>Ga0233425_10001591_pt1 | contig 50062 bp, 31 predicted proteins | sample Watercolumn_Towu_2_FD_181712 | JGI IMG/M metagenome (GOLD analysis project Ga0233425, IMG submission 181712) | Freshwater microbial communities from Lake Towuti, South Sulawesi, Indonesia - Watercolumn_Towuti2014_140_MG | ecosystem: Environmental > Aquatic > Freshwater > Lake | place...
GCTCTTCCGCGAAGCGCTGGAGATCAACCGCGCGGCCCTCCCCGCCGGGCACCCGCACATCGCCACCGGCCTGAACAACCTCGCGATGCTCCTGCAGGCCCAGAACAAACTGGCCGAGGCCGAGCCGCTCTACCGCGAAGCGCTGGAGATCTGGCGCGCGGCCCTTCCCGCCGGGCACCCGCACATCGCCACCAGCCTGAACAATCTCGCCGATCTTCTCGCGAAGCAGGGCAAGACCGACGAAGCAGTCCCCTTGCTCCGAGAGCTGCTCGAGTCGAGCCGCGCGACCTCGCCCAAGGACAGCCCCGAGCTGGCCGGCTTGCTGGCCGCGTGCAGCCAGACGCTACTCACGCTCAAGGTGTGGGAGGAAGCCGAGCCATTGCTCCGTGAGTGCCTGGCCATCCGTGAGAAATCTCAACCGGAGGAGTGGACGACGTTCAACACGCAATCGATGCTGGGTGGGGTACTGCTGGCGCAGAAGAAGTACGCCGACGCCGAGCCGCTGCTGCTGGCCGGCTACGAGGGGATGAAGACCCGCGAGAAGTCGATCCCGTCGCCAGCAGCCATCAGCGTCCCCGAGGCCCTCGACCGGCTCATCGAACTTTGCACCGCGACGGACAAGCCAGACGAGGTCACGAAGTGGCAAGCCGAGCGGGCCAAATATCCGCCGGCTGCGACGACCGCAACGGAGAACAAGGAACAGGAATAGGACACTTGAGAACAGGAGTTCCTGCCATGTCCAAACGGCCGCCCGAGACAATAAGTCTTGCTTGATCCGAGGGAAACGTGTTGCGCGCGACATGCCGTTTTCACGCGATCGGATTCCGAGAGAGGGCCTGGCAAGCAAGAATCGTTCACCCCTCTCCCCCGGACATACCGACCGGTGGCGAGGTGAGTACAGGTTCGTTGCGCGCATCGGCAACTCTCATCGTTTGCGCTTCAATTCTGTAACTTCGCCGCCTTTCTTATCAGCCCTCCTCACCCCCGAGCCCCGTCCCCACTACCAGGAAATACCTGGGAGTTCTGGTGGGCCTCGGAGTACCTCGACCCACCCTACAGGCGGGCGCACCCTACAGGCGGGCGCAGGGAGTCTCGGTTCTCACACCGAATTCTCAACCCGTTAACCGAATCGTCCTGCGAAACTCGTCAACTGGATACGGGCACTTGCACGTTCAAGGTTGGCGAGCAGGTTTGACGCGCGTCTGCAGTTCCGCCAGCAGATTCTGGAAGTCCTGCCGTCCGCGCAGCAGGACAAGTTCTTCGGCGGACTTCAGATGATCGACATCTTGAAAGCCGGCGGCCACTGCCTTGTTCAACCAGGCCATCGCCCAGTTGCATTCTTCATCCACGAGACGATTCAGTTCCTCGGATGAGATCGTGAGATCGCGTTGGAACAAGGTCGCCGTGGCACCTCGCACGCGGGCGGCGAAGTACAGACTGCCGATGTCCGTGCGCCCCAGCGATTCCCACATCTCGGCCGTCCGCCGGCAGCCCACGGCGTCCCGCGACTTGACATAATGGGCGAGCCTCAGCTGGATCATCTGGGAAATCCACGGGCTTTTCGTCTTCTTGTCCAAGGCATCCACCAGACATTCATCGAGCACGGCGACGGCCTCGGTGCCTCGATCGAGATACATCAAGTTCTCCGCCAGGTTGAACGTGCTGATGATCGTATCGAGGTGGGTGAGCCCTAACTTGTGCATTTGAACCGATCGCACTTCCTGGAACAGCTTGAGGCCATCTTCTTTGCGGCCCAGAGCGTTGTAGGCGGCAGCCAGGTTGGTCTTGATGTTCAGCGTCGCCGAATGCTCTGGACCCAGTCGCTCCAATTGCAGCGGTAACGCCTCTTCATAGAGTTCGCAGGCTTGCTGCGGTTGCTCTTGGAGGTAGTAGCTCCTGGCCAGGCTCACCAGGCTCCCGATGGTGTCGGCGTGCTTTGGGCCATGTTTGGCGCGGTTGATTGCCAGCACCTCGAGTCGCAGCGCCAGGGCGTCCTCGTACCGTTCGGCCGCGGCATAGGCGCTGGCCAGATTTCCCATGCACATCAGTGTGTCGCGATGGTCATGGCCAAGTCGTTCCTTCTGCAGCGCTAATGTCCTTTCATAAAGCTGCCGTGCCTCCTCCGGTTCGCTGCCAGCAAGGCTGATCGCGAGGTTCATCATGCTCTGCAAGGTGGCCGGGTCATCCTCAGCCAGCTGTTCTTTCCGGATTTCGAAGACCTTTCGGCGGAGTCGGAGTGCGTCAGAGCGCCGGCCCAAGTCGTAGTAGGCGTTGGCCAGATTCTGCATGCACTTGACCGTGTCCGCATGCTCTGGGCCGTTCTGTTGGGTGAACAACGCCAAGCCCCGCTCGTACTGTTCGACCGCGAGTTGCGGTTCACTCAAACAGAAGAAACTGAAGCCGAGTGTGGCGCGAAGTCGAGCTTCCAGCAGCGGGTGGTCGCCGAAACTCTGCTCGACGAACGGCAGCGACTGCTTGACCGCGTCGGCCAGTTTGACATCGTACCCCAATCCGCCTTCGACGTCCCTGGGACGAGCGGCGGCGAAGATCCGGTTCGCCACGAATTCGATCACTCCTTGAGAGATGGCTTCCGATTCCTGCGCCTCCTTGGCACTATCCTGGGCCTGTTTGCGGAGCCCCGTTTCGCGTTCGTTCGCGAGCTCAAGGTCAATGTTTCTCGTGGTGAGATCGCGGTTGAGGCGGGCCACGACGACCAAGCCGGCGCTCATGCCCAACACAAGCAGCAACAGCGTGGCCGCGACGATCCCCGACAGCACCGCGACCGTGCGGTTCCGCTGGCACCAGCGCCAGGCTCGCTCGCCCGGGCCAGCGGGTCGAGCCACGATCGGGCGATGTTCGGCAAAGCGGCGAAGCTCGTCTGCCAGTTCCGCCGCACTCGCGTAGCGGTGGGCAGGGGACTTACGCAGGCATTTGAGGCAAATGACCTCCAGGTCACGGGGCAGGTTGGCGCAGAATTGACGAGGGGAGGTCGGGTCGACGTTTCGAACTTTCTCCAGGACCTCGAGTGGATTCGCGCCCGAAAACGGCGGTCTGGTCGTCAGCGCCTCATAGAGGATAGCGCCCAAGGCATAGACGTCCGCCGATGGTCCGGCGTCCCGGCTGTTTCCCAGCGCCTGTTCCGGGGCCATGTAGGCGGGCGTGCCCACAATCACGCCAACCGACGTCAATGCCAAGGGAGTCGCGCCGGGGTCGTCGGTCACGCGTTTCGCCAAACCGAAGTCGGTGATTTTTGGCGTACCATCCGCTTCCACGAGGACGTTAGCGGGTTTCAGATCGCGGTGGACAATGCCCTGCGCATGGGCAGCTTGCACGGCGCGTGCGAGAACCTCGACCAACTGGGCCGCTTCGCGCGGCGTCGGCCGCTGGCGACGAAACTGCTCGCTGAGCGACCCGCCGGCGACAAACTCGAGAGCGTAATACGGTCGATTCTCGAAGGCGCCAATCTCATACACTTGGGCAATATGGGGGTGCTTCACGCGGGCCGCCATTTCGGCCTCGATGAGAAACCGCAGTCGCTGCTCCTGGGACGCAAAGGAACCATCGCGTACCATTTTCAGCGCCACAATCCGGTTGAGCTGTAGTTGACGGGCTTTGAAGACGACGCCCATTCCCCCTCGACCAAGCTCTCCCAGGATCTCGTAGCCTGGCGGCGCCGGGGCGCTCGAGATCGAATTTCCTTGCAGATAATCGATCGTTGAGGCATGTCGCGCGGGAGCGGGCATCGTGGAGTCGTTCATCAGCGACCCGCTGTCGATCACCTCCGCGTCTGTCCTCGATGCCGGCACCGCGGCATCCAAGGTCGGTTCCAATCCGCAATGCTCTCCGTCCGCCGCCGATTCGAGCAGCGGTATCTCTGAACCGCAAGCGGTGCAGCGGATCGGTTGTGTACCGGCAGCAACCGGGACGGCTGCTTCACGTCGACAATGCGGGCAAGTCAAAGGCATAAAGGTGCCCTCAAGCAGAATCAAACAATCATTCCGTCACACCTTCGTCACGGGCTGGGCATTATGGCGTCGGCGACCGTCTGAAAAAACCGCGCGGACCACTCGCCGGCACGCGGGCCGCTGTGTCGGCGTGCCTGGACGACAACCAGCTGCTGGTCAGGATCGACAAGGAAGATGCAACCGGAGAACGAGCCGTGTCCCACGGTTCGTGGACCAAACAACAGGTAGTGAGTCCGACAAGTCGTGTGCACGGTGTCTATGGTACGCCACCGAACGGTGGAAGAGAACGACTACCAATTCTTCGTTGGTACTCCTGCCGTGTGGATGGAGCAGGGTGCGGTCTACGGCAACGAATTCGAACGGAACCGGTCGCTCTGGACGGCGGAGGAGCTTCGAGGGGTTGGTTGCGAGCTGCTGGAAGCTGGCGAGCCGGCTCGGTTCCCCGTGATCATCCGGACGCAACTGGCCTCGTGTGACGATCCGCTGCTTCCAGGTCGTCGGACGCCGGTCGACCCAAATGTGCGACTCGATACGGTGAGCGTTCAGGAGTTCCCGCAGCCGATTCCCTGGTTCGTCGTCGCCAGCGACGCCGGCGAGCTTCACCTTGGCTCTGAAGTCCGCTGCAAGGGAATATTCGGCTTCGATGATTGCCGCCACGGAGAATCAGTCGGTCTAGCGGACGGCACTTCCCACCCGCTCCCAGGCCGGTCCTATTCAAATCCGGCTTTATGAGCACGTGGGAAAGCCAGATGCGCAGATCAAGAATTGTAACGTATGATTGCTTGTGCGGAGCCCTGCAGACGGAGCAGCGGTTTTGCCTGAGAAACGATCAAACCACGGTAATGGGGCACGAGAATGAGCAATAAAGTCCTTGTCGTCGATGATTCCGGCACCATGCGAAAGATCATCATTCGCGCTCTGAATTCAGTGGGATTTACCGACCTTTGGAGGCGGCCGACGGCAACGAAGGTTTTGCCGCATTCCAGCAGCACCAGTTTCAATTGGTGATGACCGACTGGAACATGCCGAACAAGTCGGGCCTGGAATTGGCGCGCGACATTCGTGCTACCGGTTCCAAGGTGCCAATCTTCATGGTCACGACGGAAGGTGAAAAAGGGCGTGTTATGGAGGCGATCAAGGTGGGTATCACTGACTATCTCGTGAAGCCGTTTTCGGGCGACTTGCTTCGGGAAAAACTTGACAAGTATGCAGCGTTGAGCTGATCTCTCTCTCGATCATCGGTGGGCCTGCCTTATGCGTGTTGAGTTCATCAATCCGTTTCTCACAGCTACGCAAAACGTGTTCTCCACGATGCTTGGCTGCACTTTGGCACGTGGCCCGTTGCAGCTGAAGCACGATGCGCCGGTGCATGAAGTCAGCGGAATGATCGGCCTGAGCGGGCGATGTCGCGGAATGGTCATGGTAAGCATGGGGCGGGATACTGCGTTGGCTGCCGCAGGGGCTCTGCTCGGCACTCGGCCAGCAGACCTCAACGGAGACGTGCTGGACGCGGTGGGCGAACTCACAAACATGATCGCTGGAGCGGCGAAGTCACAACTCGAAGAGTACCGTCTCAGTATCGGCCTTCCCACCGTCATTTGTGGCATGGTTCACTCCATCAAGTTTCCGCCAGGAGCAACACCGATCGTGATACCCTTCGACTGCTCCCTGGGTCCAGTAAGTGTCGAAGTCGGCCTCGTAGAGTCTCCGCAATCTTGACGGCTAGCCGGTGCGGGACTACTTCGCGAACGGCAGCTTGCCCTCACCGCGCGGCTTCGGTTTCTCGTACCCCCCGACCTTCTCGTACACGCGTACGTAGTCCACTAGATTCTCGGCCGGGAAGGCAGTGGTCTTGTCCGGGTTCCCGAGGAACTTCCCCCTTGTTCGGCAGCAGGTAGGCCTTGCTCGCCTCCGCGTTCCCCGGCCACCGCGAGCCGAAGTGGCTGGTACCGAGCACCTTGGTCGGCTCCTGCCCGTGCCGGACCGTCGTCGAATCATCCCGGTTCACAGGGACTTCAAGAATTTCACCAGCGCCGCACGATCGGAGTCAGGCATGGACTGGAAGGCGTCGCGGGCCCTTTCGCCTTCGCCGCCATGCCAGAGGATGGCCTCTTCCAGCGTGCGTGCGCGACCATCGTGAAGGTAGGCCTCGCCACTGCTCACGCCGGCGGTGAGGCCGATGCTCCAAAGGGGAGCCGTCCTCCACTCGGATCCGGTGGCGCGGCCCTCGCCAAGATTATCGGCCAAGCCCGGCCCTAGGTCATGCAGCAGCAGGTCGGTGTAGGGGCGAATCGTCTGGTTTCGCAGCTCGGCCATGGGATGGTGCGGGCTGGTGACCAGCGTGGGCGTGTGGCATTTCGCACAGCCTGCAGCGGCGAAGAGTTGCTCCCCGCGCAGGCTCTCGGCGTTGTCGAGATCGCGCCGGGCGCTGACTCCAAGGGCTGCGATGTAGCGGGTGAGATTCGCAAGGTCCTCATCCGAGACTTCTGGTTTGTCAGAGGGCTCGGCGCCGTCGAGCCTGGCGAAGATGGACGTGGTCACGCCCATATCGGTGTTGAACGCTCCGGCGATCTGGTGACGCAACCGGGCCTGTCCCGCCTTGTGGCCGAAACGCCCAAGACGGCGCTGGTTTGTCTCCGGGTCGGTCACGACTTGCGCCCGGCCCGAGATGCCGTCCTTGTCCCGGTCGTCAGGGTCGGCAAGCGCGAGAATGGTGGTCTCGCTTATGGCTTCGAGAAGGCCCAACCCGACGAGTGGTGGTGTAAGGCGGACCGAGAAATACGCGGGAGATTCGCCCTTGAACGCGTATGCAGGCTTGCGCAACGAGTAACTGGTTCCGTCCGCATACTTGCCGTCGACTTGCGTCCAGGCGATCAGGCTGATTTGACCCTCGGGCTCACCGCTGGTCGACTGGGGTTGGAGCGTGTTTCCGAGCCGGGGATGCGCCGTGCCCTTGGCGTCTGCGGCAACCTTGACCACGCTCTGATACATCGGTGCGCCGACCTGCGGGGGCAGAGCGCGGCCGTTGTTCAGATGGCAGGCGATGCAGCTGCGCGCGACGAATCCCGGGCCGAGTTTCCCGCGCTGCTCGTCATACGGTGGATTGCCACCCTCGGAATGCGTGCCGTCGCCGAAATCGGTGTGATGGACGCGGCGTCCGAGCATGAAGGGCTGGGCGCTGACGGGTGCCAAATTCATGGCGATCTGTTTGAATCGCTCCGTCGGTTCATCGGAGTATTGGTGGGAGAGCGTGGTTCCGCCGCCCAGCAGGGCCACTTCCGGCAACGGGACCGCATCCAGACGGGCGCCCTCACCGGTCCAAGGCACGATGCCTCGCCCCACCACGTAGAGCATGGCGGTGCCGTAGTAATTGGCCCGCCCGTGCAGCGGCTCCTTCAGGAATGGGCTGAACTCGAACTCCATCCGGTCTCCGATTCTCAGCGGGCGCTTTTCGGACGAGTTTTGGGTTATGGTGGTCGAGTAATGGTTGGGTTCCACCTCGCGGGTCCCGACATTGTGGTGATACTCGGCCACGGTGTTGATGCCGCGAAAAAACGCGCGAAAATCCCGCGTGCCCAGCGGCGCAAGGGACTTGATATTGACGGTCAGGTCCTTCCCGCCTTTGGCCACCCGGTCCACAATCTCGATGGCCACCGTGCGCTCCTCCCAATACCAGCTTAGGTAATGGTCATAGGCATGGAATTCGGCCTCGCGCGCATGCCGGTCCCGCACTCGGTCCGCAATCCGGGTGATCAGCGCGTCGGACGTGTCCTCGGTGGTGGCAGGATCGAGCCTGGTCGTTGCGTCGAACAGCGGCACCAGCGCCTCATCTCGCGCGCGATGGGAGTCATTGCCCTTCGGTTCGTCGCCGCGCGATGAATCTGCGGGCCACGGGATGGTCAATGCCCACAGAGTGAAAATCAGGATTCGTTTCATCATGCAGTGATACCTAAGCTGGGGAGAAGGCTGCCACTTCATGGCGAAGTCTGCTTCAGATGTTCGTTGAACCAATCGACGGCGAGTCGAGCTTCTCGGGCTTCGGCCCCACGTCGTGCTTCCACAAAACCTTGCCGGTTTCGCGGTCAAGCGCGACGAGGAAGCCCCGGCCGACGCTGCCCGGGTAGCCCGGCGTACCCGCGATCAATTGCTCGAGCGTCCCGCCGGCGAAGACCAGCTTGCCGTCCGCGAGGAGCGGCGAGCCAAAGAACATGTTCATCCAGTGCGAACCGGGGAACTCCTGGCTGCGGGCGCTGACCTTCCACTTCTCTTTGCCGGTGGCGGCGTCGAGGCAGAACATCCAGCCGTTCGTGTCGGCGAAGTAGACCGCGCCGTCGGCCACCAGCGCGGAGGTCAGGATTCCCCCTTCCGATGCCGCTCCGCGGAGCTTGTCGGTGATCGGCTCGCCGCTCGACGGCGGAAGGACGGCCTTCTGCGCCGGGTTGCGGTACACCCACGCCTGCTTGCCGTTCTTGTCCAGCTTGTAGAAAGCCGGGAAGGTGGCGGTGCCGAAGTACACCTCGCCGTTCACCACCGTCGGCGTGGCATGGACGACGCCGATGGTCTCGTTCGAATCCGCGGCCGGGAATCGCCACCGCTCGACGATCTGGCCGACGTTACCCGTGCCGAGAGTCTTCTCGGTCGGGTTGAACCGCCAGCCCGCCGGATCGTGGTTGTACATCGACCAGTCGGCGGGATCGACGTTGGGAGGCGGCGCGGGGGCGCCTTTCGGATTCTCCGCCTTCGCCCGCAGTAACTCGGCCATCTTCGGCCGGTTCTGCTCGATCTGCTTCAGATCGAACTGTTGGTTGATGCCAGCGCCGATGGCGTTGTAGAAGTCGGCCAGACCTTGATTCCATGCGCCGGACACGACTTCGATCGGCACCTGGCCGTTGTTGTTTTTCGCGGTAAGGGAGGCCCCTTTGTCCAAAAGCAGTTTCACCACTTCCTCTCGGCACAGGAACGCGGCCGCGTGAAGTGGTGTATTGCCATCGGAATTGCTGCCGGAGGGATCGGCTCCGAGATCGAGCAGATAAGTCACGACGTCGCGGTGGTTTCGCAGAGCGGCGGTTGAAAGCGGTGTGGAACCGTCGGACAGTCGGCGGTCGGCGGTGGCCTTGTCGCGGATCAACCGCTTCACAGCCGCCAGGTCGCCGCTGTTGAGAGCCGCCGGGATGCCCTGCCACGGGGCGGTACTGGTGCGGATCAATTCCCGCTGAAGTGCGTCGGCGGCGTCGGCGTCGTTTGCCACGTGGAAAATGAGTTCGTTGCTGAACAGCCCATCCGGCGCCTGCACTTGCAATAGGTGCATTCCAGCTGGAGGCAACGCGGCCAGGGTGATGACGACTTTTTCGTCCTTGTCCCCCTTCTTCACACTCGCCCAACCTTCGACTCGCCGACCGTTCACGAAGACGCGGGCGTCGTCGCCGAAGTGGCGCCCGCTCACGGTCATGCTCGTCAGATCGGGGTGCAGGATGGGAAAGTCCTGGCGGCCGCGTTGCCGCTCGATCGGCCCGAGCGTCCAGAGCGCCGGCTGCGGCTGATCGACCGACGCCTTCTCCCCATGCCGGGCGGTGATGGTGCCAACGAACTTCCCGTCAGCGGCGAGGGCGAGCAGTTGTTGACGGGTGAAGGCGCTACGTTCGCCTTTCTTGTCGGTGTAACTTCCAGCGTCGAACTGCAATGCCACCGCATTCGATGGCTCGGTGAGCAACACACCATCGCACTCCAGCACCACTGCTTCGTCGTTGGCCGCCTGCTCCAGTGCGGACAGAAGATCTGCCGTGAGCGGCTCGTTCGCCGTGGTCGTGTTCAGCGTCACCTGTCGGGCAAACGCGCCGGAGACGCCTGTGCTCATTTCCAGCACCATGTCCCAGATGGGGTCGAACCGCGGCCGACTGCCCCACGACATCCGCCACACGTCACGTTCCGGGGCGCCCCGCTCGGCCATCGCCCGGTAGAACGGGAACTCGATGATGTTCAGTCGACCTTGCGGGAGAATGAGCCAGCGGTCCTGAGCGCCGCGCCACGTCGGCGCATCCATGCCGGTGCCGGGCGTGTTGGTGCTGACCAGGAACGGCATCCGGTGGCAACTGCCGCACACATTCGGCGCGACTTGCTTCGGGTCATGATCGCCGTCGATGTGGAACAGCCGGAAGCCCGACTTCGCGCGGTCGGAGAGTTCATTCGTGTACGCGCGCTTCGGAGCCGGCGGATAGGGCACACCCAGCAGGTACACCGCCATATCGTCGCGTTCCTTCGCCGACAATTCGCCGAGTCTCCCTTCGTCGTTCTGGGCGGTGTCGCCGACCAAGTGCATGGTGGACGCGAGGCCGCCGTCGATCAGGTGGCGGGTGCTCGTCGTCGGCGCTCCCTGTTTGCTGTTCGGCTCGACCGACTTGCGGGTGCTGGCGGAGTGGATGCCGCCATAGGGGTCGCCGGGGATGCCGTCCCAGTGATACGGTTCGGTGTCCCGCAGCCCGCGGGCGGGCATGGTGCTCCGCGGCATGATCTGGTTGCCGTCGGTAACGATCGGCGTGTCGAGTACCCAGAGCAGTTGGTCGGTGTGCCCGTCGGGATGGCAACTGGCGCAGGAGAACGTTCCGGTGGTGGATGCCTTCGCGGTGTTGAACGCGATCCGCCCGCGCTTGAACACCGGGTGTGTCGGGTCTTCCAGCGTGATGGTCGAGACGGACTTCGGCGTCGCCTTGTCGGACAGGTCGACCAGTGTGACGGTGTTGTCCAGAGCGTTCAGCACCCAGACATTCGTGCCATCCAGGGCGACGCCACGCGGCCCGGCCCCGACCTCAACGCGACCCAGCACAACGCCACTCCGGGCATCGACCGTGAACAATTTGTCCGACGCGGCGGCGGTGGCGATCAGCGTCGCATCATCTGCGCTGACTTGGATCGCGAACGGCGTCGCCAGCCCTTGCCCCTGTTCAGGCTGCAGAGGCGGTAGCGGCTCCAGGTCCAAGAATATTGGCTTTTCAGTTTGACTCTCCGCGACTTTGGTGATGCGGTTGAGGAACGCCCGGTTCTCCATCTCCTTCAGGCCGTGCTTCTTCGTACCGCTGCGGCCGTTCACTTCGTTGCGGGCATCGGTCTGGGCGACGAACGCCGTGCCCTTCGAGTCCAACGCGAGGCCGTAGAGCAGCGTGCCGAGGCCGTCCACAGTGGCGATGAGATTGTCGGTCGCGGTGTCGAATACGAACAGGTCACGGTCGGGCACGTTCGGATGCTTGACGACATCCACAACGTGCCCGATGGACAGCACGTTGTTGTTCTGAATCGAGTGGTTGTAGGCGTCGAACGTGACGAGGTTGCCGTCGATCTTGTCCTTCGTTCCGCCGGAGAGTTGCGACTTGTTGCCCGACTCGAACGCTGCGACGTACAGCTTGCCGTTCCGCACGGCGATGGCACGTGGCTCCTGGGCCGGAATCGTCAACCGCTTCATGACCTTCCGGCTTGCGGCATCGATCACCGCGATCTGATTTTCGGAGGAGAGCGCGACATAAGCTTTCTCGTTCGACGCGAAAGCGATGCCGACCGGTTCGTCGAACTTCGTCGCCTTCGTGTGCGGGTCGAACTCCTGTACCGTCGCGATCACATGCAGGTGCGTCGGGCTGGCAGGGTCGGTATCTATGACGCTGACCGAATCGGAGACGTGGTTCGCGACCCAGACTTCCCTGCCGTCCGGTCGCACTGCCACGCACACCGGATCGACGCCGACGGGGATTCGCGTGACCACCTGCTGCGTCTTCGTGTCGATGACGTCCACCGTACCCGCAGGCGTGTTGGCCACGAACAGCCGCTCGCCGCACACGGCGATGGGATTGAACTGCGGACTTTCCATCGACGGATGACCGACCGCCTGGACCGGCGGTGGCGTGATCGGGTTGTCCGCTGCGACGCCCTGCGCGCTCCGATGCATCACAACCTGGATCACAGACACGCCGAGAATCAGCGTCGCAGCCACGGCGGTGAATCGCATCGCAATCGAACGGTTCATGGTTGTCATCCTTTGCTTTGGGTCTTCCGCCGAATTCGTGGGTAGATTTCTTGTAGTTCCTGGGGCTCTGCCCCAGACCCCGGAATTTTTCGCTTTGGGATGAAAGCAAGGCTGTTGTGGAAATGGGAGACGAGGTCGTTTTGAGGCGACCTCGTCTTGCTTCCATCCCTGAATCGGCGCTCGCGTTGGTTTCCACCAGAGCTCTATCCTCCGTCCAGGCGTTTGAAATGTACATCGTGCTTGGCGAAAATCCCAGCGTATGAGGAGGTGCATCCTGTGGAGATTTCGCTATGGGCCTTCAGCGAAATTTGTGGGCGATTTCGAGGACGACGGGGTACGTTTTCAAGGCATGGCAGGGCAAAAAGAATGCCGCTTCGATGGGGGACCCGACGGGTGGGCTGATAAAAAGTCTTCATTGATCGGTGGGAAACGCGTTGCGCTCGACATGCCGTTTTCGCGCGATCGGATTCCGAGAGAAGACCTGGCAAGAAAGTAGGGTGGGTCGAGGTACTCCGAGGCCCACCAGAACTCGCAGGCATTTCCTGGGAGAGAGGGGTCGGGGGTGAGGGGATCGGACGCGACGTAGCGCAACGCTACCGGCCATTTCGCGACCTTGCCTTGCTTGGTTATGCCGAGTGCTGTCGCGGAGTGCCACGTGGGTCGCGGCATTGCTGTCGGCCACCTTGCCGTTGAAAATCCCAAGACAGAATGCTACATAGCACAAGTCTCAAGATGTTCAAAGCCCTGGCTCAATAAACTGTTCAAACTCGAACGATAATCCTGAGTCGACAACTTCGTATTGGCGCTGGCCTAATTTATCAAGACCAATTGGTGGCGAATCAGCGAATTGACGCAGTCGCTTTGTTGCAGCAGTAGCTTTGTTGCAGTTGAGTGACTAACATCGTGAATCCGACGATTCACTTGTTAAATTGCTTCGTAAATCAACCACAAGCGTGAATGCACTTCTGGGCTTACTCTGAAATCAAGTCTGCTCCATGATTTTGATTCCCGCATCTCCCGCCTGCTTGTTCATGGTACGAACTCCGGAGTGGGAGTGATTGGGCCGTGTTCGCGCTCCCAGGCGGCGAGGTCAAACTCCGGAGCAACGACTGCGTCGTCGTACTGGTCTCCGAGCAACCAGGCCTCAGCGCGGGGGATAACGGATTCCATTTCTTTGAGAAGTCGAACGGCTTCTTTGCGGTTCTCGTCGCGTCCAGCGTCCTTGACCGCAACCAGGTCGAGCAACGACTTCGCTAAGTCGTATTTCATGCCAAGGTCACGGGCGACCCGGACCGCTTTTTCGATGCTTTGCACACCCTTGCGCTTCTTGCCCAGCGCCACCAGAGCTCGGCCTTGAGCACGTAGTAAGTGCGGCCTGATCTTGACGTGGAAGATCGCGAGCAACTTCGCCCAGCGGCAACGTTGGCGAACTAATCTGCAATCCATCGCTTGTGGCTTGGTCGCCCACTGAGGTCCAGCGACACACTCCAGGTACCAAGCGAGGCCACGCAGTGCAACGTCCATTAACCGAAGATCGCGAACGGCATTTCTCCATGCAAGATCGGAGGAATTTCGAGCAAGGTTATATTCGGATGCTTGCAAAAAAACGAAACCGCGTTGAGCGAAAAAAATGGGCTTCGTCATATTCAATCTCAGTGGCTGCAATGTTTTATGGGCCTTTTCGATTGCAGAAACCGATTCGGCGACTCGGCCCAGACGCGCGAGTCCGGCAGCCAAATCGTACTGCCCATGACAGAGGGCGCGCGAATCTCTCGACTTAGAGGCAAATTCAATCAGGTTATTGGCAGCGTCTGCTTCCGCTTTGGCTGTACCAACAGCTTCAATTAGATGACGCCGCATGTGAAACGCCAACGATAAATGCAAATGCGAACCTGACCTGATAAGTAAAGGGATTGACTTCGCGAATTCTTCATCGGCATCGACGAAATCGGCAGAGTAGGACAAAGAAATTGCGGACGTATAATGAAATATTCCCTCAGTTTCGGGATCAGTTGTTTCCCCAATTCTTGCCCTGCTACGACGAACCAATCGCTGACTGAATTTTGAAAGTCCGCTTATTCCAAGGTGCGCCGCAGTCAGTGCGACTCCGCAAGCCAAGGCAGATGCGTCACATCGATGCGAAATGACTCCTAGTCTCATCACTGACGCGGGCCATTCGATAAACGGAATGAACCGTTCGAACAGGTAATTAACCATGTCACGATAGATCGACTGCTCCAGCCGTGATTCATCGCTGAATTCGCCAGGTTTTCCTCGCAACCAGGTTTCGGGAAAGAAATACAATTTCCCAAGGTTGGCGCTAGCAGTTAAAAAGGCAACCGGGCCTTTTGGACGTTTCTTCCCGAGGGAACGTAAAGCCAAGTCGTGGTATTCCATCGCTGCAACGTAATTGACGCGAGTCATATGCACCGTGGCGATTCCGACATAGTATAAGGCCCGCTCCAATCCCGACTCTGCGAATTCAATTCCGGCCTCAAACTGCTCGATGGCCCGGTCGAACTCCATGATGCGGCTGGAAGAAACAGCCAGGCGATGCCACGATCGCGCTCGCCAACTCTTGGGTGTGGCTTCCGGAAGCAAGTCTCGGGCTCGCGACAGAAACTGAATGGCTTCGTCGGAGGCGTATGACTGGAATGCGAGTTCTCCCGCCAATAGCTGGTACGCCGCAGCACGAGGATCGTTTGCCAGGTGAAAATGATACGCAAGGTCGTAGGCGCGGGCCGTCGAAAAGGGAGGGACAGCGGGCTTGGCAAACGACTGACTTAGGAAGGTTTCAACCGCTTTCTGTTCCATGGCCTGACTAGACTGGATGAATGCAGCGAATGTTAAGTGCAAAGCGCAACGATCAGAAGACGCCATCTGGCCCAATGTTGTCTCCCGAAGTTTGTCATGGTAGGTGTCGACCAACTGCTGGTCACCGCTGCCTACCAAGCGCACCAGTCGTTCGCTGCGCATATGCGTGATCGTCTCAAACGCGGGACGGTCATGGCCTGCCACCTGGGACGCCTCCGAGATCGAGACCGCCTTGCCAGCGACGGCAATCACATCTAGCAGTTGGGCTGCATTGGGTGGGAGTCGCTTGAGTTTCGTGGCGATGATGTCCTTCAACGGCACCGCCCGGAACGAACAGGTAGCCGCATCGTAGCCTTCGATCAATTGCTCCAGGAAGTACGGGTTCCCCTGCGTGTCGGAAAACAACTCACTGGCTTGTTCCTTGATCGTGCCCGGGGCGATACCCACACGCATGGCCACCAAGGTCAAACACTGCTCGGGTGTCAGTGGTTGAACTTCGATGATGCGCTGGGGGATCTCCTGAAAGCGATCACCGATGGCTTTCTGCCACGCATTTAAGAATGGACTATCGTCCGCTTCGTCTCGACGATAGCTTCCCAGAAACATCACGGCCGGCGCTTCGGGTGGTGCAAGCAATCCGGCCATTGCTTCGGCGCTGTCCGCATCGCCCCATTGCAAGTCATCCACGAATAACACCACCGGTGTCGAGCGGCCGATGTTGTGGAGCAAGTCCCGCATGGCGGCAAAGGCTCGGTAGCGTACCTGCTTGCTATCCACCGTCGGCGGGCTTGTGCCGCAGCGATCGGCGATCGGCTGCACGCGCCGCAGCATCGGGAAGATGTGGGCCAGCATGGCGATGTCATCGGGCAGCAACTCGGCGAGTTGATCGAGCTTCCGACCTCGCAAGAATGATACAAGGGAATCGATAAGACAATCGATCGCTTTGAAGGGCACTGATTCGCGGTCATAACACCGGCCCGAGAGAACCAGTATCTCCGCCCCCAACCGCAGCGGATGCAGGAATGTGTCCGCCAACGCCGACTTTCCTTCACCGCTCAAGCCACGGATCATCACGACTTGCGGTTGTCGCGTGCGAAGCAGTCCGTCTTTGACCTGATGGAGCCGAGCCAGCTGTTCCTCGCGGCCAATCAGAACCTGTTCTCCAGCAAGAGATGGAGCGATTTCTTCGTCTGCCGACTCGGTTGAACCATGGCTGGCGCGCGTGTCGAGATTCAATCCCAATCGTTCGGCGATCTCGGCCATGGCCGGTCGCTCGCGTGGATCCCGACGCAACATCCGATCTGCGAGTTCTGCCAGATCTTGCGGCAAGTCATCACGCCCCGCCAACCGCGGCGGATCCTCATGCTGTTTTTTTCTGAGGAGTTCGAGATGATTCCCGTGAAACGGAGGCTCTCCCGTTAACGCTTCATAGAGCATCACGCCTACCGCGTACCAGTCGCTCGATTCGCTGCGATCGCCGAACATCTGCTCAGGTGCCGCGTAACGAGGAGTCCCAGCAAACTGAGCCGATTTCAAAGAAGCCGTATGATCTCCCGTTTGCTGTAATTCGACCACCAATCCAAAATCCAAAATCTTGACCGTTCCTGAATCGTCCACCATGACGTTGCTGGGTTTAATATCCCGATGGACGATCCGTCGCTGGTGCAATGAGATGACCCCAATCACCAGTTGTGACAGCGCCTTTCGAAGACGGGGCTCATCGACTGATTTGCCATCCCGCACGTGGCTCAAAAAGTCATCGCCTTCGATGAGATCCATGGTGAAGAACCATTGGGATCCGTCTACTTCTAGGGTTTGCATGCCGACAAGATTGGGATGGTTGATCTCGGACAGGCTACGAAATTCCCGTCGAAAGCGGTGGAGTCGATCGGCGTTGACGTCTTGACCGTCAATGCCAGTCGGAAGAGTCTTCAACGCTACGCGGTTGTTGGTTTTGATGTGACGGGCTTCGTACACAACTCCCATCCCCCCGCGACCGAGTTCGCGCAACAGTTCGTAATCCCCCAAACGATGCGCCGAAGGCCCAATCATGGTCTGTGTTTGGACGTCGGATTCACCGACTCCCAAAGGCGATCCGTGAAGATCGTCGACCGACATCAGTGATTGTTCGTCGAATGCTTGCCGGATCTGACGAGCGAACTGGGAAAAGCGTTTCAAATATTCGTCGGAGGAAGGGGATTCGCCTGCCCTTCGCCGGAAAGCAATCTCCGTCTCCAGCAGATTCAGGAACAACTGGGCTTGAGCATTCTCAGGAACCTGATCGAACCATTGTTCGAGTTTCGGCCGTTTACCCTGTTTCCAGAATGCGCGATACTCACGGCAGATCGAATCGATCTGATCGAAGATGTTGAGGCTAACGTGATCATCACGACGGTTCATTTCCCGGCCTCCATTTCGGCCTCGTGTCGTGCCCGTGCCTCCGCCGCTCGAGCATGAAGGGCAGCGCGATCAAGGCCCAAGTATACAACTTCCGCATCCGGAAGAACGCAACCCAGAGATTCGAGCAACTCGAGGCCGCGTTGCCTATCGGCGGTCGCCTGCGGATATTCGAGTAACGACTTATCGATCATGGCCCGAGCCCGCTTCATCTCCCGCTGGTTGTTTCATGGGACGACCTCCGGCATGGGAGTGATGGGGCCATGGCTGAATCAGCACCACTTCCTTGCAGCCGTATTCCTTGAACATTGCCAAGAACCAGTCATTAAACCCACAGACTTCCACGATCGCAATAAAGCCTCCACAGTCCTTCGCACGATTTCGCACATCCTCACATGATCTGGCACACAACACGAACGTCGCCTCGATCGCCACGATTCGTCGCTGTTTCGGTTTCGGTCTCGGTGACGTCGATTGGTGTCGGTCGGCCGGTACGCTCGACCGAAGAACTCGGATCGGTGCCGGCTGGACCCAGGGTAGCCGGAGTACCGGCAACCCTGGGCTGCGCCGAAGAACATCCCCTTCGGGGAAAAGGCCGCTTGTTCGCGGCTCGGCGCGGCGAGTGACTCGACGGTCTGGACTCAGTTCGTGTGCCACTGGCGAGGTACTCCGAGCCAGTGCTCAGGCGACAGGAAACAGTTTAGACTGGAGTTGAACGGCGGATCGGGAATCGGTATTCACCCGAAGTGCGAGATCAGATTCGAGGACATTGCCTGGCATCTCGCGCGGAGCGCTCATTCGAACTCAGTGTCATGCGCCGCGCTTCAACCCGTACTCGGTCGCCTGAGCAGCCCCGCTCGGTTATCGTTCGCGCGTGTATTCCAGCTCGGTCGCCTTGGCCTCCATCCCCTCGGGATCGATATTGTACGCGCGGACCGTTAGGTGATCGTCATCGACCCATTCGTATTCGGTGCGCCATCCCCACGGCGGATGACCGTTACCAACATCGTAATTTCCTCGTACCGCGAATCCGCGTTCCGTCGGCTTGCCTTCGGAAAACATGATCGCGTAGTTCATGTGAAAATCGTCGATCCAGGTAGATTGGTAGAGTCCGGTAACCGAATTGAGCGCCAGCAATTCCTCGCCCTGCCTGGGTCGGCCCTGCATCGAGCCGCGGTAGAGGTGCCGCACAAAGCGGCCGTCCATGACTGCGGTGAACTCACCCTGCACTTCGGATTCGTCGGCCAATTGCCCCGGCTCGAACCAGGTCCGGCAATTGCCTTTCCATTTTCCGATCAGGGACTGCAGCAGGTTGACGGGAGGCATGGCGAGGCTCCGTGAAATGCGAGGGAGGGGTAGTGGATCGAAGCGTCCAGTGGCGATTATGACGGCCGAGTTTTCTTCTGGCGGATCGACTTGCGATCCGGTCGATAACCGCGTCCCGATTCATGGCGAGACTGTTTGCGGGTTGACTTGCGATTCCTTGCGGCAGGCCGTTCCGTGGCATGCACATAATCGTCGTCTTGTTCGTCGTCGCTCGCTCCGTCGGCGAGCTGGTTGGCGGCACGGCGCCGCCGCTCGATCGCCTCCTTGGGCGGGCGCTCCGGGATCAGGCAATCGCAGCCGTTGCCGATCAGATCCTGGCGCCCGGCGGTTTCCAACGCGCGACGTACCTCAAAGTAGTTCTCCGGTTTGAAGAACTGCATCAACGCGCGCTGCATGCGTCGATCGCGCAATTGGCGCGCGATCTCTACCGGCCGGCGTGTAAACGGATCGATACCGGTATAGTACATGGCGGTGGCGATGTCGAACGGGGCCGGAATGAAATCCTGAACTTGATCGGGCTTATAACCGTTCCGTTTGAGGAACACCGCCAGATCGATCATGGCATGCAGGTCGCTGCCAGGGTGACTGGCGATGAAGTACGGCACCAGGTACTGTTTCTTACCCGCTTTGGACGATTCCCGCTGGAATACGTCGGCGAATTTTTCGAAATCGTCGTTGGCCGGTTTGCGCATCAGGTTCAATACGTTGGCGTCGGTGTGCTCGGGAGCCACTTTCAGCAATCCGCCGACATGATGCCGAACCAATTCCCGCATGTACTCCGGCGAGCGCCGCGCGAGGTCCATGCGAATTCCGCTGGCGACATGCACTTTTTTTACGCCCGGAACGGCGCGAGCGGCACGCATCAACTGGATCAACGGCGCATGGCTGGTATCCAGCAACTTGCAGATCGTCGGGTGCACGCACGATTGACGGCGACATTTTGCCTCGACCTCCGGCCGTGAACATCGCATTTCATACATGTTGGCGGTCGGTCCGCCGATGTCGCTGATGTTCCCCTTAAACTCGGAATCCGATGCCATGCGTTCGATTTCCCGCACGACGGACTCCTGACTTCGCGACTGGATGATCCGTCCCTGGTGCGTCGTGATGGAACAGAATGTACAGCCGCCGAAACAGCCGCGCATGATCGTGACCGAATCCTTGATCATTTCGAACGCGGGAATCGGCTCGCGATATTGTGGGTGGGGCTTGCGGGTGTACGGCAGATCGTAGATGCGGTCCATCGCTGCCTGAGAAATCGGAAATGCCGGGGGGTTGACCACAATCGCCTGCCGGTCGTGCCATTGCACCAGGCGTCGAGCGTTATACGGATTGGTTTCGTTATGGATCAGTTTGGTCGCTTCGGCGAATGCCAGTTTGTCGGATTGGACCTGTTCGAAGCGGGGCAGCACCAGCGCATCCTGCGGCGGCGATTCGGAGGCTCCCAATGCGTAAGCCACGCCGCGTAGATCGCGCAATTGCTTCACCGATTCCCCGGCGGCCATCCGGCGAGCGATCGTGAGGATCAACTCCTCGCCCATGCCGAACACCAGCAAGTCGGCCTTGCAGTCCAGCAGGATCGAACGTCGGACCTTGTCGCTCCAATAGTCGTAATGCGCCAGGCGTCGCAGAGACGCTTCGACGCCGCCCGCGATTACCGGAACGCCGTGGTATGCCTCGCGAGCTCGCTGGCAATAGGCCAGTGTCGCCCGATCAGGACGGCGGCCGATGCGACCGCCGGGCGAGTAAGCGTCGCTGTTTCGAACCTTGCGATTCGCCGTGTAATGGTTGATCATCGAATCCATGTTGCCGGCGCTGATCGCAAAGAACAGCCGGGGGCGACCGAAACGCCGCCAGTCCTGGCAGGAGCGCCAATCCGGCTGGCTGACAATTCCGACGCGGAAGCCAGCCGCCTGCAACAGACGCCCCAGGATTGCCATCGCGAAACTTGGATGGTCCACGTAGGCGTCGCCAGTCACGAACACCACGTCGACCGATTCCCAGCCGAGCGCCGTCATTTCTGCCATCGTCATCGGCAACGGGGGAGCCGGCCAGGGCGGAGGCCGCAGGCCTGCCCACGGCTCCGCCGCGGATCCTGGATCGGCGTTCAGCACCGGTAGACTGGGGAGCGATGGTGTCATGCTCCCAGTGTCGACCAGAACAGGGTTGGAATCAAGGGAACGTGGTGCGGATCCCACCGCGGAAGACACGGTGTTCGCGGAGATTTCGCTCAGAAAGGTCACAGAAATGAAGGCAAACGCATCGATCAATGCGAAGCCTGTCGCCGATCGTCACAGCATCGGGACCGATATCCATTGGTTGCGGTCCAGCGCAGCGAAGCCCGCGCCACGGCTGTCACCCATCCCCGCGACTTCTCCGCGCTACGGCGAGGTTGATCGGTCGCGCGGAGGCGAAAGCCAATCGGGCGGGAAAGCCTCGAAGGTTACTTCGCGTAGTTCGAGCGGGTGCACGAAACGGATGGATTGCGCGAAAAGGCAGAGCGGGGGCTCGGCGGTCGAAAGCGTCTGCCGGTCGCCTCGCCTATTCGCGCCGAAGTAGGTTGCGTCGCCGACGATCGGCAGTCCCGCGTCAGCCAGGTGCAGTCGGATCTGGTTGGTACGGCCCGTCAACGGCCGTGCGGCCAACAGGGTCGTATTGTTGTCCCATCGTTCGATGACCGAAAACTCCGTCACGGCAGCGGAACCGTTTTCCCTGTCGATCACCCGCGTGCCGACCTCCGACGCTTCCTGGCTGATCGGAGCGTCCGCGCGGTACCGATCCCAGGCCGGATGTCCGTGCACCAGCGCCAGGTAGTTTTTTCGCACGCTGCCGGTCTCGAACTGCGGTTGCAGTTTCCGAGCGATGGCGCGCGTACGCGTCAGCACGACAACTCCCGAGGTGTTGGCGTCCAGACGGTGGACAGGACACGGCACCTGGGGATGGTAGACCTGGCAGAGAATCGATTGCAGGGTATTGCGATTGAATCGGCCGCAGGGATGCATCGGCAGTGGTGCTGGTTTGTGCACGACGATCAGCGCATCGTCTTCGTGCAGGATGCGAATGTCGCTGGCGACATCCGGTTCCCGGCAGAGCGGTTCGAGCCGGAGGAAACATTCACCGCCACGCACGATTCGCGAGGCGTCGATCGGCCGTTCGTGGCGATCGAGCAGCAGGCCTTCGGCGATGGCGTGCCGCCACACCCCGGCGTCCAAGTGAGGAAAAACGCGCAGCAGCGCGTCGACAATTGGCAACCGGTCGCAAGCTCCGGGAATGTTGACGGGCCGCTGATTCGTGTAGGGGCGCGAGCCGGGCAGTGGTGTGGTGACTTCCCGAATCCGCGCCTGGCGGGCGGCGAGCCGTCGCTGGGACTGTTCGGATTCGGTCTGATAGCACGCGGGGCAACTTACTCCCGCGACATAGCGAGGGTCGCGCTGCTGCTGCGTGGATACGGGTTGCCGGCAGGCGAAGCACAGTCTCTGGTCGCTTGAATGCAGGCCGGGGTCGAGGCCGACCCGCTGATCGAAAACGAAGCATTCGCCTTCGAAATGCGATCCGCCGCATTCCTCGAAGTACTTCAGGATGCCGCCGTCCAGCTGATAGACCTGCTCGAATCCTTGCCGCTGCATGTAGGCTCCCGCCTTCTCGCAGCGAATTCCGCCGGTGCAGAACATCACGATCGGCTGCTGTCTCCAGGACGCCGGCATCCTGTCGACCGCGCCGGGAAATTCGCGAAAGTGTTTCAGGCCAAGCGTCCGAGCGCCGACAAAGGTCCCCAACTGCACCTCGTAATCGTTGCGTGTATCGAGCAGCGTGATGGGTCGTCCTTCGTCGAGCCATTGCTTCAGCTCGCGGGGAGCGATCCGCGATGCCGTGTGCCGGGCAGGATCGATGCCGTCGACACCAAAGGCAATGATCTCGCGTTTGATTTTTACCAACATGCGGTTGTACGGCTGGGTCGCACTGTAGCTGAGCTTGGGTGTCAGCTGCTCCAGGCCGGGAACGGACCGCAGTTCGTTGAGTAGCTGCTGGACGGCCTGATCCGCGCCGGCCACGAACAGGTTGATGCCTTCGCGACTGAGCAGGATCGTTCCCAGCAGATCCCATTCACGGCATTTCCGCCGCAACCGCTCGCGCAGCAGCGGCAGATCGTCCAGCGAGCTGAACCGGTAGGCTGCGATATTGGTGAACACGGCAGAAGGCGAGCTCCGCGGAAACAGTAAATGTCGAACGGGGCGTTATCATAGCCCATCATCGACTGTTTGCCATGCGGGTGGGTCGGCCGTTCACATGAATCGAGGCGGAGGAATTGGTCGGGCCAGCGGTTCCTGAAGCGGTTCATCGAGCATCGGGCGCTCCCGCACGGTCACCACCGGGCAACGGGCGTGCCGCATCACGTATTCCGCAATACTGCCGAACAGCAGGTGCGATAAGCCGGTGCGTCCGTGCGTTCCCATCACGATCATGTCGCACTGTTCGCTTTCCGCGAACCAGCAGATCGCTTCCCCCGCGGGTCCGATATGCATGCAGCGGCGAATCGGGATATCGTTGACGCCGACCAGCACGGTGTCGAGTTTCTCCTGGAGATGGGCGTCGACAGGGTGAGTCTGCCCCGCCTTGGTGTAATCCTGGGCCGTATCGAAGACGTGAAACAGCACGATTTCCGCCGAAAGCCCGCGGGCCAGGGTCTCCGCGAGCACGATCGCGCGAGCACTCGATTCGGAAAAATCGACGGGACAGAGAATACGAGATATCGATTGCATCGCAGTGCCTCCTTAGGAAGGGGAGTGGCTGACGGCAGGCTCAGGCAGGCTGCTCGCACAACGCGTGCTTCGCAGCCTGTCCAGGATCTCGCACAACTGAGAATCGGGAGCGACCGTCGTATCGAGTTTGAACCCGGGGAATGGGACGAGATCCGGTTCGAGCAATGTCTGCTGCGAATCCAGAAACTCTGGTCGGATCGCCGACAACGAATGACCTTTATCGGCACGATCCTGGATTCGTCGGCGGGCCAGTTCCGGGCTCGTCTCACAGCGCACGACGAAGAACTGGGCGCCATGATGGGCCGCCAGAGTTGCCGCGCGCTGACGCTGATTGGCGGTCAGGAATGTTCCGTCCAGAACGACGGATAAGCCATCGTGCAGCAGTTCATCCGCACGGCGGAACATCTCTTTGTAAACCAATTCGCGGCAGTCCTGGCTGTAAATGCCGGAATTGAACATCGCCGGTTCGCCCGGATTGCAGAAAACTTCGCTGCGGATCATGTCGGTCTGCAGGTGCGTCAGCACGAGCCAGTCGGCAAGCTGCTTGGCGAGGCTTGTTTTTCCGGTGCCGGACAGCCCGCAGACCACCAGCAGCAACGGCGGACCTAGTTGTGTGGCGTAGCGATCCGCCAGGTCGAGGTAGAATTCCGCGTCGCGATGCGCCACACACGACTCCCGCGCGTTCGGCCAGCTCGCCGAATCTTCCAACTGCGATTCCCGGATCGCCAGCACTTTGGCGCGAACGCTGGCGCGATACGATTTGTAGAAGGCGATCAGCCGTTCCGGCGGATCATCACCCGTTGCCGCGCGATAGGCGTGGAATACCTCAGCCCCAACTTCGGGTGCTCGCAGGAACTCGCACTCCATCGCCAGAAATCCCAACTCGTCCGCGACGTCCAATCGGCGGAAAGAGGACGAGAATTCGACGCAGTCAATGATCTGGATCGGGTCGAGCAGGTAGACATGGTCGGGTCGCAGGTCTCCATGGCCGTCAATCACGCGGCCGTCCAGGACCCGCAGATCGAACAGTTGGGCGTCGAGACATAGCATCCGCAATTGGGCGGCATGGATGCGGCGCACGATCTCCCTGGGCAGCCCATGTCCGGGGCAGGAGAGTTCTTGCAGGTTGCCACGAACATTTTCGAGTAACTCTCGCCGGTAGTCGTCCACCGAGATCGATAGCGGCGGCTGCGAACGGTAGTGCTCGGCGAGGAACTGACTCAGCCGTCGCCGATCACCCTCGCCCAGCCCGCCGTCGCGGCACAGGCACTGCAGCGTCCGATCGGCGGGCAGTCGCCGCATCTTGACGACCCAATCGACAATCCGCCCTGCCCCATTCAGCCGCAGCATGCCGCCCGCTTCCCAGGTAATGGGCAGCAGTTCCAGGTACACGCCGGTACTGAACCGGCGGTTCAGTCGCAGCTCGCTTCTGCACGCCGCTTCCCGTGCGGGGAGCGTCGTAAAATCGAGAAACGGCATTCTTACCCGTTTTTTCAGCTTGTACGCATGGCGATCGGTCAGGAAGACCCGGGAAGTGTGTGTTTCGACGATGCTCAACGACTTCGCACGTTCCGAGTAGGATTCCGCGCGCGAGAGGTATTCCACGATCTCCGACTCGGAAACCGAATCCGATCCGTCCTCGAACTGCGCCAATTTGCATCGATTCGAAGCGTTCATGATTGCGCCTCGCACTTCATTTCGACACGCGCGTCGTTCCAACGGCGAACTCATCGTCTGTCTCTGATTGTTGCACTTCACGTGCCGAAGCGCATTGCGACGGAGCGGTCCTCGGCTCGCGGTGGGGATTCTTGAAGGCCAAATTGCTGCAGCAGTCGCTCTGGGGCGGCCACGGCGCCAATCGGCCCGGGGCCGCAACTCGCCAAATTGCGGGCCTCACCCCTGGCCCAGGGTACGATGGTTCGCGACACGTGTGCGAGATGGCACAGGGACGCGCCGAATTGGCACAGGCTTTGCGCGGAGACAGCGACGTTTTCGGTCGAAATGGCACGGCCCGGGAATTGCTGCTTATCGGGTTGGATAGAACTAATACGAATGGGATCGAGCCAGTAATCTGCCGGAGGACTTGATCATGAGAAAGCTGCAGCACATTCTCTGGGCGCATGATTTTCAACCGGCCAGTATCAAGGCGGGACAGGTCGTTGCTGACTTGGCGTGGCGTTTCGATTCGCAAGTGACGATGTTCCATGTCGTCGCGGATGCCGGATCGCCAGTGACCAACGACAATCGCCGTCAACTCGGCCAGCGGCTGTTGGATGAAGCTTCGCAGGAACTGACACGGCAGAAGGTCGAAGTGCGGGAAGCCACCGTGGTCACCGGGTCGGCGGCCGAACGAATACTTCGTAAGGCCGACGAATTGGACGTCGATCTGATCGTCATCGGTTCTGGGAACGAGGAACCTCGCGGCGATTTTGTGGCGGGCTTGACCGCCACGGCGATCGTCGAACATGCCCGCCGGCCGGTATTGGTCGTCACTAACAGCGACCCTTCGCCGACGTTTCGGCGAGTCTTCTGCCCGATCGACTTCTCCGAGACGTCCCGACGCGGCCTGAACAACGCGATTCAATTGGCGACCGCCTTCCGTGGCGAATTGGTCGTGGGCACCGTGTTTCCGGCGGGCGGATGGATCGAATCGCTGGTGGAGCTTGGCACGGGTCTGGACGTCGACAAGGAAGTGGAGCAAGGCTGGCGAGCCGACTTTGAAACCGCGATTCGCCGCACGGAATTCGGCGGTATCGTCCCGAAAACCGAAGAGCGGCGCGGAGTGCCGCACGAGCAGATTGTGCGGATGGCACGGGACCACGATTGCGATGTGATTGTGATGGGAGCAACCGGCAAGACCGGGCTGGCCCGACTGCTGCTGGGCAGCGTCACCCGCCGGGTGCTCCGGCATCTCCCTTGTTCGATCCTTGTCGTGCATGACGAGGACTTGCTGGTGAAGGAACTTTGCGACGAGGATCTGCGCCGCAGCCGTCTGCTGTATGCGGAGGCCTCCGCGCTGCTGGAGTCCTGCATGTACGAAGACGCGCTCAAGAGATTCGACCAGGTGCTCGCTCACAACCCGCTGCACGTTGCCGCCATTGAAGGGCGGGCGACGGCGTGCGAGCACCTGGGACAAAGCGAACGGGCGGCCCGCTGTCGTCGACGAGCGGCCCAGGTACGTGCGGAACTGGAATTGAGCCCGACGACGTCGTGAACGGCGGCGGCAGATGCGGCCAAGCGGATGCGGCCGGTGAACGGGAGGAGTTACGGCGTCGTCAGGCCGTCAAGTTCCTCGCGGATATCCCGCATCTGCTTTTCGAGCGCTTGAAGTTCCTCGGGGCTGTCGTTCTGCTTGCGCGCATCAGCCAGCAGTCTCTGCAGTTTCTGCAGCCGTTCGTGCAGGACTTGCCGCCTCTTCTTGTCCTTTTTATCCATGCATGGCTCCTGGAATTCGTTCCTCGCGGCCCGGTTTGACGGACCGAACCGTCGTCAATTCGTGGCGAAGCACCACCAGAAAGCATAGGCCACGCCGACCCCGAGGGCCCAGGTTACCAGGGGTAGGGGGAAAGTCGAGTCGCCTTGCCCCTGGACGACGCATTTGCTACGGTTTGCGCCACCATGAATGAGAATGACCCACAGGTGGAACGCGAAGTGCGGCGGCGGCGGACGTTTGCGATCATTTCGCACCCGGATGCTGGCAAAACGACGCTGACCGAGAAACTGCTGCTGTTCGGTGGCTGTATCGACATTGCCGGCGCCGTCCGCGGCCGCAAGACACAACGCTCGGTGACATCCGATTGGATGGAATTGGAGCGGCAACGCGGAATTTCTGTCAGTTCCACGGTGCTGACCTTCGAATTCGAGGGGTTTCAGGTCAATCTTCTGGATACACCCGGGCACCATGATTTCAGCGAGGACACCTACCGGACTTTGATGGCCGCCGACTGCGCGGTGATGGTCATCGACGTGGCCAAAGGCGTGGAGACGCAAACTGAGAAGCTGTTCCGGGTCTGTGCTTTGCGGCGCATTCCGGTCCTGACGTTTGTGAACAAGGTCGATCGGCCGGGAATCGAGCCGCTGGCGTTGATGGCGGAAGTCGAATCGAAGTTGGGGATTGAGACCATCCCCCAGACCTGGCCGCTGGGGCGCGGTGCCGACTTTCGCGGGATCGTAGAAATCGACTCCGGAAACGTCTTCCTGTTCGACCAGCGAGATGGCGATCGGCGAATCGGTTTTAGAACTGAACCGCTGGCGACGCTGGACCTGGGCGAGTCTGCGGCGCACGATGTTGCGCAGGCCCGCGACGAGGTCGACCTCCTTGCCCATGCCGGCACTCGATTCGACGCCGAACGATTTCGGCACGGCGAACTGACGCCGGTCTATTTCGGCAGTGCGCTGACGAATTACGGCGTCGAGCATTTCCTGCGAGCCTTCCTCCGCCGATGTCCCCCCCCGGGCAATCGCGGCAGCGGCGCTGCGCTGGTCGAAGCCTGCCGGCCCGAATTCTCGGGCTTCGTGTTCAAGATCCAGGCCAACCTCGACCCGCGACATCGCGATCGAGTGGCGTTCGTACGCGTCTGCTCCGGCCGGTTCCGGCGTGAAATGGAGATCTTCCACCCGCGCACCGATCGCAAGCTCAAGCTTCGCCGCGCTCATCGCGTGTTCGGGCAGGAGCGCGAGACGATGGACGAAGCCTTCCCCGGTGACATCATCGGCCTGGTCAATCCGGGCGAATTCCACCTCGGGGATACCATCTGCGAAGGTCCGCCGGTGCAATTCGAACCGCTGCCGCAGTTTTCGCCAGAGTTCTTCGCCGTCTTGCGCTGCCGCGATACGGCGCGGCGCAAGCAATTCGCGCGCGGCATGGAACAGCTGCTCGAAGAAGGCGCCATCCAGCTATTCCGCGACGACCGGGCGGCGCGACGTGAACCGATTCTTGCCGCAGTCGGCGAACTGCAGTTCGACGTAGTCAAATTTCGACTGGAAAGCGAATACAACACCGTCACCGACCTGGAGTGGCTGCCGTTTAAGTTGGCACGCTGGATCGACCTGCCGATGGAAGCACTCGATGAACTCAACCTGCCCAGCAACGCGCGGATCGTGACTGACCAGTTCGGTCACACCGCTGTGCTGTTCGGCTCCAAGTGGGACGCCGAATATTCCCAGCGCGAAAACCCGACGGTGAAATTCCTGGCGATACGCGTCGGCCAACCTTCCGATCTGCGAGCCGCTCCCCAGACCCCCGTGCTCTGGTAAAAAAAACGACCCGGTTCTTATCGAACCGGGTCGCGGGATTACCAGTTTTTGCGCCCCCCAGGCGGAATTCCAGGGGGCCACATCCAGCAACTCACTAGCAACCGCAGACGCGCCGTCGACCGCAGCATGGCGGCGGGCAGCAAATCGTCACCGGAACCTGCTCGCAGATCACCCGTGGTACGCAACGCGTGACGGTGTAGGGCACGCACTTCGGTACGCAGTGGGGAACCCGGATCGTCTTCGTATAGCAAACCGGCTTGCAGACCGTGTACGGAATGCGCTTCACACACTTCTGCGGAACCATGTGGCAAACCGTGTAGGGAACCTGCTTGCTGTGGCATTCCTTCACCATGTGGCAGACCTTGTAGGTGCAGGTCTTGGTCCGTTGTTCCGGCACCATGCGGCAGACCGTATAGGTGCAGGTCTTGGTCCGTTGCTCCGGCACCATGTGGCAGACCGTGTAGGTGCAGGTCTTCGTCCGTTGCTCCGGCACCATGTGGCAGACCGTATAGGTGCAGGTCTTGGTCCGTTGCTCCGGCACCATGTGGCAGACCGTATAGGTGCAGGTCTTGGTCCGCTGCTCCGGCACCATCCGGCAGACGGTGTAGGTGCAGGTCTTGGTCCGCTGCTCCGGCACCATGTGGCAAACCGTGTAGGTGCAGGTCTTGGTCCGCTGCTCGCGTTCCATATGGCAAACGGTATAAGGAACTTGCTTGGTGCAAACTTCCCGTTCATACCGCACGCAGTTAATCGTCTTGGTCTTTACTTCCGGCACCCAGACCTTCTTGCAGATCTTGCGCGGCGGGCATTGGACTTCGACGACGTTGCACTCGCCCGGGCACCAGACACATCGGCAGCAGCAAGGATCCCATGTCCAGCAACCTGGTTGACGCACGCACTTGCGCACCACCGGGCCAGGGCATTCCGTCACTTCGGTTTCCCAGTGACCGCAGCAGACCTGGACCTCTTTGGTGTAGTGCACCGGCTTGCAGACCGTGTAGCAGCATTCGCGGTACTTCGTCTCGTAAACCGGTTTGCAGACCGTATAGCAGATCTCGCGAGTCTTCGTTTCGTAGACTGGCTTGCAGACCGTGTAGCAGATCTCCTTGGTCCGGGTCTCATAGACCGGTTTGCAGACCGTGTAGCAGATCTCCTTGGTCTTGGTCTCGTAAACCGGCTTGCAGACCGTATAGCAGTAGGTGCGGGTCTTCGTTTCGTAGACCGGCTTGCAGACCGTGTAGCAGATCTCTTTGGTCTTGGTCTCATAGACCGGTTTGCAGACCGTGTAGCAGATCTCCTTGGTCTTGGTCTCGTAGACCGGCTTGCAGACCGTGTAGCAGATCTCCTTGGTCTTGGTCTCGTAGACCGGCTTGCAGACCGTGTAGTTCACTGTGCGGTACTTGGTTTCATACACCGGCTTGCAGACCGTGTATTCGCACTCACGGTAATGGGTTTCCCGCTCGTGCCGCACGCAGTTGATCGTCTTCTCTTCCCAGACGGTCTCGTAGCAGGTCTTGTGGCAGGTGTACTGCTCTTTTTCCCAGACGACTTTCCGACAGTTTTTCATGACGGTGTGGCAGTGCTGTTTGACACAACCGTAGGTGGCTGGGTCGTCGCAGCCACACTTGTCGTAGGCCGCCGCGCCGCAGCACGAGGCACTCACCGAGTTGACCGACAGCAGGGCCAGCACCACCGCCGCCATCGGGACTCCTAACAACGCTCTCATTTCCGCTCTCCTTCACAAAAGTATCACTGGATGTTGGAACTGGTGTGCGAGTCCCTTCTCGCCGTTTGCTCCCCGCCTGGGTCGGCTTAATCCAAGCATCGTCAAAATGGCGCGATTGCTTGAATTGGGCAGCGCAGGGAAAATGCCGCGCTAGCGTCCTCTGCGCATTCCACGAAGGATTCATCGGCTGCCTGAATTGCGCACAGTAGGAACTTCAGGAAAGTTGGGAACTTTGCGGCGGAAAAGTTCACGGATACGGATCAAAGCGGATGAGCCAGTTTTGACCATTAGACCCATGGAAATTCGCCGACAGCGCTAGTCCGCCGAATTCGGAAAGCGGTGATTTGACTTGCGACAATGACCAACCTATGTATCCATTAGTCCTTGTTCGGCACGGAGCGAATTCGGACGGTAACCGGTGGGGTCGCAAAATGCAAAGCAGCGCAAGAGCAACAATAACAACAATAACAATGCAAAAGGGGGCACGAACGATGCTGAGGAGACATCGTCGTCAAGCGTTTACGCTTGTCGAGGTACTGATTGTCGTCGTTATCATGGCCGTACTGGCCGCGACGATTATTCCGACATTTTCCGACTCAACCAACGAAGCCAAGATAAGTTCGGCCAAGACGAACATCGGCACCTTGCGAGCCGTGTTGGCTTTGTACAAATCGGGACACGGGGCGTTTCCACCGAATAGCGGCACCGTAAGTCTCGAAGCATCGTTGACGCAACGTTCGGATCGCGATCACACGATCAACGCCACTTCCGGTGTTTATGGACCCTACCTCCAGGAATTTCCGCCGGATCCGTTCACGGGCACCGTGAAGTCCGTGACGAACTCGTCGGATCAGCCGATTGCTGCTGTACCCGCCGGGACCACGACGGGGGGTTACAACTACAATCCCACCACGGGCGAAATTCGGTACAACTATAACACCACGCAGCTCCCCGCCTCGACCTATTAGTTAGACTGCCTGCTGCCCAAACCGGTTCTGCCCAAACCGGTCGGACGAGCACCACGGCCGTCAACAGTCACCCCGGCTGCTTTTACGCCCCTCGCAGTTTTGCGAGGGGCGTTTTTTTGTTGCTGCGATACCGCGTGCCGGGGGCGTCCGGCGACTTGTCGCTGGGGACGATTTGGATTATTTTCGCGGGTAAATCCTTGCCACGTCCGACGTTATTATCGATGCGCCCCCGGACCGCACGAAAAATTCGGCATGTCGCAGTCGCCCGAAAAACCTGATGAATCGAATCCGCAGGCGCACGTTCCCAAAGCGATTGTCAGTCGCCTTAGCCTGTATCTGCGGGAATTGCAGCACCTGGTCCGGGATGGAGCCGAGACAACCAGCTCGACGCAACTCGGTAAGCTACTGGGATTTACGGATGCACAAGTGCGCAAAGACCTGGCCCACTTCGGCCAATTTGGCTATCCAGGTATCGGGTACCGCTGCGCCGAACTGATCGAGGCCATCCGCAAGATTCTGAACACCAATCGCTCCTGGCGCGTCGGCCTGGTGGGGGTCGGAAATCTTGGTCGAGCCTTGCTGGGTTATCGCGGTTTTTCGCAGCAGGGGTTCGAGGTTGTTGCTGCTTTTGATCTGCGTCGAGAGCTTGTCGGAACGCGCATCGAAGGCATCGAGGTCTTCCATCTGGATGATCTGCCGCGGATCGCCCAGCGGCGCGATATTCGCCTGGGGATTATCGCCGTGCCGGCCGAAGCGGCGCAGGCGGTCGCGGACCGGTTTGTCGAGGCGGGCGTGGAAGGTGTACTGAACTTTGCGCCCGTAACTTTGTCCCTACCTGGCAGCGTCCGCACGGTCGGAGTGGACCTGGCGATCGAACTGGAACAGCTGGCGTTCGCCGTTGCCAACCTGGGCAAAACTCGCTGAGGCCGTGCTCGGCTGCGGACCGGCGCCGCGACGTACGCGGTCGACTGGCGTTGCCAGGGCTGGGGACATGCGTACAATAGGCTCGATTCGGGGATGGTGTAATGGTAACACTAGAGATTTTGGCTCTCTCATTCTAGGTTCGAATCCTAGTCCCCGAGCTTCTCTCCGCAACCATAACATGGAGGTTTCCGGCCATGCACGCTGCCGCGCTGCTCGCGTTGACTTGTTGTTTTGTCTCGGCACCCGCTCAGCCGGCCGCCGATCCACCGACGCAGGTGGCTGATTCCCGGCTGCGACTTCAGGTTTTTGCGGAAGCGCCGGACATCGTGACCCCCGTCGGGATCGCCATCGACTCGCGGGGACGCCTGTTTGTCGTCGAAAGTCACACGCATTTTCCTCCCGCGGGATATGCCGGACCCAAATCGGACCGGATCAAGATCTTTGAGGATACCGACGGGGATGGCAAGGCCGACAAGTCGACGATCTTCTACGAGGGCCTGCGGCACACCATGAATCTGGAAGTTGCGGCGGACCAATCGTTGTTGGTGGCCACGCGATCGGAAATTCTCCGCCTGCGGGACACCGACGGGAACGGTGTTGCTGACGAGCGTACGTCGCTGGTGCAGTTGGAGACCGGCGGCGACTATCCGCACAACGGTCTTTCCGGGTTTGCGATCGACTTTAGCGGCAATATTTATTTTGGCTTCGGCGAGAACCTGGGTGTTAAATACAAGTTGATCGGCGCCGAAGGCAAGACCCTGCGCGGGGGCGGCGAGGGCGGGAACATTTACCGCTGCGCGTCGGATGGCACACAGCTCGTGCGGATCGCTACCGGATTCTGGAACCCGTTTCACCTTTGCCTGGATGCCTACAACAATCTTTTTGCCGTCGACAACGATCCCGATTCCCGGCCTCCGTGCCGGCTGCTGCACGTCGTCGAAGATGGCGACTACGGCTATCGATTCCGCAACGGCCGGAAAGGGACGCATCCGTTTACGGCCTGGAACGGAGAACTGCCAGGTACATTGCCGATGGTTGCCGGCACCGGCGAGGCGCCGAGCGGCATCGTTGCCTACGAATCGGACAATTTGCCGGACGATTACCGCGGCAACCTGCTGGTCACTTCCTGGGGAGATCATCGCATTGAGCGTTATGCGCTGCGAAAAGTCGGCGCTTCGTTCCGTGCCGAAATGACGCCGGTGGTGGTTGGCGGTGAAAACTTCCGGCCTGTGGGAATCGCGGTTGCGCCGGATGGAGCGGTCTACTTCAGCGACTGGGTCGACAAGTCGTACGAACTTCACGGCAAAGGGCGGCTCTGGAAATTGAGCCTGGAGGGCGTTGTTTCCGCCGCACGTCCCCATGACGATGCGTCGGCCCTCCGATCGCGCGATCGGAGGGTACGGGAAACAGCTGCTCGCAAACTGATCGGGGGCGCGGGAGACGGCCGTCGCGTATTGCGTCAGGAACTTTCGGGAACATCGGAGGCACGCGTCCGCGCACTCGCCTTAACAGCTCTGGCCCATTCGCGCATCACGAATGCCCGCGATCGGGCATTTATCTGGGACGCCGTAAAGAGCGATCCGTCCAGCGAAGTTCGCGCGCTGGCGATCGGATCCGCCAATTCGTTGGGGCTCGATCTGGAAAAGATCTTTGCCAACAAGCCCGAACCGGTTGAATACGCGGCATTGTTGCGTGTTGCGTCCACCAAAGAGTTTGTCCCGCGGTTGGTCGCCGAACTGGCGAACCCCGATCCTTTTGTTCGACAGGCCGCCTGGTCGACCTTGGCGCGCAGCGGATATGTCGACGCCAGTTATCCGATTCAGTCGCTCAAACATCCCGATCAACGCGCTGGAATCGCGCTGCTCTGGAGGAACTCGCAGGACCGTCGCGCGATTTCACGCATCAAACAGTTGCTCGATGACCCCGATCCATCGGTCCGATTTGTCGCGATCCAGTGGATTGGCGAGGAAAAGCTCGTCGATTTCACGCCGCAAGTACGCGAGATGCTCAGTCAGCCGAATACAACAAGACTGCTGTTCTCCGCGACGATCGCAGCACTGGAACGACTCGAAGGCGGCGTGCGTAAGCCTACCGATGAATGGAAAAGCGAGGATTATGTGGCTCGCGTTCTGCTTGACCCGAAATCGCCGGCTCCCGTCCGGCGGCAGGCATTGCGAACGTTGAGGCCAACGCACCCGCAGTTGACTTTGGATCTGTTGCGGCAGCTTTGTGCCGACTCGGACAACGGAGTGCGGCTGGAAGCGATCCGCACGTTGCGCGATTCGCCCTATGTGGAGCGCCAGGCGGAGCTGTTCGCGCTGGCCAACGGTGGACAGTTTTCCGAGCAGGAGCGTGCGGAAGCGGTGATGGGGCTGGCCCCGACCGATGCTGCGGCACAGGACAAATTGATCGATCTGGCAGTGGAAGCACCCCAGGTCGTAGCCCATGAGGCCCTGCGATCCTTGCGCGGCCATGCGCTCAGCGAAGTCCAGGCCGCACGGCTCAAATCGGCCGAGGGAAATCGCGATCCGCATTGGAAGGAACTGGCCGACCGCTTGTTGCAGACGGCCGCTCCAGCGCCTCTGGAAGCAACCAAGCTCTACGCCTGGCTGGATCGACTGGAAGGTCCCGCCGACGCGCAGGTCGGGGAGCGAGTCTTTTTCCATCCCCGTGGAGTCGGCTGCTTCCGCTGCCATGAAGTCAGCGGCCGCGGTGGCATTACCGGCCCCGACTTGTCGACGATCGGCACCACGGCGAATCGCGAACGGATCGTCGAGTCCATTCTGCAGCCCAGTCGCGAAGTCGCGCCGCACTTCGTCGCCCAGACGATCGTCACCGCCGACGGACGCACGGTCACGGCTTTGCTGATCAGCCAGGAGGTCGACGGCACGCTGGTCTATGTCGATTCGTCCGGCAATGAACTGCGATTGAAGGCACAGGAAATCACCGATCGCGTTCAGAGCGGCAAGTCGATCATGCCCGACAATCTGTCCGCTCAACTGACCACGCAGGAGTTTCGCGACCTGATCGCCTTCCTGCGGCAGCAGAAACAATGACATTGAGCCTGTTCAGCCGCGGGGCAATGCGGTTGCGAATTTGCGGATCGCCTGATTAACGCGATCCGCGTTTTCCACGGGGGCCAGGTGACCCGCATTCGGAATCAGTTCGAATTCTGCGCGCGGGATCCGGGTCGCAATCCGCTGCATTTCCGCGGGAGGCGTAATCGCGTCCTGCTCCCCGCATACGAGCAGTGTCGGGACATCGATGGTCGAGAGAATCGCTTCCATGTCCGGTCGATTCGCCATCGCCAATAGTGCGCGCGCCGCCGCCTGCGGATTGCAGCCACGCATCCGCTGAATCAGCTCGGAGATGCCGGCGTCGGGAACGGCGAGATGGGCGGCGAGGTGAGCGGCGAGGTGGGCAGCGGCAAACAACTTGGGCAACATCGGTTCCACCAGAACCTCCATTCCCTCGTTCAGAATGCGTTCCGCCATGACGCGGCGGCCGCGAGCCACCTCCAGGCTGTCCGCCGCGGCCCGAGTGTCGCAGAGAATCAAGCCGGCAATGCGCGCTCGATGCCGACGCCAGAACTGCCAGCCCACGTACCCACCCATCGACAATCCGCAGAAGACCACCCGGTCATATCCCATGCGGTCCAGCAGTTCCGCCAGGTCATCCGCGTCCACCTCCAGCGACGCGTCGGCCCCTTGATCGATCTCAGGAAGAGTGCTGCGACCGAAACCCGCCAGATCGGGCGCAAGGAACAGGAACGAATTCCCCAGGGCCTCCCACTGCTGTCGCCACATGGAGTGGTCAAAAGGGAACCCGTGCACACAGAGCAGGGGAATTCCCTGCCCATATTTTCGCACGAACAGCTTCGAGCCGCTGGTCACGTTGATCGTTGATTCGGTGTCGTTCATCGGGTGGACATCCTGAGAATCCATTGAGAGAACAGCAGGACGATCATTCCCAAAACGATCCATGTCGACCATCGCGATCCGCGCAGCGGATAGGCTCCACGGGCAATCCTGGCCAACTGCATCAACCGCCAGGGAATCTGGGCCGCGACGATCGCGAACATCGGCAGCGAGGCTGGATTATGTCGCCAGGCCGCGCGGAAGTCGCCGTGCCCCAGGCAGACGAAAGCGCGAGTCAACCCGCAGCCCGGACAATCCAGGCCGAAAAAGCCGCGTGACCAGCAAAGGGTCGGCAGCCGCAATCGCAGTCCCGGCAACTGCAGTGAATCGGAGTCTTTGCGTTCCAGGCCCACGGCGGCCAGCAGCACCAGCGCCGCGCCCAGCAAAACGGCCCGATGGTACGACTGGTGCGCGCGCCGCAGTTCCATGGGCAATGCCGGCTCGCCTGGCAATGTTGCCACGCAGGGGGGCGATTCTTCCGCGCGCTGCGGCGATTCGTCGATCGCGGTCGACGGTCGACTCATGGCGGATCCGACGCGGCTCCCGCGGTCTCTCTCGCGGCACCGCGGGCCTGCTCGAATAACTGCAACTGCCGACGCATCTGGCCGGAATGAGGCTCCATCTTCAGCGCCATCAGCTGGTACTTGATCGCGGTGTCGACGTCACCTTTGGCAAAGTAGCACCGTCCCAACGTGTCGTAATATCCCGAAGCCTTGGGGCGCAGGTCGAGCGAGCGGTGGCTGAGCCGGATCGCCAATTCGAGATCGCCCTCGGTGTTGCCGATCAGCCAGGCAAACTGGTTGCATTGCCTCGCCAGAATGCTGGCCTCCTCGTCCCGGTCACGCGGATCGACGTTGCGGCCTGTGCCACGCTCGCTGCGCGAAATTTCCTTGAGGAACTCCGTCGACGCTTCCTGGATCATGCGCTGCGTATTCCGCCGCCACGCGTCGTCCGGCGTCGGCAAGCGATACATCGCGATCAGTACGTCCGCGTCGGAAGGATCAATGCCGATCGCCTGCTGCAGCCGATCGAGCAGTTCGGCCCGGTCGTTGCGCGCCTGGGCGTCCATGGCGTAAAAGAAATGCATCCGCGACTTCACCCCGGGCGTGTCACGCTCGCGGAACATGCGCTGCATGAAGTCGACGAGCATCGGATTGCGATCAAGTTCCTCGACCAGAGGCTGCAGCACGTCGCCGGCATCGCGGTGTTTCTCGATGTCGTGCAGAAGCTCCGAAAGCATGAAACGGGCATACATATTCAATGGGTTACTGAGATCCCGGAGCGTCATAATCTGACGGAATTCCCGCTCCGCCCAATCGAACAATCCCCGATCCCTCAATCGTTCGGCAATCGGAGTCCGGCTCTCCGCCTGCTCGCCGGTACGCTGCCAGGCTTGCTGGCTGGTTTGTTCGCTGAGTTCACGATGACCCAGCTCGCGCTGTGCCTGCGCCAGCAGGTACAGGAGCAGAGGCGGGTTATCGAATTTGGCCGAATACCGTGTCGTGATCGGTTCGACAAAACTGCAGAACTTGCGATCAATCAGCCATTCCACCATCTCTTCGACTTCTTTTTCATCGTGCAGTTCCAGGCGGATCAGCTTGTCGACGACCGCCAGTGACTCGTCGCTTCGCCCCATCGCGAGCAGGTCATCGGCATGCCAGAACAGCAAGGAACGCACGATGGCGGGCGTCGTTCTCGCGGGGAATTTTGCCAGAGTCGCCTGTTCCGCGGCGATGATCTCGCGCCAGCGTGGCAGAGCGTCACCGGGTGACTGCAGCGAAAGGGCGTACACGCGCAACCACTCCGCCACGGGCCGCTGGCTGCCGCCAATCGTTGCCAGCACTCCCTCCACCAGTTGGTTCCGTTCCACTTCCGACTCGGGACGATACTTCAGCACCGCCAGTGCCGCCTGCTTCGAAAGTTCGTGGCTGGTCTCAAAGCGGGCCAGGCGGCAGAGCGCGATCAGGCCCTTCCCTTCGTCGATATTTCCCAGCTGTTCGATACGGCTTGCGCGCTCGGCTTCGCTCTGGTCGCCATAACCGCGCATCACGTCCTTGACCCGACGGTGGTCGGTTTCGCGGAACCAGGCAATCGGCAGCGACCGCAGCAGATAGCGAGCCCGCAGGGCAATTTCGACGTCGTCGTGGTCCTGGGCTGCATGCAGTGCGTCAAACGCCAACAGGCCGATGCGCTCGATATCGGCCTGGGCCCGCTCCCGGGTGGCGTAGCGGTCCGAACCAAGTTGGCCGATCAAAACCTGCAGCCGCCGCTCAAGGTCCTGAGGATCGTTGGCCGGATGAGGACCGTCCGCCGCCAGCAGCGAGGTCGCAACTGCCAGCACCGCCGTCAGGAATGGACCGGGAATCGCCAGCTGGAACATCAATCCCTCTTTCCCCACGCGGAAGCGGGATCCGCGACTGCGGTCGAGACGTCCGGGTCACGGCTGCCGCCCGCCCGCCAACCTCGTGGGCCGACCATCAGTATAAACGCAACGGCGGTCGGCGGGCAACTTCGATCGTGGGGTCCGCTTGCAGTCCCTTGCAGCCTGCGTCCCGCCGGGGTCGGTCACTCAGGCGGGGCCGGATTCGTCTTCCATTTCCCGGATATACTGCCGCAGCCGTTCCACCTCGTCCGTAACATCCTTGAACTTCAACATATTCTGGACCCGTTTGACCAGCTCGACCTTGTTGATCGGCTTGGAGAGGAAGTCGTCCGTGCCGGCCAGCACCGCCCGTTCGATATCGCCCAGCTCGTTCAGGGCGGTCACCATCAGCACCATGATGCGTTTCGTCTCCGGGCTCTGCTTGAGCTTCTTGCAGACCTCGAAGCCGCTCAAGCGTGGCATCATCACATCGAGCAGCAACAGGTCCGGGCGGAATTTCTGAACTTTGTTCAGCGTATCCTGTCCGTCCACCGCATATTCGATCTGACAATCGATCCCGTCGAGATAGGCTTCCAGCAGTTCGCGGTTGGCATCATGATCGTCGGCGATCAGGATCCGATTTTTGCTTTTGGCGGCCATGGTGGAGTCTCCAGGTGATGGCGTGGGTCAACCCGAAACACCGGGGACTCGAAAGCGGGCGCACAATTCCCGTACCTCGCCACGTATCGTGGAAATCGCCGAGGTGTCGTCCGGATGTCGCAGCGCTCGCAGGATCCACTCGCCAATTTGCCGCATCTGATCGGGGCCCATCCCGCGCGTGGTCAGCGCGGGCGTACCGATGCGGATTCCGGACGGATCGGCCGGCTTGCGCTGGTCGTACGGGATCATATTCTTGTTGACCGTAATACCGCAGTGGTCCAGCGTGGCCTCGGCGATTTTTCCACCCAGTCCAAGCGGTGTCACATCGACAAGCATCAAGTGGTTATCGGTTCCGCCGGAAACGAGCCGCAATCCGCCGCTCGACAGGCAGTCCGCGAGTACCTTGGCATTTTCGATCACGGAGCGGGCATACTGCCGGAACTCCGGTTGGAGCGCCTCGGCGAAGCAGACCGCCTTACCGGCGATCACGTGCATCAGGGGCCCGCCCTGCAGACCGGGAAAGACACTGCGATCGAGATCCTTGGCGAATTCACCGCGGCAGATGACGATTCCTGCCCGAGGCCCGCGCAGTGTCTTATGGGTCGTGGAGGTGACAAAGTCGGCGACCGGGACCGGATCGTCGTGCAAACGGGCCGCCACGAGCCCGGCATAGTGGGCCATATCCACGAACAGCCGCGCGCCGACTTCACGGGCGATTTCAGCAAATTTTCCGTGCGGGATCTCCCGGGGATAAGCACTGGCTCCGGCAACGATCAGCTTAGGCCGATGCTCACGGGCCAGCCGGGCAACCTGATCAAAATCAATGCGCTGCGTGTCCCGGGTCACGCCGTAGCTGATAAACGAATAGAGCTTCCCGGAAATGTTCAGCTTCATGCCGTGGGTCAAATGGCCGCCGTGGGCCAGGTCGAGCCCCAGCACCACATCGCCCGGCTGCAGGACCGTCAGGTAAACCGCCTGATTGGCCTGCGAACCGGAATGCGGCTGCACATTGACATGCTCGCCGCCAAACAGGCTCTTGGCGCGGGTAATCGCCAGTTCCTCGACGACGTCCACATTCTCGCAGCCGCCGTAGTACCGCCGGCCAGGGTAACCCTCGGCGTACTTGTTGGTCAGGCAGCTGCCGACCGCTTCCATGACGGCAGCACTCGTGTAGTTTTCGCTGGCGATCATCTCCAGACCATCGATCTGTCGACGCTTTTCCGCCTGAATTGCCCGATCAATCGCCGGATCGACGGTTCCAAGGTCACCCATCGCTTCCATTCCTCCCGTCCTTCGCTGATTCGGCCGCCCATTGTAGTAGACCGCCGACGAATCGATAAGCCGGCTTTCCCTCGGCCTGCCCGCCGAGCAACCGTTGCAGTTCCCGCCGCTCCTCGTAGAATGAGACACGAATTGCCGGTGCCGGCACAAGATTCGACGCTTGCACACGAATCGAAAAGCGGAATCCGCCACTGTCCTGGAGTGAACCATTCATGAGCCAAAGCAACGAAAAAGCGTCCAGTCAGGCCACCGATCAGGCAGCGAAACCGCCGACGACGGTCGCCGGTTCGGACAAGGCGGCCAACGGCGATACGTCGCGCGACACGCGAGAGAGCATCTTCCTGGTGCCGTATCCCAAGATCGTCTTTCTCTATCCGACGTTTCTGGTCGCAGTCGTCGCCGCCCTGGTGCTGTCACTCACCGGCCGCCATAACGTGGCCGCCGATGATCTGTTGCCAGTCGCCATCACCTGGATTTTCCTGGCGGTACTCGGCAGCAACCTGATCGTGCTGGTGTTCGACTTTCCTCGGGCAACGTCACTGACGCTGTTCTTCCTGTTCGCGGCCGTCCTGCTGGGGGTCATCCTGACGGCGACGCTGAAGCCGGACCTGATTCCGGCGATCTCGAACTTGCTGCAGTCGATTCGGCCCGTCGCGAATTCCACGTTTTATACTGTCCTGGTCTGTATTTTCCTGGGACTCTACGCCGCCGTTTTTGTGAGCGTGCGATTCGATTATTGGGAAGTGCGGCACAACGAACTGCTGCACCACCACGGCATGTTAAGCGACCTGAAGCGTTATGCGTCACCCAATCTGCGCATCGACAAAGAGATCAACGATATTTTTGAGTACATGCTGCTGCGATCCGGGCGGCTGATCCTGCGTCCCAGCGGCGAGAGTCGCGATATCATGCTCGACAACGTCCTGTTCATCAATCGCAAAGAAGCCGCGATCACGCATATGTTGGGGACTCTGCAGGTAGAGGTCCGGCCCAAAACTCCGTCTTGACGCGGCGGAGCCGCTGGGAGCCCCTAACGACGCGAACAGGGCCACGTTTTCTTGGCGGACTTTACCTCACGCGGCGGAACCATCCGCAGTTCGATTTTCCGTACCGGCTGTTCCGATTCGGTGGGGGCTGGAAGCCCCCACCACTCCGTGCATGAACAATTCCTTGGCGACTTTGCGCCTTTGCGAGAACCCCTATTTTTTGCGGCCGTTCCTCGCGAGCTATTCGCCGGTCCAATCCGCGATCAGCTGATCAAAAACCAGGCGTGTTTGCCGCATTGTTTCATCGCACTGATGGACCAGGGATTCCGGCGACGGGCAATCGAGCAGGAACGCCAGACGGGCCAGTTCGCGATCGTCGTGAGGCAGATCGTGACGTGCCGACGTGTCGAGCAGCCGAAGTCGGGCCTCCACCCGCCGCAACAGCCGGTAGGCCGCCGAAAGCTGCGCGGCGATCGGCGCCGGCATCGCGCGCACTTCCACCAACGCTTGCAAGGCATCGAGCGTTCCCGGGACGATCGCGTTCGCCTGCTGCTTCGGCAGCCGCAACTGGGCTCCTTGCACCAGGAACTCGACGTCCATCGTCCCCCCCGGCGCCCGCTTCAGATTCCTCGGCGAAGCCGACTCCTCCAACCGCCGCCGCAGCTCACGCATCTCCTGTCCGTCCAATGCCGACCAAGGCCGGGCAAGTATCGCGTTGCGCACGGTTCGCATCGCCAGGTCGCGAACGCGGTCCGAGCCGTAAATGGGACGCGCTTTGCAGAGCGACTGTCGCTCCCACAAAGCGGGTGCGCCGTCGCGGAAATGACGCTGGAATTCGTCCAGCGACACGGCGATGGCTGCCTGGGAACCCGCGGGGCGCAATCGGGTATCCAGTTCGTACAGCCGCCCCCAGGGGCCGATCTGCGTGATCGTGCGAATGATGCGTTGCCCCAGCTGGCTGAAAAAATGCTGGTTGCTGGTGGTCGTGTCGCGCCGACCGCGATGCCGCTGCTGCGTCCCGCCGTCCGCTTCATACAGAAACAATACGTCCAGATCACTATGATAATTCGGCTCACGCCCCCCCAGTTTTCCCATGCCAAGGATAATGAACTCGCAGACCAACCCGTCGCGGTTGGTTCCCTCGATCATCGGCTCGCCATATTTCTCGACCAGCCGATAATACTCGCGCAGCGTGACCCGCTGCAGGCAAACCTCGGCAACGTCCGCCAGCACGCGGTGCGACGCTTCCAGCGACTCCTTCCCCAACACGTCGCGGACGCCAACCCGCAGGTGCATCGCATTCTTGAAACTGTGCAGGATCGGATCGAGATCCTCCGCGCCGCGGCACAATTCGTCGAGTGTCGCGGCCTGCCATTCCATGGTCGGCAGCTTGTCGAGCACGAGCGAGTCCATCAACTCGTCGATCATTCCCGGATTGCTGGTCAGGATCGCCGACAAGTAGGTACAAGCGGCGCAAAGGCGGACATAGAGCTGCAGTGACGGTTCACTCGAACTGAACAGCTCCCAAAGCACGCCCTTGCCACCCAGCGAGTCGCTGACGCGGGCCAGTTCGGCGATCGTCATGTCCGGATCGGGCGTCTGGGCGATCGCCTGCAACAGCCGCCGCGCGATGACTGCCAGAAAATGCCGGCAGCGACGGGTCGAAAGAAACGGAATGCGTTCGATCGCTAACGCCGACAGCCTGCGGTATGCGGCGTCCAGATCGCAGAATCGGTAGGGGGAGAGCACTTCCCGAATCCGCTGCGAGCTGGGTTCGGGATCGAGCACCAGGTCGATTTCCGGCTCCGCGGCCACCTCTTCGGTAAACGCATCGCGTAACAAGTGGTCGAGTATCCGCCGGTTGCGACTCGCCTTTTCGCGAATGTCCACCGATAACGCAGTGCCGGCGTCCGGCGCGTAGCCGCAGCGAATCGCCAGCTTGCGAAGTTCGGACGGATCGAGCGGCAGCAGGGCGGCGCGGGGATCGAACATCACCTGCAGCCGATGTTCGACGCGGCGCAGGAATGGATACGATTCGGCCAGGACGGTTCGCTCTTGCGCGGTGAGGCAACCGGCCCGTTCGAGCTGCTCGATTGCCTCGAGCGTATTCGTGGCGCGGATCTGCGGCAGATCACCGCCGTTGAGCAACTGCAGGAACTGGATGACGGTTTCGATGTCGCGAATGCCACCCGGAGCGGTGCGAATGTTGAAAGAGACGCCATCTGCCGTTTCGGAGGGCTGCTCGATCCGGCGTTTCAGCGCCTTGATTCCGGTGACGTCCGCGCGACTCAGGTATCGCTGATAGACCCACGGTTGCAGGCGATCGAGAAACTCGCGGCCAAGTTCCGGATCTCCGGCCACGCATCGCGCTTTCACGAACGCCTGACGATCCCAGGTGCGGCCGGAGGCTTCGTAATATTGGACAGCGCTGTCGATGGAGACCACCAGTTCCGCCTGCGCGCCACCCGGCCGATGCCGCAGGTCGACCTTGTAAAGCTCCTGCTCTCCGCCCTCCTGCAGGTACCGCAGCATCGTGCGGACGATCGCGTCGGCTCGACCTTCCTCGGTCGCGGATCGCGTGTCGCCTCGATGGGCGCGCCCGCCGACAAACAGCAATTCAATATCGTGAGCATAATCGAGTTCGACGCCGCCGAGTTTTCCGATCGCAATCACCGCCAAGCCAGGTCGACTCTCGGCATCGCTCGGCCGCCCCCACTCGCGCAACACGCGGCGACTGGCGGTGCGCAACGTGGCTTCGCAGATCGCCTCCGCCAGCCAACTGAGTTGCTGCATGACGACTTCCGGAGACTGAAGCTTGACGATTTCACCGTAGGCGATCCGCAAGAATTCACGACGCTGAAATCGGTGCAGCGCGGGCACAATTCGGGCCTCTTCATTAAACGCCTCCAGTTCGGCGTCGATCTCGGCCTTCAGCAGCGCGCAGGTCACCGGCTGCCCGTCGGTCATCCGGATCAGGTCGAAGGCCTCCGAGTCGCGAACCAACAGCTCGGCGATTCCGCGGCTGCTGGAGCAGAGCAGGAGAAGGGTCACCAGCGAGTCCGGGTCGCGTTCGAACAAGGTCGCGACCGCGAGCGGACTGCGTGCGCCAAGCAGGAACTGCGCCAGCGCGTCGATCGCCAGGTCGGGGTCGCTCAGCCCGCCCAGCTGCCGCTCGAGCACCGTGGCAATCCCGACGATGAGGTCGAGCGGAATGCCGGAACTGGCAATCGCGATTAGCCTGCGATGGGCTTGCTCGCCGTCCGAGATACCTCGCGCGCTCAGCCATTCCCTGGCCTGGCGCGGGTCATCCAGCAACCTCACGAAGGACTCGGCGTTCATCGTGCTCCCGCGACGAGGATGGACTCAAACAGAAAAGCCGACCGGAGATTCCCGTCGGCTTTGATGGATCCTGAACGCATGGACGGATCGGCTTGCACCCGCCGCCTGTCCACGCGGCTGGCGCTAATCAAAACATGGCACTAGTCAAGAAACCCCACAAGTTCCTGGCTGCGGCTCGGCTGCTGCAGCTTCCGCACCGCCTTGGCTTCAATCTGACGAATGCGCTCCCGCGTTACCTTGAAAATATGGCCCACTTCCTCCAGCGTATAGCTATAGCCGTCTCCCAGGCCGTAACGCAGTTTGATGATTTCCCGCTCGCGATAGCTGAGCGTCTTCAGCACGCGGTTGATCCGGCTGCGCAGCATTTCCTGCGAAGCTCCCGTGGCCGGACTCTCGGCGGTACCGTCGGGCAGCAGGTCGCCGAAATGACTGTCTTCACTGTTACCCACCGGGCGGTCCAGGCTGATCGGATAACGACTCATCGCCAGCACGCGCCGCGCTTCATCCACGGTCGTTTTCGCCTTGCGCGCGACCTCTTCCAGCGACGGCTCCCGCCCCAGATCCTGCAGCAGCTGGCGGGAAACGTTGCGCACACGCGACATCGTCTCCACCATATGCACGGGAATCCGAATCGTGCGACTTTGATCCGCAACCGCCCGGGTGATCGCCTGGCGAATCCACCAGGTGGCGTACGTGCAGAACTTGAAGCCGCGACGGTACTCGAACTTATCGACCGCACGCATCAAACCGGCATTGCCCTCCTGAATCAGGTCCAGGAAGCTCAAACCGCGATTGCGGTACTTTTTAGCGATCGACACCACCAGCCTGAGGTTCCCTTCCGACAACTCACGCTTGGCGCGCTGGTAATCGGAATAGACATGCTTCAGGAAGGCGATCCGATTGCGGAGGCTGGTGGGTGTTTCCTGGGTGACGACCAGGATCGTGCGGAACTGCTGCAGCCACTGCTTTCGCTCCTCCGCCAATTGCCGTACTCCGCGCGACGAGACGATCTTCGCCTGCAGATCATCGATCTGGCGGCTGAAGTCTTCAAGGATGCGGATCATCGGCTCGATGCGCTGCGTTCGCAAACCGAGTTCCTCGACCAGCTTGACCGCTTTCAGCCTCCGCCGGCCCAACCGCAGCCAGGCCTGTCGCCTTCGCAGCTTGTTTTCGGATTTGCTGAGCGCCGTGAAATAGTCGCGACGATTCCGTTTCAGCAAGACTTCCAGCGTCTTCAGGTTGTGCGGCAGCCGCCCCAGAATCTGGTCTTTCTCGAGGCGGTCGGTTACCGAGACCTGCACCGTACGATCAAACGGCAATTCGCCGCTGTGCACCCGTTTCAAAACCTTGTAAGCGACCTGAATCACGTAGTCGCATTCGAGCAGTTTCGAACGAAAACGCCGGCGTGTAACTTCGATACGCTTGGCCAGCGTGATCTCCTGCTGCCGTGTGAGCAGCGGAATCTCGCCCATCTGCGTCAAGTACATGCGAACCGGATCGTCCGACCAGGATTCGTTGTCGTCGAGCACCAGCAGCAACTCTTCCTCGTCGGGGCTTTTCAGCACCGCGTCGGCGTCCACTACTGGATCGACCACCTCGAGGTCCTCGTCGTCCAGCTCCTCCACGTCCACCTCGGCGACCGGCGGAATGGCAAACGCCTCGTCGTCTTCTGGTGTCCTTGTCGGATCATCTTCGAAATCGTCTAATAGCGCGTCGTACAACTCAGTACTCCTACACTAAGTCCCAGCCGCATCGCGGCAGTCTTCCCACACCGTGCAACGTTGTTGGCAGCGAACGTTTCCAGGCAACGAAATTGTACCACCGTTTGGACGGACGATTCCCCGAACCGTGCATTTGGTAAGGGATTGCGCTCAGGCAGACTTTGGCGCCCCAACCACCGTCGTGCTCACCATGTCCTCAACCGGCCTGCTTGTCCAGCCGGCAGAATACCACGCCTGAAATCCGCCGACAAGCGAAGCTCCACCGACCAGCAACAGACCACCGGTGTTCAATCAGATACCCCGCTCAAGCCCCCCACGTTTCCTGTCCGTTTCCCGTGTTCTCGCGTGACTCCGCACGTGCCTAAATTCTAACTGCACCGCACGGTTGGTCCAGCCTCAAAAACGGAATTTATTGGAATCGATTCGGGCGCTGCGGGGACGCGAACTTGTGAATCAAGTCAACTGCAGTTAGCATGGGACGTTCGACTGTTTCCGCCTGCAAGCACCCCACGGAGCCTCCCAGCCGATGTCCGCAGCATCCCCCTTTGCCGGCCGCGTCGCGGTCGTTACTGGAGCCAGCCTGGGTATCGGTCGCGCCGCCGCCCTCCGACTCGCCCGCGACGGTGCCCGGGTCGTTGTCAATTTCCGATCCCACCCCGATCAGGCCGAGGAGGTGGTCAGCGAAATTCGCAACGGCGGATCCGACGCCATTGCCGTCCAGGCCGACGTGGCCGTGATGGAAGAGGTGGAACGGCTGGTGCAGACCGCCGTGTCCCGCTTCGGCAGACTCGACATCGCGGTCAGCAACGCCGCGTACAGCGACCGCGATCTGTTCTACCAGGCCGATCTGGCGGGATTTCGACGCACCGTCGACGTCACCATGTGGGGGGCATTCCATTTGCTGCGAGCTGCCAGCCAGCAGCTGATCCAGCAGCAGCAAGGCGGCAATATCGTGCTGGTCAGTTCGCCCCATGCCTTCATTCCGGCTCCCCGAGCCATGGCCTACAACATGTCCAAAGCGGCGATCGAACATATGGGGCGCACCGCCGCGATCGAATTGGCCGAGCATCGCGTGCGCGTTAATATCATCCAGCCCGGCTGGACCGACACGCCGGGGGAACGGAAGTTTGCCAGTGAGGAGACTTTGCGGACCGCCGGCGCGAAAATCCCCCTGGGACGACTCGGTACTCCCGAAGAAGTCGCCGAAGCACTGGCGTTCCTCGCCAATCCGGCCCACGATTATATGACCGGCGCAACGCTGCTGGTCGACGGCGGAATCAGCCTCCCCTGGTGGGCAAACCGAGGCTCCGCAGCGCCCGGCTGAGAACCAAACCGGCGTTCAGGCCGTAATGGCGGCGTAACAACTATCCCGATCTCCGAAGAAATACCGTCGTCATGAGCCAACGATTCCTGCTCACCTGCTCCTGCGGAACTTCCCAGCCGGTGGCCACCACCCAGGCCGGTCAGTCGGTGCCCTGCTCCTGCGGACGTAACCTGGAAGTGCCCATGCTGAGGGTACTCAAGCGACTCCCGCCCGCCGAACCAACCACCGCGGGCCCCGTTCGTCCCACCGTCGAGATCTCCATTTCCCGAGTGCTGTTCGTGCTCGCCGTCATCGCCACCGTGCTGGTCGCCGGTTATACCTTGCTCAACTACATGGCGATTTCGCACATCCGCGTGGGCCGATCCCCGGAACAGATGATCGCCGAGGACCAGACCAGCGTCGACGCCTTCATGCCGGACCAACTGCTGCGGGAATGGAACAAACTCAACAAGGAAGGTCTGGGAATGAGAGCCCCCACGCCGGAGATGATGGCGCACCTGATGCGCGCCGCGCTCCAGGAACAGGTGTCGGACGGGTTGATCACCTGCGGCATCCTGTTCGGCGCCTGTCTGTTGCTGGGCGCCTTCGCCGCGCGCAGCCGGCGCCGGAACCCCAAGAAGTAACCGTCGCCATTCGCGGACACGGCGAACGTGTCCCCCAGCCGCTCATTCGCCCGGTTCCCGACAACGCCGCCGTCGAGCAACATACGCCGAGTCGTCGCGGTAAACGTCGTCCATCACGCAGTCACATGCCCGCCGGAACTGTTTTTGGGCCGCTCCAACCGACATGCCGCAACACCGCGCAATCTCGATCCAGTCCATGGCCTGGCAGCGCAAGTAACAGATTTTCCGCTGCAGGTCACTCAACCGTTCCCCGGCACGATCTTCAAACTCCCGGATCGATACCGCGGCATCGGGAGTGCCGTCCGGGCAGATCGGATCCCGGATACCGGCTGCGAGCGGCTCAATGATCGTCGCATCCTGGCAGCCGACCCGCGAATGACGTATCGCGTCCAGGATCTTGGAACGGGCCATCTTGAACAAATACCTCTCGACGGACGGGGCCTCGCTGAACGCCAATCGCGGACAGGCCTGCCAGAACCCGATCAACACCTCCTGGCAGATATCGGCCGGATCAATCCAGCTCAGACAGCCGCCGAACAACTCCGCGCGCACCTTACGCATCAACGGCTGCTCGAACCAGTCGCAGAACTCCGCGAAGGCCAGCGCATCGCGCTCTTTGAGTCGATCCACCATCCGCTGGAATTCCGCACACTCATGAACACCACTCATCGACGCCCCCTCCAAATCATGACGCAAACAACTCGACTCGCCCCGTTCAACCTACCCCCACCTATTAACTATGTCAATACCACCGTCGAGCGTAAACGGTCGGCGGGCACTCTCCGTGGGCACGCGGCAGCCGGTTTGTGGTATAAACCAGAGACGCCAGAGCGGGCGTCGCAATGCGCCCGCCAGCCGACCGAATGCGACAACAACGGAGTACGCTCGCCATGGATCCAGATCGAAACGCCCTGCGCCGCGATGCGATGCGCAAACTATCCCCGCTGCGGCATTCCACGCGTCAGGAATCCGCCCTGGAGTTAACGCGGGAACAGATGCTGCATTACGGCATTGATCCCGAATCGGAACTGGGACGTTCGCTCTGCGAACTGGTGACGCAGATCTACGGAAGCCAGGCCAGCGTCGAGGCGCTCTGGAACACGACGCTGCACACCGTGCGCGGACTCGACCGCACCGATCGCATCGCCTATTTCAATGCGTTAAAACTGCTTTCGTTCCAGTTGGCCAAAGTGCTCGACACCTTGCAGAACCCGTTTCGGCTCACCTATCAGGCGCTGGGACTGGCCGCCCCGTCGCAGGCGGCCAAAGGCCCCTATGCCTTGTTCGACAACGTTACGGCGATCTTCTCGGCCACTCCCGTGATCACCCGCACCGCGACCTATGTGTATGCCTGCGCCGAGTGGATCGAGGACGCGTTTAAGGGGCAGGAGCTGATGCTCGAGATCTACTCGCGCCTGCTCAACCCGACATCGGTCTGCCTTGCGAATTTCATAGTCGATCTTGAAGCGGGCCCCTACTCCGCCGAGTATCTCGCCTGGAATTTCGACAGCGGCATGGCTGCCATCGACGGGGTCATGTCACACATACTCGGTCGCGACGACATTCTGATCACCAGCCGAAACATCTACGGCGGCGCGCATCAGCTGATTCATGACTGGTACGCCAAGTCGGCGAATCTGGATATCGCCGTGGAGAGTTTCGACGGCGAAAGCGTCGACGATTTCGACGCCGCCTGGGAACGAGT
>Ga0233425_10001592_pt1 | contig 50014 bp, 42 predicted proteins | sample Watercolumn_Towu_2_FD_181712 | JGI IMG/M metagenome (GOLD analysis project Ga0233425, IMG submission 181712) | Freshwater microbial communities from Lake Towuti, South Sulawesi, Indonesia - Watercolumn_Towuti2014_140_MG | ecosystem: Environmental > Aquatic > Freshwater > Lake | place...
TCGACCTGTTCTTCCGCAAGATGGTGCGCGACCAGTTCCAGGCGCTCACCCGCGTCGGCGGCGAGATCCAGGACTTCGCCAAGGGCGACGCCGGCAACGGCACCCTCGCCAAGGAGCGCGAGATGCTCGGCAAGGCGCTCGAGGACGTCCAGGGCATCATCGGCGCGCTCGGCGGCTACGCGATGCGCTCGCAGCAGGACGCCACCGAGCTCTACAAGGTCGGCCAGCACACCACCCGCCTGCTGCTCGGCCTGGGCGACCTCGTCATCGGCTGGCTGCTGCTGCGCCAGGCCGCGATCGCGATCGAGGCGCTCAAGGGCGACGTGAGCGAGAAGGACCGCGCGTTCTACACCGGCAAGGTGGCGGCCGCGAAGTTCTTCGCCGCGCAGCGCTTCCCGCTGCTGGCCGCCGAGCGCACGATCGCGGAGGCCGCGGACAACGACCTCATGGAGGTCGACGAGGCGTCGTTCTGACACCTCGCGAGCAACGCGGAAGGGGCGGGACCCGGTCGGGTCCCGCCCCTTCGTCGCGCCATGGAGGGGGGATGGCGCGCGGTCAGCGCTGCCTGCTGCGACGCACCTCGATATGGACCCGGCGGTCCTCGAGGTGCTTGCCGAGCGCCAGGGCGGCGAGCCCGATGCCGGCGAGCAGGAGTGCGGTCATGCACTCCCCATCGGTCGCGGGGCTCCACGATCTTGAGGATTCGTACCTCTCGGTTCCTGCAAGGATGACGGCGTGACCGACGCCCGCCGCGCAGCGCTGCTGATCGACGACGTCGATGCCGCAGCCGCGCGGCTCCGGGACGGCGGCCTGGTGGCCCTGCCGACCGAGACGGTCTACGGCCTCGGTGCCGACGCCGAGCAGCCAGGCGCGGTCGCCCGCGTCTACGCCGTGAAGGGCCGGCCCGCCGACCACCCGCTCATCGTCCACCTCGCCCGCCCCGAGCAGATCGACGACGGCTGGGCGGTCGACGTCCCGGACTGGGCGCGGCTGCTCGCCGCGGCCTGCTGGCCGGGGCCGCTGACGCTGGTGCTGCCGCGCGGCCCGCGTGCAGGCGACCACGTCACCGGGGGCCAGGGCACGGTGGGCCTGCGCGTGCCGTCGCACCCCGTCGCCCACGCGCTGCTCGAGCGGTTCGGCGGCGGCGTCGCGGCACCGAGCGCGAACCGGTTCGGCCGGGTGAGCCCGACGTCGGCCGAGCACGTCCTCGACGAGCTCGCGGAGCTGCTCGAGCCCGGCCGCGACGCCGTGCTCGCCGGCGGCAGCAGCGACGTCGGCGTCGAGTCCACGATCGTCGACGCCACCGGCACCGCCCCCCGTCTGCTGCGCCCGGGCGCGGTCGGGATCGAGGAGATCGAGGCGGTCACCGGTCTCGACGTGGTCGAGGCCGACCCGGCCGTGCGAGCGCCCGGGACCCTCGCCGCCCACTACGCACCGCACGCCCGCGTGCTGCTCGTCGACGCCGAGGCCCTCGACGTCGCGGCAGCCGACGCCGACGGGCCGGTCGGCGTCCTCGCGCCGGCCGACCTGCCGACGCCGGCGGGGGCCGCGCGGCTCGCGGCTCCGGCGGATGCGGCCGCCTACGCGCGGTCGCTGTACGCCGCCCTGCGCACCGCGGACGCCGACGGCCTGCAGACGATCCTGGCCGTCGCGCCGGTCGACGGCCCGCTCGCGGCCGCCGTGCTCGACCGGCTGCGCCGCGCCGCAGTGGGGTCCGCCCGCGGCTGAGCCGCCGTCCCTCATCCGCGGCACGCCGCGCATCCGCCCGCCGCCTCCCCTCACACTGGCCGCGACGGCATGACGAAGGGCGCGCGCATGGCATGGGACGTGGCCGAGCAGCTGACGCGCTCGAGCGACGCACTGGTCCTCGTCGACGACCTCGGACGGGTGGTGTCGGTGACACCCCGCGCCGCCGAGCTGCTCGGCCGCGACGACCTGCGGGGTGCCCGGCTCGACGAGTTCGCCGACAGCATCGGCCTCGGCCGGCTGGTCACCGATCGTGCCGCCCGCTCGCATGCGCACCTCGCCGTCGGCACCGGCGCGGACGGGCCGCTCGACGTCGTCGTCCTGCCCACCGAGCACGGGCTCGCGCTGTTCGTCGCGCCTGCCGCAGGGCCGCGACCGCCGGGCTCGCGCGCCCTGCTCGACAAAATCCTGTCGACCGTGCGCGACGCCGTCCTCGTGACGATCGCCGAGCCGGTCGACGACCCCGGCCCGATCATCGTCTACGCCAACGAGGCCCTGACCGAGCACAGCGGCTACAGCCTCGAGGAGCTGCTGGGCCGCACCCCGCGCCTGCTCCAGGGCCCCGGCACCGACCGCACCGAGCTCGACCGTCTGCGCAAGGCGCTCGAGGCCTGGCAACCGGTGACCGTCGAGCTGCTCAACTACCGCAAGGACGGCACGGAGTTCTGGATCGAGCTCGACATCGTGCCGCTCGCCGACGCCGACGGCTGGTACACGCACTGGGTGTCGGTGCAGCGCGACATCACCCAGCGCCGCCGCGCCGAGGCCGAGCGCGAGGAGCAGCGCCGCATCGTCCAGACGATCCTCGACTCGCTGCCGGCGCAGACCGCGATGATCGCCGTCGACGGCAGCATCATGCGGGTCAACCAGTCGTGGCGGGACTTCTGGATGAAGGGCAGCACCGCGCCCGAGCCCGACTGGCGCCAGATCAACTACCTCGAGGTGTGCCGCCGCTCCGCGGAGACCGCCGTGGGCGAGGACGCGTTCGATGCCAAGCGCGCGACCGAGGGCATCAGCTCGGTCCTCCTCGGCGACGCCGACCACTTCGCATTCGACTACGAGTGCTGGATCGAGGACGTCGTCCACTGGTTCCACCTGCAGGCCGTCCCCCTCTCGGAGGGCCACGGCGCGGTGCTCACCCACACCGACATCACCGGCCGCAAGCGTGCGGAGGCGGAGCTGTCGTTCCGGGCGACGCACGACTCGCTGACCGGCCTGCCCAACCGCGACCTGCTGCGCGACCACCTGCGCCGGCTGCTCGCCGCGGACCGCGACCGCGGACGGCGCACGGCGGTCGCATTCCTCGACATCGACAACTTCAAGGACGTCAACGACGCCTACGGTCATGCCTACGGCGACAAGGTGATCGACGCGGTCGGCGAGCGGCTCACCGAGCTCGTGCGCGAGCCTGACATGGTGGCGAGGCTCGGCGGCGACGAGTACGTCGTGGTGCTCACCGACCTGCCCTCGGACTGGCAGCCGGACTCGTTCATGAACCGCATGCGGGAGAACGTCTCGCGGCCGCTCAGCCTCGGGATCGCGTCGGTGCGCCCGAGCGTGAGCGCCGGCATCGTGACCAGCCCGCCGCACCCGGGCGACCCCGACGCGATCCTGCGGGACGCCGACGCCGCGATGTACCAGTCCAAGCGCGAGGGCCGCGACCGCTGGACACTGTTCACGTCCGACGTCCGCGACGGCGCCATGGCCCGCGCGATCACCACCGAGCGGATCGCCGACGCGCTCGAGCGCGGCCTGTTCGAGCTGCACTACCAGCCCGTGGTCGACCTCCGCACCGGCCGCACCATCGGCTCGGAGGCCCTGCTGCGGATGCGCGCGCTCGACGGCTCGCTGCTGCTGCCCGGCCACTTCCTCGCCGCCGTCGACAGCGGTCCGCTGGCCTCCGAGGTCGGCGCCTGGGTGCTCGACCACGCGATCGCGCAGCAGGCGCAGTGGCTGCGTGCGACGTCGTCGCACCGGATGAGCATCAACGTGTCGCCGCGCCAGCTCGGCCACGGCGAGCTGCCCGACCAGGTCGCCGAGGCGCTCGCGCGGCACCGGGTGCCCGCCGAGTCGGTCGTCCTCGAGATCACCGAGGAGGTCATGGTCGCGATGCGGGGCCAGGCCGTCCCCGAGCTGCAGGCTCTGCGCCGGGCCGGGGTGCGGGTGGCGATCGACGACTTCGGCACCGGCTACTCGTCGCTCTCGTACCTGCAGGGGCTCGAGATCGACGTCCTCAAGATCGATCGGGTGTTCCTCGAGCAGGCCGGCTCGGGCGATGCCGGTCTGATCACGGCCATCGTCAGCCTCGCCGACGCCGTCGGCGCCGACACCGTGGCCGAGGGCGTCGAGTCGCGGGGCCAGGTGCGGCTGCTGGCCAAGGCGGGTGTCCACCTGGTGCAGGGCTTCCTGCTCGGCCGGCCGCAGCCCGCCGGCGCGCGGCCCGGCGACCCGCTCGTGGACCCGCGCTCGATCCTCGCCGACGTCGATCTGTAGACCGGACGTCCGGCGCCGGCGTCGTCCGGCTGGCGGAACGGGGAATGCGCCGGGGCATATCGTTAGTTAGGCTAACCAACATGCCCACGACCGCTGCCGTCACCGCCGACCTCGCGCACGACCTGCGCCTGGCCACGATGCGCCTCGCCCGCCGGCTGCGCTCGCAGCGCGCCGACCACGGCCTGCCGCTCGGGCAGCTGTCGGCCCTCGCCGTGCTCGACCGCCACGGCCCGATGACGCCGGGCACGCTGGCCCAGCACGAGCAGATCCGGCCGCCGTCGATGACCAAGGTGCTCGCCGCACTCTCGGACGGCGGCTACATCGACCGCGTGCCCGACCCGCAGGACGGGCGCCAGCAGCTGGTGAGCCTCACCGACAAGGCGCGTCGCCTCCTGCGTGAGGACCGCCGCCGCCGCGACGAGTGGCTGGCGTCGCTGCTCGTGGGCCTGTCCGACGACGACCGCGCCGCGCTGGCCGCCGCCCTTCCCGTCCTGGAGGTGCTCGCCGACTCGTGACACCCATGTTCCGTGCGCTCGAGGAGCGCAACTACCGGCTCTACTTCGGCGGCCAGGTCCTGTCCAACGCCGGCACCTGGATGCAGCGCGTCGCACAGGACTGGCTGGTCCTCGACCTGTCCGGCTCGTCCGCCGTCGCGCTCGGCATCACTACGGCGCTGCAGTTCCTTCCGTTCCTGCTGTTCTCGCTGTGGGGCGGCACGCTGGCCGACCGCATCCCGCGACGCAAGCTGCTCGTCATCACCCAGGTCGTCATGGGCGCCCTGGCGATCGTGCTCGGCGTGCTGGCGATCGCGGGCCTCGCGACGGTGGGCATCGTCTACGTGCTCGCCTTCGCCCTTGGCGTCGCCGCTGCCTTCGACAACCCGGCCCGCCAGGCGTTCGTCAACGAGATCGTGGGCAAGGAGCGGCTCGGCAACGCGATCGCGCTCAACAGCGCGTCGTTCAACCTCGCCCGCCTCGTGGGCCCGGCGCTCGCGGGCGTCATGGTGGCCGTGGTCGGCAGCGGCTGGGTGTTCATCCTCAACGGCCTGTCGTTCGTGGTCACGATCGCCGCGCTGCTGGCGATGCGCACGAGCGAGCTGCGCCCGCAGAAGCGCCAGGACGGCGCCGTCAAGCTCTCGCAGGGCCTGCGCTACGTCGGCCGCAACGCCGACCTCGTGCTCGTCCTCGCGCTCGCGTTCATCGTCGCGACCTTCGGCCTCAACTACCAGATGACCATGGCGCTCATGGCGCGCAACCAGTTCGAGGTGGGCGCCGAGGCCTTCGGCGTCATGTCGACCGCGCTCGCGCTCGGCGCGCTCGTGGGCTCGCTGCTCGCTGCTCGACGGGTGCACATCCCGCTGCGGCTCGTCGTCGGCTCCGCCTTCGTCTTCGGCGCGGTCGAGGTCGTCAACGGTCTGGCGCCCACCTACGTGTCGATGCTGGTGCTGCTCCCCTTCGCCGGGCTCTGCGCGATGACGTTCACGACGTCCGCGCAGACCTACCTGCAGAGCCGCAGCGAGGGCTGGGTGCGCGGACGCGTCATGGGCGTCTACACGCTGCTGTTCTTCGGCGGCACCCCTCTCGGCGCACCTGTCATCGGGTGGGCCTCGGAGCAATGGGGACCGCGCGTCGGGCTCATCGGCGGTGGCGCGCTCACGTTCGTCATCAGCGGCATCGCGGTGCTCGTCTACCTGCGCCACCGCAAGCGCCGCCTCGACCTCGACGCCGTCGTGACCGACGCCACGGTGTCGCCCGAACCGGCCCGCTGACGCCGACTCGCAGGAGAAGAGGAGGGCCACGCCCTAGGCTCGCCCGCGTGAGCACGGATATCGCGCCCCCGGCGCAGCCCGAGGCCGTCGCACCGACACCGCGCAGGCCGTGGTGGAAGCGGCCCAACTTCCTCGGTCTGTTCATGGCCGTGACGACGTTCGGCTGGGCGCTGACGCCGTCGCTGCTGCCCAGGCCCTGGATCTTCGAGGGGATCATCGCCGGGCTCGGCGCGGCCCTCGGCTACGGCCTGGGCTGCCTGCTCAGCTGGCTGATCCGGCTCACGCCCCTGCGCGAGGCGTCGCCGAAGGTGAAGACGTGGGCCTGGCGCATCCTCGCGGTGTGGGGCGTCGCGCTCGTCGTCACCAACCTGCTGCTCGGCACGTACTGGCAGAACGGTGTCCGCGAGGCCGTCGGCTTCGAGGACGAGGGCTACGGCTGGGCGTTCGTCGTCGGCATCGTCGCCATCCCCACCGCGATCGGCGCGGTGTACGTCGGCAAGGGGATCCGTCGCTTCAACCGCTGGATCGGGCGCCGGCTCGACCGGTGGATGCCGGCACCGGTCGCGTGGACCATCGCCGCGCTGATCGTCGCGGTGCTGGTCTACCTCGCCGTCACCGATGTGCTGTTCCGGGTGTTCTCCGCTGGCGCCAACGCGCTCTACTCCGGCAGCCTCGAGCAGACTGCCGAGGGCGTGACGCAACCGCAGCAGCCGGAGGTGTCCGGGTCGCCGCAGTCGCTCATCGCGTGGGACACGCTGGGCTTCGAGGGCCGCAACTTCGTCTCGCGCGGCCCGACGGCCGACGAGCTCGCGGCGTTCAACGGCGAGCCCGCGACGACGCCCGTGCGCGTCTACGCCGGTCTCAACAGCGCCGACTCCGCCGAGGCCCGTGCCGCCCTCGCCGTCCAGGACCTCGAGCGGGCCGGCGGCTTCGACCGCGCGGCGCTGTTCGTGTGCGGCACGACGGGCACCGGCTGGATCGAGCCGCAGACCGCCAACGCGCTCGAGTACGAGTGGAACGGCGACTCCGCGATCGTCGGCATCCAGTACTCGTACCTGCCGTCGTGGATCTCCACCCTCGTCGACGTCGACAAGGCCACCGACGCCGGCAAGGCGATCTGGTCGGCCGTCTACACGACGTGGTCGTCGCTCCCGGAGGCCACGCGGCCGAAGCTGTTCGCGTGCGGCCTCTCGCTCGGCTCGTTCTCGCTGCAGGCGGCGTTCCCCGACGCCGCCACGATCGCCGCGCAGTCCGACGGCGCCGTCTTCGTCGGGACGCCGAACTTCAGCCAGCCGTGGGGCGCGATCAGCGCGGCGCGCGAGCCCGGTAGCCCGCAGTGGCAGCCGGTCTACCAGGACGGCGCGACCGTGCGGTTCGCCGGCGTCGCGGCCGACATGGCCAAGCCGGCCGGGCCGTGGAACGACCCGAAGGTGCTCTACGTGCAGCACGCGAACGACTCGGTCGTGTGGTGGTCGCCCGCGCTGCTGGCGCAGGAGCCCGACTGGCTCAAGGAGCCCCCTGGTCCCGGACGCAGCCCCGAGATGCGCTGGTACCCGGTCATCACCTGGCTGCAGGTGACCGTCGACCAGTTCATGGGGGTGGCCGTGCCGCAGGGCCAGGGCCACAACTACGGCGACTCCATGGCCGAGTTCTGGGCCACCGTCGCCGAGCCCCCGGGCTGGACCGACGAGGACAGCGCCCGCCTCACCGCCCTCATCCCCACCCTCGACAACTACTGACGCATGTAACACCCGCATCTGTACACGAACGCGCCGGTTCTTGTACCGATGCTGGTGTTACGTGCGGATCTAGAGGGAGAAGCCAGGGGGTGTGGCGAGGGCGGGGTGCGCCTCGTCGAAGGCGCGGACCGTGGGCAGGTCGCGCAGCCACTCGTAGTAGAGCTCCTTGGCCGAGAGCAGCTCGATCCCCTCGGCGCGCAGCCGCGCCAGGCCGTTGGCGTGGCCCTCGCCCGCGGAGTAGACGGCGTCGTGGACGACCACGGTGCGCAGACCCGCGGCGGCCCAGCCGATCGCGGAGTGCGCCACGCAGACGTCGGTCTCGAGGCCCACCAGCACGACAGACCCGCGCCCGTGGCGTCGCACCGCGGCGTCGATGTCGGGGTTGGCATCGGCACCGAACACCTGCTTCACGAGCACCGGCGCGTCGTGCGGGACCGCGGCGCAGATCGGTGCGGACGTCGGCCCGTTGGTGGCGGCGTCCTCCTCGGTCAGGACGACGGGGACGTCGAGCGCCGCGGCGACACCGGCCACCCAGGCGGAGCGGGCGAGCGCCGAGGCGAACAGCGCGCGGTCGACGTCGTGGCGGGACGGGCCGTAGAAGCCCGGCTGCGCGTCGATGACGACGAGCACGGAGTCGGCGGCGTCGAGGTGCGGCATGCCCGCAGGCTAGCGAGCGACGCAGCCGTCAGTGGCCGACGAGCGTCTTGAGCACCATGAGCAGCGAGACGCCGACGAGCAGGAAGACCAGGTACAGCAACGCCCTGCGCCGATTCACCGCCTGGCGGACGGCGCGGTAGCCGGTCAGAGCCACCAGCCCGAGCAGCAGCAGCTCCGAGACCGCGAGACCGGGGTCCCCGCCCAGCAGCAGCGGCGGCAGCGCGGCCGCGAGCACCACCGGGAGGCCGCCGACGGCCTGCGCCTTGAGCATCGTGGTGCTCTGCTCGTCGAGCACGCCGGCGTTGACCAGCCTCGACGAGAGCCGGAACGCCATGTGGTGGGCGAGCAGCAGCCCCAGGCCGGTCAGCAGGACCGTGCCGGCGACCTTGACCCCGGCTTCCTCGCTCGAGGGATCCGGCGTCGCGAGCAGCACGGCGAGCAACGACAGGCTCTGGTACAGCGCCATTGTGATGGCCTCGCGCGCCAGCTCGATCCGGTGCGCGTCGGGCGCATGGTGCTCCGGGGCGGCCGCGGGTTCCGGGACAGGGACGGCGTCGGACATGGCCCCATCATCGCGGAGCGTCAGGCGTCCAGCCCCGACAGCACGAGTGCCAGGCGCGTCGTGCCGTCGGCGGCGAGCCGCACCGGGACGCCCCAGTCCTGCTGGTGCACGTGGCAGGCAGGGAACTCCGCCGCACCGGGCGCATCCGGGTCGTCGCACGACGCAGCGCGCACGGACACGTGCAGCACCCCGGCGTCCGTCCCGGCCGACTCCGCATCGGCGAGCACCAGCGGCCGCGCGAGATCGGTGCCGCTGCCCGCCCCCTCGACGAGCAGCGACGGCGGGGACGACGACACGACGAGGTACGTCGACGGGCCGTACCGGTCGTCGAGCTTCTGCCCCGCGGGCGGCGTGAACAGCACCTCGAGGTCGAGCGGCCCGGGGGCGACGTCCGTGGGCGGCCGCTGCGTGCGGTACGCCGACCCCTCCACGCGCAGCGCCTCGTCGGGCAGCGGGATGCGGACCAGCCGGTGCGCCGCGGACTCGACGACGAGCAGCACGTGGCCGCGCGCGTCGTCAGCCACGACCACCACGTCGCTCGGCTCGGCCAGGCCGGTCGCGAGCGTGGTCACCTCGCGCGCGACGGGGTCGAAGCGCCGCACGGCGCCGTTGTAGGTGTCGGCGATGGCGACCGAGCCGTCGGGCAGCTCGCAGACCCCGAGCGGGTGCTGCAGCATCGCCTGGTCGGCGGCGCCGTCGCGGTGGCCGAAGTCGAACAGGCCGGCGCCCACCTCGGTGGTGACCAGCCCGTTGCGGATGCGGCGCAGGGCCGAGGTCTCGCTGTCGGCGAGCCACAGCGTGCCGCCGTCCGACGATGTCGCGAGGCCCGACGTCTGCGCGAACCACGCCGACGGCAGCTCGCCGTCGACGAGGCCCTCGTTCGTCGTGCCGGCGTAGGGCTCGACGGTGCCTGCCTCGAGATCGAGCCGGTCGATGCGGTGGACGCCGGCCATCGCGATGATCACGGCGCCGTCGAACCAGGCGACATCCCACGGGCTCGAGAGGGCCACGTCGAGCGCCCGTCCGGACGTCGGCTCGCCCTGCATCCACTGGGCCCCGGTGCCGGCGAGCGTGCGCACCGACCAGTCGCGCGTGTCGAGGCCGCGGACCGCGTGGTTGACGGTGTCGGCGACGACGACGTCGAAGCCCACGCGCCCGGCCACGTCGGGCGGGAGCCGCAGCAGCCCGTTCGGCTCGCTGAGCCGGGCGCTGCCGGCGTCGCCGTCGCGCAGGCCGCGCACCCCGTCGCCGATCCGACGCAGGAGCGTGGTGCCGTCGGCCTCGAGGTGGGCGAGCGACTGGTGCGCGGTGTCGCTGACGAGCAGCGTGCCGTCGTCGAGGACGAGGGCCTTGCCGGGGAACGACAGGAGGTCGTCGCGCGGCGACGCCGGGACGTACGGGCCGTCGCCGCGGTGGAGCGTGCCCTTGGCGGTGTGCTCCTCGACGAGCTCGGCGATGAGCGCGTCCAGAGCATGCGCATGGCCCTCGCCGCTCATCTGCGCGACGACGTAGCCCTCGGGGTCGACGACGGCCAGCGTCGGCCAGGCGCGGACGGCGTACTGCTTCCACGTCGCGAGGTCGGGGTCGTCGAGGACGGGGTGCTCGACGCCGTAGCGCTCGACCGCGGCGACCACCGCGGCGTGCTCGGCCTCGTGGACGAACTTCGGCGAGTGGACGCCGATCGTCACCAGCACGTCGGCGTACTTCTCCTCGAGCGGCCGGAGCTCGTCGAGGACGTGCAGGCAGTTGACGCAGCAGAAGGTCCAGAAGTCGAGCAGGACGATCTTCCCGCGCAGCTCGGCGAGGGACAGCTCTCGGCCGCCGGTGTTGAGCCAGCCCTGGCGGCCCTGCAGCTCCGGGGCCCGAACCCGCGCACGCGTCGTCACGCCGGTATCCAACCCCATCCGCCCCTCGTCGATTCCGGACGCGTCCGTCGGTGCGGGTCCCTACGGTGGCGCCATGACGGTGATCGACGACTACATCGCGCTCCAGCCCGAGCCGCAGCGCGCCCGGCTCGCGGAGACCGCGGAGGCGCTGCGGTCGCTGATCCCCCGCGCCGAGGAGGGCATCGCCTACGGCATGCCGGCATGGAAGGTCGACGGCATCGGGGTCGCGGGGATCGTCGCCGCGAAGGAGCACTGGGCCTACGCGCCGTTCTCCGGCAGCGTCACCGAGACCCTCGCCGACGAGCTCGCGGGCTACGACGTCACGAAGGGCACGGTGAAGCTCGCGCCCGACCAGCGCCTGCCCAAGACGCTGCTCAAGAAGCTGCTCGCCGCCCGCTTCGCCGAGATCGTGATGGTGCCCGACCCCAAAGGGGTGGCCCGCGACCTCTACCCCGACGGCGGCCTCAAGGCCAAGGGGCGCATGAAGGACGGCGAGCTGCACGGACCCTGGCAGTGGTGGCGCAAGGACGGCACTCTCCTGCGCAGCGGCACGTTCGACCGCGGACGCCAGGTGCGCGAGTGGACGACGTACGACAGCGACGGGAACCCGGTGTCGGTCAAGGAGTTCGGCCGCTGACTCCTCAGCCCTCGGGCTCGACGTCCGGGTAGAGGTCGAACATGCGGTCCTTGTCGGAGTGCTCGCGCGCGGCGTCGCCGCCGAGGAACCACCGCAGCCGCAGCGGGCGCCCCGGGTAGTCGAGGACGCCCTCGAGCAGCGCGTCGATCATCGGGTCGTCGGCCTCGACGTACTGGTCGACCCAGGGGAGCTCGACCGGGTAGCCGTCCTCGCCGAGCTCGACTGGCTCGAACATGATCTGCAGCGCCACGACCTCGCGCGGGTCGACGTTGCGCTTGCGGAACAGGCCCTCCGTGCGCCACCACACCTGCACGTCGGAGACCAGCGTGCCCACGCGCGATCCGTCGGCCTCGAGCACCGCGGCGATGCCCCGGCGGAACGGGTCGAGCCGCAGCTGGTGGGGGACCGACGACGACAGCTCGGAGGCGCGTCCCTGGTCGACCTCGGTCTCGTCCTCGCCCTCGAAGATGCTCATCGCTACAGCCTCCGGTCGGCGAGCACCGGGAAGGCCCGGCGCCACTCGTGGACGATGGCGGTGTCGACGTCGGCGTAGAGGATCTCCTCGTCGCTGCCGGCCTCGGCCACCACGGTGCCGCGCGGGTCGATGACGACCGAACGGCCGCCGAGCGTGACGCCGTTGTGGGTGCCGACGCCGTTGCAGGCCACCACCCAGCACTGGTCCTCGATGGCCCGGGCACGGTTGAGCACCGCCCAGTGCTCGATGCGCAGCGCCGGCCAGCCCGAGGCGATGAGGAAGGTCTCGGAGCCGGAGTCGAGCAGGCGCCGGAACATCTCGGGGAACCGCAGGTCGTAGCAGGTGGCCAAGCCGGTCGCGCCGAGCGGCGTCGGCAGGACCACGAGCGACTCGCCCGCGGTCATCACCGACGGCTCGCCGTCCTCCCAGCCGAAGAGGTGCTGCTTGCGGTACGTCGCGAGGATCCCGCCGTCGGAGTCGATGACCACCCGGGTGTTGTAGCGCTGGCCTGCGGCGAGCTCGGCGAAGGAGCCCATGTCGAGGACGATCCCGGCGGTACGGGCGGCTGCGCGCATGCGCTCCACGAGCGGGCCGTCGAGCGGCTCGGAGTGGGCCTTGGCGGCCTCGAGATCGAAGGCACCGACGTGCCAGAGCTCGGGCAGCACCGCGACGTCGACGCGCTCGAGCCGCTCGACGATGCCGGCGGCGCGCTCGATGCGCTCGGCCACCGGCTCGGTGTCGGACGAGTCGAGCTGGATGACGGCGACGCGGCTCATGGCTGCATCCTCTCAGGCACGAATCCCGCCGCTCAGACTGATCGTCTTCGCGTTATGGGTGCGCATAACGCACACCTGATCAGTCTGAGCGGAGGGCCTGGTCCCGGAGGACGTCGCGGCGCACCTTGCCCATGGCGTTGCGGGGCAGCTCGTCGACGACGAACCACGACCGCGGCCGCTTGTACGCCGCGAGGCGCTGCGACGCCGTGGCGGCCACGGCGTCGGGATCGACGTCGCCCACGAGGAACGCGGCCACGGTCTCGCCCCACGTCGGGTCGGGCAGACCGACGACGGCGGCGTCGAGCACGCCGTCGTGCTCGAGCAGGGCGTCCTCGACCTCGCGCGGGTAGACGTTGTAGCCGCCCGTGATGATGAGGTCGCTGGCGCGGCCGACGAGGTAGAGCCGGCCCACCTCGTCGAACCGGCCGACGTCGCCTGTGCGGAACCAGCCGTCGTCGGTGAACGCCTGCGCGTTGGCGTCGGGGCGCTCCCAGTAGCCGCGGAACACGTTGGGGCCCACGACTTCCACGGCGTCGCCCTCGCCGAGCCGCACGCCGACGCCGGGCAGCGGGCGCCCGACGCAACCGGGCACCCGGTCGTCGAGTGAGTTGGAGCAGAGCATCACGGTCTCGCTCATCCCGTAGCGCTCGACGGGCGGCTGTCCCGCCTCCTCGGCGACGCGCTCGAACAGCACCGGGTCGAGCGGCGCCGAGCCCGACACGAGCAGGCGCAGACCCGCCAGCCGCGGGAGCACCCCTGCCTCGGCGAGCCGCGCGTACATCGTGGGGACGCCGAAGAACATCGTGGCGGTGTGCGTGGCGGCCGCGTCGACGACTGCGTGGGCCTCGAACCGCGGGAGCACCACGGCCGAGGCTCCTGCGGTGAACGTGCCGTTGAGCGCAGCGCCCAGGCCGTGCATGTGGAACATCGGCAGGGCGTGCACGAGCCGGTCGGACGCCGTCCAGCCCCACGCCTCCACGAGCGCCTCAGCGCCCGCGCGGAGGTTGCCGGCCGAGAGCATCGCGCCCTTGGGCCGGCCGGTGGTGCCCGATGTGTAGGCCACCATCGCGAGGTCGTCGTCGGACGCCACATCGAGCTCGACGTCAGCGACCGGACCGTCGTCGTCAGGGCCGGCGGCGACGACGGCGAGGCCCTCCAGGCGCGACGGGTCGTCGACCAGCGCCAGGACCGGCCGCACGTCGCCGACGATGTGGTCGAGCTCGGCCGCCGTGTACGCCGTGTTGGCCGGGACGACCACCGCGCCCAGGCGCAGCACCGAGACGTAGGCCAGGACGGTGGCCACGGACGGCCCGCACGAGAGCAGCACGCGGTCGCCCGGCCGCACGCCCCTGGCGGCGAGGCGGCCGGCGAGCGCAGCGGTGCGCGCCTCGACGTCGCGACCGGTGAGGATGGCGTCGTCGGCCGCATCGACGAGGACGGCGTCGTCCGGGCGCGCCCGCCAGTGGGCGGCCCATCCCGCGGTCAGCGTCATGGGGCCATCCTGGCCGGAGCCGTCCCGGCCCGGTGCGCGAGGGCGTAGCGTCCGGCGCATGAGCGCGCTCGAGGGCGAGACGTACGGCGTCCAGCAGCTGCTGGCCGCGTGGGAGTCGACGCTGCAGACGGTCGCCGAGCTCGGCCGCCGTCTCACGCCGGAGCAGTGGGAGGCGCCGACCGAGTGCCCCGGCTGGAGCTGCGGCGACATCGTCCGGCACCTGGCCTGGATCGAGTCGTTCCTCGCCGGCCGGCCCCAGACGCAGGTGGAGATGGACTGGGCCCGGTTCCCCCACGTCACCAACGACTTCGGGAAGGCCACCGAGATCGGCGTCGAGGCCCGGCGCGGCCTCACGCAGCAGGAGAGCTGCGACGAGCTCGCCGGGCTGGTCGACGTCCGGCTGGCCCAGCTCATGGCCAACGACCCGCTCACGCTCGAGACCGAGGTGCCCGGCGTCTTCGGCACGCCGGTGCCGTTCGACCGGATGATCCGGATGCGCACCTTCGACTCGTGGACCCACGAGCAGGACATCCGGCGCGCCACCGGGCTGCCCGCGAACCTGGCGACCCCGGGGGCCCAGGTCTCCGCCGTGCAGATGGCGCGCACCCTCGGGTTCGCGCTGTCGCGCAACGTCGAGGCGCCCCCGGGCACCACCGCCCGGCTCACCGTGACCGGGCCGATCGCGTTCGAGCGCTACGCCGTCGTCGCCGAGGACGGCAAGGGACGCGACAGCGGCGCGGTGGACGAGCCGACGATCGGCATCACCACCGACTGGGAGACCTACGCCCGCCTGGCCGCCGGCCGCCTCGACACCGACGACCCCGCCGTCCTCGCCCGCGTCGAGCTCTCCGGCGACCCCGACCTCGCCGCCCGCCTCCCCGCAGCCCTCGCCATCACCCCCTGAGGGATGCCGCGAGTAACAGTGCGAATGTTCGGTTTCGAGCCACTCAAACCGAACATTCGCACTGTTACTCGCGGAACCTGTCAGGCGAGGGCGTGGGCGAGGGTGCGGCAGAGGGCGTGGTTGTCGAGGTGCCAGGCGTCGGCGTCGGGGTCGCTGAACGACGACAGCACCACGACGACGACCTGGCGCGGCACGTCGACGTAGAGCATCTGGCCGTGGATGCCGATGCCGAGCGCGACGTCGGGGTCGAGGTTGGGCGTGTACCAGCCTGAGCGGTAGGCGCCCTCGGGGAACAGATCCGCGAAATCACCTGCGGCCCAACGCTCCCTCGAGCCGCCGCGCAGGATGTCGTCCCACAGCTCGGGAGCGACGACGTCGCTGCGCTCGGCCAGCAGCAAGCCGAAGCGGGCGACGTCGCGCGGCAGCGCGCACAGGCCGCCGGCAGCGCGCGGGGTGCCCTCGCGGTCGAGCGTCACGTAGCCGCCGAGCTCGGTGCCGGCCGGCAGCCAGAGCAGCCGCTCGACCGCCTCGGCCCAGGTGGTGCCGGCAGCGCGGGCGCACACCCACGCGAGCGCCTCGGTGGTGGGCGACAGGTAGCGGAACCGCTCACCGTGCGGGCCGTCGGGCGTGCGGTGCACGAGGTACTCGCGCAGCGACCGCGCGTCGGGCGGCGCGGGGTACCAGCCGCAGGCCTCGCGGTAGGCGCGGAGGTCCTCGCCCGGCGAGTAGTCCTCGACGTAGGCGAACGCCGCCTCCATGTCCATGAGCTGGCGGACCGTGGCGCTGCCGAGCGCCGACGGCGCGAGCTCGGGGACGACGTCGGCCGCCGCCGCCGACAGGTCGAGCAGTCCGCGCGAGGCCAGCGCGCACGCGAGGGTCCCGGTGACTGCCTTGGTGATGCTGAACATGAGGTGCTGCTCGTCGTCGCGCACGCCGGGCGCGACCCAGTCGAGGACGACCTTGCCGTCCTTGAGCACGACGAGGGCGTCGCGCTCGCGGTCGTGCAGGAGGTCGTGCAATGCGATCGGGCCGTCGTGCGCCTCGATCGTGGTGAGCAGCAGGTCGTCCTGGAACTCCTCCGGCAGCTCGCGGGGCTCCTGCGCCGAGCGGATCCGCTCGGTGGGCAGCAGTTCGCGGGCATGGCGTACCGACCAGCCGATGTGGTCGGGGGTGAGCCAGTCGGCGAGGGTGGCTCGGCCCGTCGCACCCGTCCGGGTCGCCTCGACGAGGCGGCCGGACGGGTGCTCGTGCGGGTCAGCCGAGTGCGAGCTCGACAGCGGGATCCTCCAGGAAGCGGGCCACGTCGGCGAGGACCTGGGAGCCCAGGGCGCCGTCGACGTGACGGTGGTCGAACGACAGGGTCAGCTGCATGACGTGCCGCGGCACCACGGCGCCGTCCACCACCCACGGCTTCAGGACCGCGCGGCCCATGGCCAGGATCGCGGACTCGCCGGGGTTGATGATCGGGGTGCCGCCGTCGACGCCGAAGACGCCGACGTTGGTGATGGTGATCGTGCCGCCCACCATGTCGGCGGGCTGCGTGCGCCCCGCCTTCGCGGTGTCGACGAGGTCCTGCAGCGCACGTGCGAGCTGCAGCAGGTCGAGCCGGTCGGCGTCCTTGATGTTGGGCACCACGAGGCCGCGCGGAGTGGCCGCGGCGATGCCGAGGTTGACGTAGTGCTTCACCACGACCTGGCCCGCGTCGGCGTCGAACACCGAGTTGATGCCCGCGTGCCTGCGCGCCGCGCGGACGACGCCGGCCGCGACGAGCAGCAGCGGCGACACCTTGACGCCCTCGAACTCCGGCCGCGCCTTGAGCCTCTCGACGAGCTCGATCGTGCGCGTGACGTCGACCTCGACCCACTCCGTGACGTGGGGCGCGGTGAAGGCGCTGGAGACCATCGCCTCCGACATCATCTTCAGCACGCCCTTCACCGGCGTGCGCTCCTCGCGCGCGCCGGTCCAGGCGGGTGCCACCGCGCGGCCGCCGGGCAGCGACGGCGTCGTGGCTGCGGCCGCGCCGGCCACCGTCAGGCGCGCGGCCCGCTCGACGTCGGCGCGCGTGATCGAGCCGTCCTCGCCGGTGGCGTCGACGGTGGCGAGGTCGACGTCGAGGTCCTTGGCGAGCTTGCGCACCGGCGGCTTGGCCAGCACCGGGCTGCGGCGCGACAGCACCTCCTCGGTGTGGCGGCCGACCTCGAGCGAGCCGTACCGGACGGGGCGCGCGGCCTCGCCGGGAGGACCGGCCTCGGTGTGCGGTGCGCCGTGCGGCGTCACGTGCGGCACGCGGGCACGACGCGCAGGGGCACTGGTCTGCTTGACGCCGTAGCCCACGAGCACGGCCTCGCGCTCCGCGCCCTTCTGCGCCGGCTGCTCGGCGGGCGGAGCCGCCGGCGTCGCGTCGACCGCGGCCTCGGGCGCGGCGCTGGTCGGCGCGGGGATCGTGGCGCCGGGCAGGGCGATCGACAGGATCGGCCGGCCCACCTCCACGGTGTCGCCCTCGCTGACGAACACCTCGGCGACCGTGCCGGCGAACGGGCACGGCAGCTCCACCGCGGCCTTCGCCGTCTCGATCTCCACGATGGTCTGGTTGACGGCCACCTCGTCGCCCGGCTTCACGTGCCAGGCGAGGATCTCGGCCTCGGTGAGGCCCTCGCCGACGTCGGGGAGCAGGAAGGTCTTGATCTCGGTCATCCCGGTCCCCTCAGTACGCCAGGGCGCGGTCGACGGCGTCGAGCACGCGGTCGAGGTCGGGGAGGTACTCCTCCTCGAGCCGGGACGGCGGATAGGGGGTGTGGTAGCCGCCGACGCGCAGCACCGGCGCCTCGAGGGAGTAGAAGCACTCCTCGGTGATGCGCGCCGCCAGCTCGGCGCCGACGCCGAGGAAGACCGACGCCTCGTGCACGATCACCAGCCGCCCGGTCTTGCGCACCGACGCGGCCACGGTCGGGATGTCGAGCGGAGACACCGAGCGCAGGTCGATGACCTCGAGGTCGAGCCCGTCGGCCTCTCCCGCGAGCGCGGCCTCGAGGCACGTGCGCACCATGGGGCCGTAGCAGGCCACGGTCGCCGATGTGCCCGGTCGCACGACGCGGGCGCCGAAAAGCGAAGGGGCGGAGGAGATATCGACGGTGTCGTCGACGTCGGCCTTGTCCCAGTAGCGGCGCTTGGGCTCGAGGAAGACCACCGGGTCGTCGCACGCGATCGCCTGCTGAATCATCACGTAGGCGTCCATCGGGTTCGACGGCGAGACGACGCGCAGACCCGCGGTGTGGGCGAAGTACGCCTCGGGCGACTCGCTGTGGTGCTCCACCGCGCCGATGCCGCCGCCGAAGGGCAGCCGGATGGTGACCGGCATCGGCGTGCGGCCGCCGGAGCGGGCGCGGTGCTTGGCGATCTGCGACACGATCTGGTCGAACGCCGGGTAGACGAAGCCGTCGAACTGGATCTCGACGACCGGCCGGTAGCCGGCCATCGCGAGGCCGACCGCCGTGCCCATGATGCCGCTCTCGGCGAGCGGCGAGTCGATGACGCGGGCCTCGCCGAAGTCCTTCTGCAGGCCGTCGGTGACGCGGAAGACGCCGCCGAGCTTGCCGATGTCCTCGCCCATGAGCAGGACCTTGTCGTCGCGCTCGAGCGCCTTGCGCAGACCGGCGTTGAGCGCCTTGGCCATGGTCGTGACAGCCATCAGTGCTCCCCTCCCGCGAACGACGCGTGGTAGCGCACGAACTGCTCGCGCTCCTCGTCGACCAGGGGGTGCGGCTCGGCGTAGACGTGGTCGAACAGCGCGGTCGGATCGGGGTCGGGCATCGAGCGGCAGCCCTCGCGCAGCCGGACGGCGAGCGCCTCGCTCTCGGCCTCGACGGCGTCGAAGAACGCGTGGTCGGCGTGGCCGTTGCGGGCGAGGTAGACCTTGAGGCGCTCGATCGGGTCCTTGAGCTTCCAGGCCTCGAGATCGGCGGCGACGCGGTAGCGCGAGGGGTCGTCCGACGTCGTGTGCGCGCCCATGCGGTAGGTGAACGCCTCGATCAGCGTGGGGCCGTTGCCCTCGCGCGCGTTCTGCAGCGCGGCCTTGGTGACCGCGAGCACCGCGAGGACGTCGTTGCCGTCGACCCGGACGCCGGGGAAGCCGAAGCCGTGCGCACGCTTGTAGAGCGGGATGCGCGTCTGGCGCTCGAGCGGCTCGGAGATGGCCCACTGGTTGTTCTGGCAGAAGAACACGACCGGCGCGTTGTAGACCGACGCGAACACGAACGACTCGTTGACGTCGCCCTGGCTCGTGGCGCCGTCGCCGAAGTACACGATGACGGCGTCGTCAGTGCCGTCGCGCTGCACGCCCATCGCGTAGCCGACCGCGTGCAGGCACTGGTCGCCGATGACGATCGTGTAGAGCGCGAAGTTGTGCTCGTGGGGGTCCCAGCCGCCGTTGGTGACGCCGCGGAACAGGCCCAGCAGCTGCAGCGGGTCGACGTCGCGCGTCCAGGCGACGCCGTGCTCCCGGTAGGTCGGGAAGGCCATGTCGGTGGGGCGCAGGGCCCGTCCCGATCCGACCTGCGCGGCCTCCTGCCCGAGCAGCTGGGCCCAGAGGCCGAGCTCGCCCTGGCGCTGGAGCGCGGTCGCCTCGGCGTCGACCCTGCGCACGAGGACGAGGTCGCGGTAGAGCCCGCGCAGCTCGTCCGGCGTCAGGTCGACGTCGTAGTCGGGATGGTGGACCCGCTCGCCCTCAGGGGTGAGGAGCTGGACGAGCTCGGGGCCTCCGTCTGCGGTCATGGGTGGACCTCCTGGCGGTTGCCGTGTCGGGCGCAGTACCTCGCGGGCTCCCGGGATCGCCGGCTCCCCCGCGCCGCACTGCGCGTTCTCCCGCGCATCCTGGCATCTTCCCGGCGTCCGGTGTGCCACTCCTGGTCCCCCTGCGGACCGGAGTAACCGCCCATGTGGTCGTTAACCACGACCGATCTACGACCATATGGGCGGTTACTCGGGGACGGGGGCGGCGCTGCGGCGCTGGACGTGCGTGACGAAGCGGCGGCCGGCGTCGGAGATGCGGGCCGGGTCCCAGGCCAGGACCAGCCGCGACGGCGGGAGGTCCTCGATCGGGACGAAGGCCAGGCCCGGGCGGACGTAGTCCTGCGCGACCGACTCGGGGACGACGTCGACCCCGCGCCCCAGCGAGACCTCGGCCAGCCACTCCTCGCTCGTCGTCGCCCGGCTCATCACCGGCGGCGGGCAGCGGTCGTCGCGCAGGTCGTGGAGGTACCAGGCGGCCGCGAACACGGGGTCGGTGACGAGCGCGACCTCGAGGAAGGGCTCGCGGACGAGCCTTCTCGCGCTCACCGGGCCGCCGTCGAGCGCGATCGGGTGGTCGGCCGGGACGAGCGCGAGCAGCGGGTCGCGGTCGAGCTCGACGCACCGCAGGCGCTCGGAGCCGCGGAACGGCGGGCGCACGAGGGCGACGTCGACGGCGCCGCTGAGCAGGCCCGCCGACGGGTCGTCCCACTCGTACTGCCGGACCTGGATCGGCACCTCGGGGTGCACGCGGCCGTACTCCGCGAGCAGCCCGCGCGACACCGCGGTGAGCGAGAACAGCAGGAAGCCGACGACGAGCGGGTCCGACGTCGCGCTGCGGGCCTGCAGCAGCGCCATCTCCTCGAGCCGGTCGGCCTGCTCGAGGGTGGCGCGCGCCTGGTCGAGCAGGGCCTCGCCGGCGCGGGTGAGGCTGACGCCGCGGGGGTCGCGGTCGAAGAGCCTGACCCCCAGCGACTTCTCGAGCGCCTTGATCTGCGCGGAGAGCGACGGCGGGGTGATGAACAGCCGCGCCGCGGCCCGGCCGAAGTGCTTCTCCTCGGCGACCGCGACGTACGCGCGCAGCAGCCGCAGCTCCATGACCAGCAACGTTAGCCATCGCCTCATGGCCGTGAGCGGCATTTATCTGGCCAGGTGCGCGCGGCCTCCGCCACCGTCTCTCCCCGTCGCCCTGAGGGGGCGGCCCGCCGGGCAACCAGGCCCGCGGAGACCCGGAGAGAGACAGATCATGACCATCGCACCGACCCGGCACGACGAGGCTCACGAGGCCGACGCCGGATCCGTGACCCCCGAGGCGTTCGCCGCGCTCGTCGCGTCCGTCGAGGGCCCCGTCCTCGAGGGCGGCTCGAACGAGGCCGCCGCCGAGATCGCCGGCTTCCAGCTCGCCGTCGCCCACCGCCCCGCCGTCGTCGTCGGTGCCACGAGCGCCCAGGACGTCGCGGCCGCCGTCCGCTGGGCCGGCGAGCACGGCCTGCCCGTCGCCGTCCAGTCGACCGGCCACGGCGGCACCGCGCTCGTCGACGCCGTCGTCATCACCACCTCGCGCATGACGGCCGTCTCCGTCGACCCGGTCGAGGGCACCGCGACCCTCGAGGCCGGCGTCCGCTGGCGAGACGTCGTCGCCGTCTCGGCGCCGCACGGGCTCTTGCCGATGGTCGGCTCGAGCCAGGGCGTCGGCGCGTTCGGCTACACGCTGGGCGGCGGGCTGAACCTGTTCGCCCGCAAGCACGGCTGGGCCGCCGACAAGGTGCGCAGCCTGCAGGTCGTCACCGCCGACGGCGTCGTCCGCCACGTCGACGCCGAGAGCGAGCCCGACCTGTTCTGGGGCATGCGCGGCAGCCGCAGCAACCTCGGCGTCGTCACCTCGATGACCGTCGAGCTGGTGCCGGCGCGCCTCTGGGGCGGCCCGGTGATCTTCGACGGCGCCCACGTCCGCGAGGTGCTCGCGGCGTACCGCACGTGGACCGCCACGCTGCCGGAGGAGGCGATGACCTCGATCGCGCTGCTGCGCGTGCCTCCGCTGGAGACCGTGCCGGAGCCGATCCGCGGCAAGTTCGTCGTCCACCTGCGCTACACCCACTGCGGCGATCCCGCGGAGGCCGAGGCGCTGCTGGCCCCGATGATGTCGGCGGCCCCGGTGGTCATGGCGATGACGGGCGAGATCGACCCGCACGCGACCGACATGGTCCACATGGACCCCGTCGACCCGCTGCCGTTCCACGACGCCGGCGCGCTGCTGCACGACCTGACCGAGGAGACGATCAACGCGATCGTCGACGTCGCCGGGCCGCAGCACGACATCCCCGTCGTCGTCGTCGAGCTGCGCCAGCTCGGTGGCGCGCTCGCGCGCCAGCCGGGGTCGCCCAACGCGGTGCAGGGCCGCGACGCCGCGTGGTCGCTGTTCGCGATCGGCGTCATGGCCCCGGGCCTCGAGCAGGTGACGCCGCACATCGTCGAGTCGATCCTGGACGCGACCCGTCCCTGGCAGACCTCGACCGTGCTGCCGAACTTCCTCGGGACGGCGGGCAACGGCGACCCCGAGCGGCTGCGGAAGGCCTACGACCCGCAGACCCTCGAGCGCCTCCTGGCCCTCAAGGACGAGGTAGACCCCCACAACCTCTTCCGCCTCGGCCACACCCTCCGCTGACAGTTCCGCTACGACTGACGGTTACAGGTGAAGGTGCCCCTGCTTGCGCTAGAAGCAAGGAATCCTCCCCACGCCGTCCACAGCCAGCCCTCCGGGCCGCGACACGTCCCCCCTGTCGCGGTCCGGAGGGCTCTGAGCGTCCGGGGCAGGTGGTAGCGCGGCGGGAAGGGCTGCAGGGGCGGCCCGCTCCTGCCGCCCCGGGACCGGGCGACGCCTACGGCGTCAGCGAGAGCCGATGCGGACGGCGGCCTGGCACGGCGCCGTCCCACCCTTGCGCTTGGGCACCGCGACGTGCGACGTCACCTGCTCCCCCGCCCGGGCGAGGCGGACGTAGGCGGAGCAGGCGCGGCTCTGCTCGGCGACGCTCGACACCGCCACCGCTTGGCCCTCGCCCGTGGTGGTCCGCGGCGACTCGGTGCCGCAGCCGGCCAGCCCCAGGAGGAGCACTCCGGCAATGACCGTCCCCGCGCACCGGGCCGTGCGGCCGGACGGCGTCCGCGGGGTTGCGCAGCTGCTCATGACCATGTCGTCCCCCGACCGTCGAGTGAGTGACAGCCGCGGGTACCGCCCACCCGTTGCCCTTCCTGTGTACCGCTGCGGCCTCGGCCGCAACAGGCGCGTAGGCGAGGGATCGCGCGAACGGGCGCGAGAACGGCCCGATGCGGCTAGGTCATTCGACAGAGCCGTGGTGGGGTTTCGATGGCGTTGCTGTGGACGGCGGGAGCGGCTCCGTCCTACCTGTGGACCGCCTGGGGCGCTTTTCTTGCTTCTAGCGCAAGCAGGGGCACCTTCACCCGGAAATCTGTCCTGGGGGTGGGGGTCAGGCCCAGCCGGCTCGGGCTGCGTACCAGCCGAGCTGGATGCGGGTGTCGACGCCGGCGGTGTCCATGAGGCCGCGGATGCGGCGCTGGACGGTGCGCAGCGAGAGGCCGAGCTGGCCGGCGAGGGCCTGGTCGGTCATGCCCGCGAGGAGCAGGGCGAGGATCCGCTCGTCGACGGAGTCGATCTCGCCGGGGCGCATCTCGACGAGGTCGTCGCCCTCGCGGTTGGGCCACAGCGGGTAGGCCCGCTCCCAGGCCGCCTCGAAGTAGGCGATGAGCGCCGACAGGACGCCGCCGGCGTGGACCAGCACCGACTCCGGCGCGGTATTGCGCTCGGCGGAGAGCGGGAGCATCGCGAGCGACTCGTCGGCGATCACGAGCTTCACCGGCACGTGGTCGGCGACGCGGATCTGCTCGCCGCGGCCGAGGTCGCGCAGGATCGCCTGCACGATGCCGGGCTGCGAGAGGGCCGAGCGGTCGAGGATCGCGCGGTAGCGGACGCCGCGGCGCATCGACTCGTAGCCGGCGTCGTTCTCGTCGTAGGGGACGACCGCCAGGTTCGGCACCATCATCGAGCGCACCTCGTGCTGCGCGCCCCGCTGCAGCTGGGCGAACCGGTGGCGCACGGCCTCGGGGTCGGTGATCACCTCGACGACGTCGGCGGTGGTGGCCGTGGCCAGCGCCGAGCGGTGGGCGTCGGCGAGCTCGGCGAGATCGAGCTCGGCGGCGTAGAGGGCGTCGCGCTGCTCGCGGAGGAGGGCGCCGAGGGCGACGGCGGGCGGGGCGGCGATGTACGCCGTGCCGCTGCGGCCAGCGCCTGGCGCCGTCATGACGAGACCGGCCCTCGCGAGCCGGTCCAGGACCTCGGAGACCTCGCCGGCGCTGCGCCCGAGGGTCGCCGACAGCGAGGCAGGCGTGGTCTCACCGCCCAGCACGAGCTGGCGGTAGACCTCCTCCTCCACGGCATCGAGCCCGACCGCGCCCAGCATGTTGCCCCTTCGCTCCCCAGGTCCTCGAAGAACTCGGACGGCACCTGCGAGAGGGGCGTTCCGGCGGCCGGAGGTGACGTCAGCCACCTCGCGGCCGCCCTTCGCCGTGGACGGCCGCGGCCTCACCGCAGCCCGTACGCACGGATGATCGTCTGCTTCACGGCGTTGCCCCGGCCGTCGTGGCCCGACAGCCGCAGCGAGACGGCGCCGCGCTGCGGAGCGCGGAAGTCCGCCTGCCACCAGGCTCCGGAGCTGGCCGAGAGCGCCACGGTCCGCCACGTGCGGCCCTCGTCGTAGGACACCTCGAGGGTCGGCTTGCGCACCTTGCCAGCGCCGAACGCGTCGGCGAGATGGGTCACCGAGACCCGCACCGACTGGCGGCCGCCGCGGGCGTAGCCATCGAGGTCGGTCTGCACGTCGTACGCCGTCTGCAGCACCGGCATCGTGTCGAGCGAGTCCATGCCCTGCGACAGGCCGGGGCTGACGACCGTCCACTTCGTGCGCGTGCGCGGCGACCAGCGGTACTGCGACTCGTCGCGGCGCGCCTGCAGATCGAGCTTGAGCTTGATCTTCGAGCCGTCGAGATCGGTCAGCGTGGCCGACGCCCAGTCCGACGTCGCGACCTTGACGCCGTCGCGCCACACCACCAGGTGCTTGTAGTCGCGCGCCTCGCCGGTGTTGATGTCGGGCTGGATGTAGCCGGCGTGGCCGGACGTGCCGTCGTTCCACGGCTGCACGTTGATGTTGAGGAAGGTCGCGTAGCGCTCCGACGACCAGAAACCGCCGCCGTTGGCCGGGTGCGCGACCGGCGAGAGCCAGTCCTCGGTCGTGCGGGTGCCGGCCACGACGTCGCGGATCTCCGACGACTGAGCCCAGGCGAAGTCGGGGCCGCCGACGACGGCCTGCGCCCACCGCGTGCCGGGCTGCGCCGACAGGTAGTCGGTGCGCGTCATGCCCATCGACTGCTTGAGCGGCCAGCCGAGGCCCGCGGTGCGGTAGGGCCGGTAGTCCCAGCGGAACTCGCCGCCGTCGGCCTTCGGGCCGTGGAACCGCTGCACCACGGTCGCGAGCTCAGACCTCTTCGGCGCGTAGGTGAGCGTCGACGGGATCCTGCCCTCCCACGGCTTCACGAGGTCGTAGACGTACGGCGAGTCCGGCGTCCCGACGAGGGCGAGCTTCACGGTGCGCTTCGCGGAGCGCGCGAGCAGGTCCTCGCCGACGGTGCGGCCGAGGGCCACGACGGGGATGTCGGACTCCGTGCCGTCGGGCTTGCCGACGTACTCGAGCAGCGGGCCGGCCTTGTCGTTGACGACGCCGAGGATCTCGGCACCCGCCGCGGCCGCGTTGGCCGCGCGCTCCATCGAGCCGACGGCGTCGCTGCGGCGCACGAGCACGAACGCGCCCTTCGCGTCGACCTTCGCGAGGTCGTCGACCGAGCCGGTGCCGCCGTCGACGACGCGGAGCTTGCGCGAGCCGTCGTAGAGCGTGCTGCCGGACTGGCCGACGATCCGGATGTCGCGGCCGGAGTCGTCGATCGTCAGGTAGGGCTTGGCCTTGCGCCAGCGCGCCTGGAACTCCAGCGCACCCTGCGTCACCTGCTGGGTCGGCTGCGCCCACATCGAGTCGGCCCAGCCCGGCAGGACGTACTGCCCGCCGACCGCGCGGCCGTCGGCGTCGGCTCGGTACCAGTCGAGGTAGAGGATCCGGTCCTCCGTCTGCGCGGGCACCTTCGCGGTGACCTCGACGGCCTTGCGCGCGTCGAGCGACACCGTGCGGTCGCGGTCGAGGACGACCTCGGGGTCCGCGAGCTGCGCGACGCCGTACGAGTCGGGCCCGTGGACGCCGGGGACGACGACGAAGGTCCGGAAGCTGTAGGTGCCGGGCAGCATCCGCAGGGTCAGGGTGCCGCTCTCGCCCACCGGGATCACGTCGGTGTCGAACGTGCCGAGCTTCTGCAGCTCGACGTACGCCGGCGCCGGGTCGCCGTCGCGGTCGCGCACCTCGAGCGTGAGGTCGTGGCGCTCCTCCTCGAGGTACAGCCCGATCTGCGTGCGCGCGGCGACGGCGCCGGCGACGGTCGCGACGACCTGGCCGCCGTAGCGGCGGGCCTGCGAGGCGAGCGACGGGTCGCCGGTCACGGTGACGCTCGCGGTGCCCTTCGCCGGCACGACGACCTTCGACGCCGACAGCGCGAACAGGCCGTCCGGCACCGGGTTCCCGGCGTCGGCCATCGGGTCGACGTCGTACGGCCCGCCGAGAACCTCCGTGTCGAGCGCGAGGTCGAGCGCGACCGGCTTCGACGTCGAGTTCGTGTAGGTGATGGTGCGAGCCAGCGGGGCGGACGCCGTCTGCGGCCAGCGCAGGAACCCGAGCCACGCCGAACCGGTCGCGGTGATGCCCGCCTTGGTCGCGGCGGCGACGTCGAGGCGGCCGGCGCCCGTCTGGTACGCCGTGAGGTCGAGCTGCTTCGCGCTGCTCATGAGCGCGTCCTTGATCTGCTGGCCGGTCCACGTCGGGTGCTCCTCGGCCACGACGGCCGCGGCGCCGGCGACGTGCGGCGTCGCCATCGAGGTGCCGCTCTCCGCGACATACCAGCCGGTCTCGGCTGAGCCGCCCGCCTTGGCGGCGAGGACGTCGACGCCGGGGGCGCTGATGTCGGGCTTGAGCGCGTAGTCGTGGAAGCGGGGGCCCATCGAGGAGAACCACGCGAGCGAGTCGCTGGAGTCGATGGCAGCCACGGTGAGCGCGTCGTCGGCAGCGCCGGGGCAGCTGATCGCGGCCTCGGCGCCGTTGTTGCCGGCGGCGACGACGAACAGCGCGCCGGTGGAGCGCGAGATGTCGTTGACCGCCTGGCAGACCGGCTCCGAGCCGTCGGCCGGGTCGGACCCGCCGAGGCTCATGCTCACGACCTTGGCGCCCTGCGCCGCGGCCCACTCCATGCCCGCGATGACCCACGAGTCGTCGCCGGAGCCCTGGTCGGACAGCACCTTGCCGATGATGAGGTCGGCGTCGGGGGCGACACCCTTCTCGGCACCGCCGGCCGCGGCGCCCGAGCCGCCGACCGTCGACGCCGTGTGCGTGCCGTGGCCGTTGACATCCTCGACGGTCTCGCCCGGCACGAAGCTCTTGCTCTCCACGACGCGGCCGACGAGGTCGGGGTGGTCGGTGTCGTAGCCGGTGTCGAGCACCGCGACCTTGACGCCGCTGCCGTCCCAGCCGGCCGCCCAGGCCTCGGGCGCACCGACCTGCAGCGTGCTGTCGGCGAGCGCGGCGTGCACCTTGCCGTCGAGCCACACGCGGCTGACTCCGGCGCCGAGGAGCGCGGTGCCCGACGTCGACGTCGGCGCCTCCGGCACGACCGCCGAGCGCAGCGCCGGGCGCTGGCGCTTCGAAGCGGGGGTGAGGGTCTTCCAGAGCGTGCGGGCCTTGGCCTTCGACGCGCGGATCGCGGCGCCGTCGATGCTGCGCAGCGACCGCAGGCGCGTGGTGCCCGGCAGCGCCGTCGTCGCCGCCGCCGTCGCGCCGGAGTACGTGACGATCAGCGGGATGCCGCCGGTCCGCTCGTCGGAGTAGCCCTGCTCGATGAGGCCGGTGACGTCGAACAGCCGGTCGTCGACGCGGCCGGACGCGAGGTAGGGCAGCGCCTCGTCGGGGATCACGTGGACGTGGCCGTCGACCGTCGTCTGCCGGATCCCGCCGGTGGCGCCGCGCGCGCGGTCGATCGTCACGACCTGGCGGCCGTCCGGGGTCGTCGTCAGCGTGACGACGTCGCCCGTCAGCAGCGTGACCGTGCTCGACGTCGCCGTCGCGGACGCCGCCGCGTCGACGGTAGCCGGGGCGGCGAGCGGGGCGGCGCCGGCGGGCAGCGCGGCAGCGGCGGGGAGCACCAGCGCGAGCGCGGTGCAGGGGACGGCGAGCAGGGCGACGGGACGTCGGCGCACGATCATGGAGCGGTTCTAACCCGGCGCCGTCGTGGCGCGGAACGACGCGGGAGTGGCGCGATCGCGCCACGGCGTGAACCCGCCACGCGCCGTGGTATCAACCATGGCTCGCGGCATCCGATGCTGGAGGCGAGACGGAGTCCTCGTGCGACTGGCCCCTGGTTCGCACGACGGCTCGTGGTTGCCGCCGGGGACAGTGCCATGGACCCCGTGCGTCAGCTGCCCCCAGGTGACGTGCGGATGCGCGGCTGCCACCGGGGCCCGGCACTGCCCCGCCGGGCCCCGCGCCTCCCCCGAGCCGGTCGGGCTGTCGGGCGACGGGGGACCGACAGCCCGGCCAGGGTCCCGGGACGCCCTCGACGCCTCTGCCTCGTGAAGGCCCCTTCTGTTCGGTTCTAGGCCTTCATGGCCGGAGCGGTTCGGGCTGCCGACCGCTGCCTACGGCGCGGATGCTCCCCGGGCCTGCTCCTGGGCGACGAGCTCGTCGCGGTCGGCGAGGCGCGACAGTCCGGCGTAGGGCTGGGCGAGGCGGTGGTTGCGGCGCAGCTGCGGCTCGTGCCGGTCGAGGAAGGCCCAGTAGCCCGCGGTGAACGGGCACGCAGTCGGGCCGACGCGGACCTTCGGCGAGTAGACGCAGCCCTTGCAGTGGTCGGTCATCCGGTCGAGGTAGGCGCCGCCCGATGCGTACGGCTTGGTGGCCATGCGCCCGCCGTCGGCGAACAGCGCCATGCCGACGACGTTGGTGACCATCACCCAGTCGTAGCCGTCGAGGAACGAGTCGCGGTACCAGGCCGCCGTCTGCCGCGGCTCGTACCCGCGCTGCAGCGCCCAGCTGCCGAGCACCATGAGCCGCACGATGTGGTGCGACCACCCGCGGTCGCGCACGTCGCGCAGCCCGCTGCTCAGGCACGCGGCCTGCACCGCGTCGGCGTCGAGGTCGGCGAACCAGTCCGGCAGCGGCGTCGTCGCGCCGAGCGCGTTGCCGTCGGCGTACTCCTCGCCGAGCGCCCAGTAGAGCTGCCACGCCCACTCCCGCCAGCCGACGACCTGGCGCACCATCGCCTCGGCGCTCTGCAGCGGCACACCGCCCTGGCGGTACGCGTCGACGACGGCCTCGACCACCTCGAGCGGGTCGAGCAGGCCGAGGTTCATCGGCACCGACAGCAGGCTGTGCGCCATCACCCAGTCGCCCTCGAGGACGGCGTCCTCGTAGGGCCCGAACGACGCGAGCCGGTAGGTCACGAAGTCGTCGAGCGCGGCGAGCGCCTCGGCCCGCCCGGACGCGAAACGCCGCGGCCCGTCGTCGCCGACGAGGACGACGTCGTCCCACGTGTCGAGCGCCGCGCGCACCTCGGCGTCGATGGAGTCCTCCGCCGGGTACGCCGGCTCGGGGAGCCCCAGCGTGCGCTGCTTCTTCGGCGGCGGGAGGCGGTTGTCGGCGTCGTAGTTCCAGCGGCCGCTCTCGGGCTCGCCGTCGGGCTCCACGAGGATGCCGAGCCGCCGGCGCTGCCAGCGGTAGAAGTCCTCGAGGATCGGCCGTCGTGCGCCGAGCCACTGCTGGAAGTCGTTCTCCCCCAACGTGAATCCGCGCGCGGGTAGGACTGTCATCCCCTGCTCGCGCACCCAGCGGCGCGCGGCGTACGACGTCGGGTCGACGACGCTGACCTCGCGCGGGTCGATGCCCAGGCCTGCGAGCGCCTCGCCGTACGACGGTGCGCTCACGTGGATCGCGCGGCCGTCGAGATCGCGCGCGAGGCGGCGCAGCGCGGTGAGCAGGATGTGGGCCTTCTGCCGGTGCGCGCGGCGTCGTCGGAACGCCTGGCGGGACTCGACGAGCAGCACCTGCTCGTCGTCGGCCAGGTCGGCGTAGAAGTGCGGACCGAGCTGGTCGGCGAACAGCAGCCTCACGCCGACGATCGTCCCGGCCCCCGCCCCGCCCCGCACCTCGACATCCACGAGACGGCCGGTGCCGAGCCGCGGACCGGTGTCAGAGGTAAAGGCCGGTCTCCGCTGTCGGCTCGTCGTCGGCCGGGCCCGGAAGCGCGCCGCGCAGGAGCACCCGTGCTCCGGACAGGTCGAGCGTCGCGAGGATCCAGGGGACCCCGAGCTCCGGGCACTGGCGGACGTGCGCGGCCGTGCCACCGACCACAACGGTCGGCGCGGGGTGCAGCGCGGCGTCCCAGTCCACGAGATGCCTGGTGCTGTACGCGTCAGCCACCTCGTCGAGAAGACGCTCTGCGTTCCAGCACTGGCAGGGGCCCACGGACTGCACCAGCCGTCGGGTCTGGGTGGCACGCCGGCGCAGACCTGTGCGACGCCGGAAACTGCGGAACAGCCGGTCGGTGACGACGACGGCGAGCGCCGGCACACCGAGCGCGCCGATCAGCCAGATGGACAGCTCGAACGGCGATCCCGGGACCACGTCGTGGGTGACTATGCCGGCGATGACCAGGCCGACGATGAACCCCATGATTCCGGCGACACCGATCCAGCCGCCGTCCGGATGGCCGTCGGTGACCCGGCCGGTCTCGGGGTCGTAGCGCACCCGCCTGGTCGCGCGCCAGACCTGGGAGTCCTTACGGCTGAGCCCGGGGATCCGGACGTAGCGCTGCCAGAGGAACCCGCCGGCGATGGCCAGGAAGATCCCGCCAGGGACCAGCAGAGCGACCAGAGGTACGGCGAGGAGAGCGGCCGCGGTCATCCAGGCGTGGCGCCGCATGGCGTCGCCAGGTGTCAGCTCCGCGAGCCTTGCTCGCAGTGCGTCGGGCACCCTCCCGCGGCACCGGAGCATCTCCAGAAGCACCCGCGCGCCGCCGACGTCGCCACGTCGCACCAGCCCGTCCGCTGCCGCCAGGGCGGGCCGCGGGTCCGTGTCGAGCGTGTGCTGGAGCTGCTCGAGGGCGAAGGCGCCCTCGCTGTACGTGCGCGACACCTGGGCCAGCGATCCCCCGTCGGCGGCGGCGCGAGACGCCACGTGGGCCTCGACCAGACGGCCGGTGATCGCGGACGTCATGATCGAGTAGCGGTCGGGCAGCAGGCGCCATGCGGCATCCGCCGCAGGCCGGTCGCCGCGGTAGTCGTGCATGAGCCCGACGAGGTTGGCGACGAGCCAGCCCGCACGGGTGTCAGCGAGGCTCGCGCCGGTCCGCAGCAGCCAGGCCCGGGCGGCGTCGTCGCCGAGCGCTCCGCGCGCGGCAGCCACGAGGAGCTGGCTGTTGGTGATGGACGCTCCCAGGGCCGGCAGTGGCGCACCGTCGTCCTCGAGGACCCGCAGCGCTCCGCCTGGGTCGCCGGTCGAGAGCACCGCCCGTGCCTCCAGGTCGCGGTCCTGCGCGGTCCGGTCCTCGATCGCCGACGCGACGTTGAGCGCGAGCGCGAACTCGTCCATGTCGTCCGCGACCAGCAGCCAGCGGGAGAGCGTCTCGCGCAGATCGGGGACGGCGTCTGCGTACGGGTAGGGCCAGGCCGACGACTCCCCCGTGGATCCGCTCGTCATGGTGACGTCGTCGACAGTGGCGTCGAGCGGCTTGAGCCGCCCTCCGGGTGGCCGGGTGCCCGCGGCCGATATCCGGGTGCGAGGAGACGGCGCTCTGCGCAGCATGGGTCTGTGGTGGAGATCCGGCGCGCGGCGACGGCTGCGGAGGTGCGGGCGGCGTCGCACCTGTTCGACAGCCCGGCGACGCCGGACGCCACGGCGGCGTTCCTCGCCGAGACCGGCCACCATCTGCTGCTCGCGTGGGACGCCGGCCGGCCGGTCGGGTTCGTGACCGGCGTCGAGATGGTGCACCCGGACAAGGGCCGCGAGCTGTTCCTCTACGAGCTCGGAGTCGACGAGGCGTCGCGCGGCCGCGGCATCGGGCGGGCCCTGGCCGACGCCGCCCTGGAGCTCGCCCGCGAGCGCGGCTGCTACGGGGCCTGGACGGCGACCGAGCCCGACAACGACGGCGCCCGTGCCACGTATCGCAGCACGGGCGCCGTCGAGGAGCAGACGATCACCGAGGTCTGGACCTTCTAGCCCACCGCCGGGTGGTCCGTCGGGGTCAGTCCTTGGGGCAGTAGGCCTTCGCCTTGGCCTCAGCGGTACCGGCCGCCGGCTCGGTCGAGCAGTCGAGCACGGCCTCGGTCGTGTCCGCGTACGTCGTCCACGTGCCCGAGATCGGCTCCCCGCTGGGGCCGCAGGATCCGGCGAAGGTGATCTCGACGGTGCGAACGGCGCTATAGGCGACGTACGAACCGGGGGCCATGCTCGACGGCTGGTCCGGCCGACCGGCTCCGTAGCCGGTCGCCTCACCGGCACCGGCATCGGCGAGCGCGCGGATCACCGTCGTCGTGCGGACGTCGCTCCCCTGCGTCGAATCGACGTTCGATCCGCCGCCGGAGTCGACGCCGGGGACCTCGGTCCACGTCGCCTTGCCGTTCGCGCCGACCGTCGTCGTCGCGGCGTAGTCGAGGCCCCAGGGCCCGGGCGTGCCCTTGTCGAAGCTGCCGATGCTCACGGTCGCGCAGGGCAGGTTGCTTGTCGTCGGCGTCACCGTGACGGGGTAGCCCGAGTCGACCGCGACCGGCGTCGACCCGCTGCCCTCCTTCTGCACGTATGCGACCCAGCCCGTCACCGGGCCCAGGACAGCCGTACCTGCGTTGCGCTCGAGCGCGACCTTCCAGGTGCGGCTGTCGCCTGCGCCGACCGTGATGGGCCGGCCGCTGGCGTCGTCCTGGAACATGACGCCCTGGAACTGCCGGTCGTCCTCCATCAAGGTCGCGCCGAAGTTGCCCGCCTTCTCTGGATCGGCGTCGGGACCCAGCTCGACGATCGGGCCGTCGTACCAGCCCGGAACCGCGGTGGTCGCCACCACGCCGATCCCGACGGTGCCCGTCCACGCCGATGCCGAGCGGTTCTCCACCGTGAGCTCGACCTCGAACGTGCGGGTGCCGTCGACCTTCTGCGGCCCGCTGGCGACCGCGGTCAGGCCGTCGATCGTGACGGTGGACCGGTACCTGTCGCCGTCGATCGGCTGGCCGGTGTCGGAGGCCGACGGCGACGGGCTGGTGGTGGCGGGCGGGACCGGCGTCTGCGCGGTGACCCGCGGCAGGACGGCGGCCGCGGCCACGGCCATCACGGCGACGAGGGCCGCGGCGCCGGCGACGCGGGCGCCGGTCTGCTGACGGCGTCCGGCCCGCTCGGCGCGCTCGGCCAGACCCGGCGTGGCCGGCGCGGAGTCGGTGCGGCTGCGCAGTGCGGCGCGCAGCTCGTCCTCGGTCATCGGCATCTCAACCCACCTCGCCCATCGACGTCATGTCTGCGGTGCGGCCGTCCGCCAGCTCGGCGTCGACCCGGAGCGCCGCGAGGGCGCGGCTGGTCTGGCTCTTCACGGTGCCGACCGTCACGCCGAGCAGGCGCGCGGTCTCCTGCTCGCTGAGGTCGTCGAAGTAGCGCAGGACGACGACGGCGCGCTGCCGCTTCGGCAGCCGGCGCAACGCCGCCCACACGGCGTCGCGCTCAGCGACGTCGCCGGTGCTGTCGGCGTACCCGCGCTCGGGCATCTCGCCGGTCGGCACCTCGCCGTTCCACCGGCGCCGGCGCCACGAGAGGAACGTCTTGAGCATGGCCTGGCGGACGTAGGGCTCCGGGTGGTCGGAGAGCCGGTCCCACCTCCGCCAGCAGTTGGCGAGCGCCGTCTGCAGCAGGTCCTCGCCGAGGGCCCAGTCGCCCGTCAGCAGGTACGCCGTCCGCAGGAGCGCCGGCGAGCGCGCGGAGACGAACTCCGCGAACTCCGGCCTGGTGGTCATCGACTGCCCCTCTCGCGGGACGGCCCCCGCCGTCCTCCACCCACTGTCACGCCCGAGCCCCGCAGAAAGGTTGCACGGCTCCGAGAGGTCCGCGTGTAACACCCCTAACGGCACCAAAACACGCCGATTTTGGTGCACATGCGGGTGTTACACGCGTCCGGTCAGTCGAGGCGGATCGTCCGGTCGAGGGCGGCGAGTCCGTGGGGGCGGTGGGCCACCCAGAGGACGGTGCGGCCGTCGACGGCGCGGAGCAGCTCGGCGGCGACGACCTCGGCGGTCTCCTCGTCGAGGTGCTCGGTGGGCTCGTCGAGCAGGACGACCGGATGGCCGCCGAGCAGCACGCGCGCGACGCCGAGGCGCTGGCGCTGGCCCGCCGACATGAGCGCGCCGTGGTCGCCCACCGACGTCGAGATGCCGCGCGGCTGCGCGTCGATCCACGGCCCGAGGCCGACCGCGTCGAGCGCGGCGCGGACGTCGTCGTCGGAGGCGTCGGGCCGCGCGAGCCGGACGTTCTCGACGACGGAGGTGTCGAACACGTGCGGCAGCTGCGGGCACCAGCCGACGACGCCGCGCACATCCGACCCGCGCATGTCGCGCAGCTCCACACCGCCGATGCGCACCGAGCCCTCGTAGGGCAGGAAGCCGGCGAGGACGGCGAGCAGCGTCGACTTGCCCGAGCCGGAGGCGCCGAGGATCCCGACCCGCTCGCCCGCGGCGACCTCGAGGGAGAGCCCGTCGAGCACGCGCGGCCCGGTGGGCCACGACGCCGACAGCCCGTCGATCGCGACGCCGACGACACCCGTCGGGGCGTCAGCAGGCGAGGCGGGGTCGGGCACGGGGTCGACGGCGTCGAGCACCTCGACCACGCGCTCGGCCGATCCACGGACGCGGCCGAGAGCCAGTGCGGCCGTGGGCATCGCGACGACGGCCTCGTACGTCGCGAGCGGCAGCAGCGCCAGCACCGCGAGGTTGACGCCGACGAGCTCGCCGGAGCGCACGGCCGGGATGCCGACGAGCAGCATCGCCACCACCGCGCCGCCCGACAGCAGCACGCCGAGGAACGACGCGAGGCCGGAGGCGCGCGCCGACCTCGCCGACAGGCCGTCGATGCGGCGGTCGTCCTCGGCCAGCCGCTCGAGCCACGCAGGCGCGGCGCCGGACACCGAGAGGTCGGCGACGCCGTCGAGCAGGGTCAGCACGTCGGCGTTCATCGCGCCCCGCGCCGGTGCGCTGGCCCGCTCGGCTCCGGCAGCCGCGCGCGCGGTGATCCACGGCACCAGCGTCGAGGCGAGCAGCAGCGACACCGCGAGCACCAGGCCGGCCGCAGGCAGGATGACGAAGGCGAGCACGACCGAGGCCAGTGCCACGAGGGCACCTGACGCGTACGGCAGCAGCACCCGCAGCGGCAGGTCCTGCGTGGCATCGACGTCGCGCACCAGCCGCTCGAGCAGGTCGCCGCGGCGGTACGCCGGCACACCGGCAGGTGCCACGACAGCGAGCCGGTCGTACACGCCGAGCCGCAGCTTCGACAGTGCGCGGAAGGCGGCGTCGTGCGACACGATCCGCTCGAAGTAGCGGAAGACGCCCTTCCCGATGCCGAACGCCCGAACGCCGACGATGGCCACCTCGAGGGCCAGGATCGGAGGCATCAGCGCGGCCGAGGAGATGAGCCAGGCGCTCGTGGCGAGCAACGCGACTCCGCAGCCGATCGCGAGGAACCCCAGGAAGATCCCGAGGCCGAGCCGTCCGCGGTAGGAGGCCAGCCACGGGAGCAGCCGGCGCACGGGCGACGACGGCGTCGGCACGGCGGGCGCGCTCACGACGTCACCTCCGCGGCCGACAGCTCGACGACGGTGTCGCCGGCCTCGACGAGCGACGGCCGGTGCGCAACGACGACGACCGCGCTGCCCTCGGAGGCGAGCCGGCGCACGGCGGCCACGACCTCCGACTCGGCGGCGTCGTCGAGGCCCGCAGTCGGCTCGTCGAGCAGGACGAGCGGTGGGCGGTCGAGCAGCACGCGGGCCAGCGCCACGCGCCGGCGCTGGCCGGCCGAGACGTCGGAGGCAAGGTCGCCGACGCGGGTGGCAGCACCCGCGGGCAGGGTGGCCGGGTCGAGACCGGCGCCTCGCAGAGCAGCATCGACCTCCGCGTCGGACGCGCTGGGACGGCGCAACCGCACGTCGTCGGCGACGGTCGGGCCGACCAGCACGGGGTCCTGCGCGACGACGCCGAGCCGCGCGCGCCACGTGCCAGGGTCGAGGTCGCGCAGGTCGACGCCGCCGGCCGTGATGGCGCCCGACGACGGGGCGACGAAGCCCTGCAGCGCGGCGAGCAGCGTGGTCTTGCCCGCGCCCGACGGCCCCACGATCGCAGTGACGCGGCCGGGGTCGAGCGTGAGCGACACCGCAGCGAGCGAGACCAGCTCGGACCCCGGGTAGACCACCGAGACGCCGTCGACGACCACGGGGCCGGGCGGCACGTCGGTGCGCGTGCCCGACGTCGCCGGCTCGGTGGCCAGGACGGCGAACACCTGCTCGGCGGCGTCGATGCCGTCGGCGGCGGCATGGAACTGCGCCCCCACCTGGCGGATCGGCAGGTAGACCTCGGGGGCGAGGATCAGCACGACGAGGCCGGTCTTGAGGTCGAGCTCGCCGTTGACGAGCCGCAGGCCGATGGCCACGGCGATGATCGCCACCGACAGGGTCGCGAGCAGCTCGAGGGCGAACGACGACAGGAACGACACCCGCAGCACGCCCATCGTGGCCTTGCGGTACTGCCGGTCGACGTCTGCCATCCGCTCGGACTGCACGCCCTCGCGGCGGAACGCCTTGAGCGTGGGAAGGCCGGCGACGACGTCGAGGAAGTGGCCGGACAGGACCCCGAGGGTCGACCACTGCTTGGCCGTGGCCGACTCGGTGTACTTGCCGATGAGGATCATGAAGACCGGGATGAGCGGCGCTGTGACCGCCACGAGGACCGCCGCGAGCAGGTCCTGGGTGAGGATCGCGAACCCGACCGTCAGCGGGACGACGACCGCGATCACCAGCTGCGGCAGGTAGCGCGAGACGTACGGCTCCACCGAGTCGATGCCACGGGTCGCGAGGGTGGCGACCTGCCCGCGCCGCTCGCCCGACAGCCACACCGGCCCGAGCCGTACGACGTGGGAGAGCAGCTGCGCGCGCAGCTCGCGCGAGGTGCGCGTGGCCATGCGCTGCGCGAGCACGTCGCCCGCGCTCGACAGCAGCGCACGGCCCAGCACGATCGCGGCGAGCAGCCCGATCACGGGCAGCACGTCGGAGAGGCTCTCGCCGTCGAGGAAGACCCCGGAAATGGCGTCGCCCAGGCAGAAAGCCTGGGCGACGACCAGTACCGCGGTCCCGGCCGCCACGGCCACCGACCCGATCAGAAGGCTGCGGACTCCGCGTGCGTATCGCAGCAGACGAGGGTCGAGCGGTCGTGGCACCGGCCTAGGTTATGCGGTGACTCTGCTGAGTCAGACCGAGACCTCGTGAGGGAGGTCGAGCGACCCCTTCTCCGGGTTCGGGATCTGGCTCGGGCTGAGGCGCTTGCGGAAGACCCAGTACGTCCAGCTCTGGTAGATCAGGACGATCGGGGTGAGGATCACCGCGACCCAGGTCATCACCGTGAGCGTGTACTCGGTGCTGGACGCGTTCCGGATCGTCAGCGTGGCGTCCGCGACGGTGCTCGAGGGCATTACGTTGGGGAACAGGCAGGCGAACAGGAACGAGACGACGCCGAGCATCGTCAGCGACGAGAAGATGAACGCCCATCCCTCGCGGCCGAGGCGGTTGGCGCCGAGAGCGGCCACCCACGCGACGACGGCGACGATGAGGAACACCCAGCTGACGACCGTGTTGTTGCTGTTGGCGAACTGCGTCCACAGGCCGAAGGCCACCGCCAGCACCGCCGCGACGAGGCCGACCTGGCCGGCGGTCTTGTTGGCCCGGACGCGGATCTCGCCGTCGGTCTTGAGGGCGAGGAAGATCGCGCCGTGCGTCACGAAGAGCGTGAGCGTGACGAGGCCGCCGAGCAGCGCGTACGGGTTGAGCAGGTTGAAGAACCCGCCGTCGTACAGGCTGCCGCCCGCGGGGTTCTTGATCATCGGGACGCCCTCGACGATGTTGGCGAAGGCGACGCCCCACAGCAGCGCGGGGAGGAACGAGCCGACGAAGATCGCGGCGTCCCAGCGCTTGCGCCACGTCGCGCTGCCCCGCTTGCTGCGGAACTCGAACGCGACGCCGCGGATGATCAGCGCGACCAGGATGAGCAGCAGCGGGAGGTAGAAGCCGCTGAACAGCGTGGCGTACCACTCCGGGAAGGCCGCGAAGGTGGCGCCGCCTGCGACGAGCAGCCAGACCTCGTTGCCGTCCCAGACCGGGCCGAGCGTGGTGACGATGGTGCGCCGCTCCGCCTCGTTCTTGCCGAGGAACGGGAGCAGGACGCCGACCCCGAAGTCGAACCCTTCGAGGACGAAGTAGCCGATCCAGAGGACGGCGATCAGCAGGAACCAGATGTTCTGGAGCATCTCGAGGCTCATGGTCAGTTACTCCCTATCCATCAGTACGAGAAGGTCAGGGGCTGACCGGAGTTGGCATCGGCCGTCTCGAGCTGGTCGCTCTCAGGAGGACCGATCTTGACCTGCCGGATCATCAGACCGACGGTGACCACTGCCAGCGCGCCGTAGAGCAGCGTGAAGGTGATGATCGAGATCCAGATCTGGGTCGTCGACAGCGTGGGCGAGACACCGGCCTCGGTCTTCATGAGCCCGTAGACGATCCACGGCTGGCGACCCATCTCGGTGAAGATCCAGCCGGCCGAGATCCCGACCAGCGGGAACAGCAGGGCAGAACCTGCGGCCACCTTGAGCCAGCGCCCGGAGGGGAGCTTGCCCTTGCGGGTGCGCCACCAGACGAACAGCGCGAACAGCACGCCGAGCATCCCGAGGCCGATCATGGCGCGGAACGCCCAGTACACGAGCGGCACGTACGGCGCGTACTCGCCGGGGCCGAACTCCTGCTCGTACCGAGCCTGGAGGTTGTTGATGCCCTCGACCGTGCTCTCGGGGCCGGTCCAGTTGCCCGTGGCCATGAAGGAGAGGAGGCCGGGGATGTCGAGAGCCCAGTATGCCTCGGTGCCGTCCAGGTTGCCGACGGTGATGAGGCTGAACGGCGCGTTCTCCTGCGTCTCGTAGAGCGCCTCGGCAGCGGCCATCTTCATCGGCTGCTGCTGCACCATGATCTTGGCCTGCACGTCGCCGGTGTACATGACGGCGATGCCGGCGATGACCGTCGAGATGATGCCGACGGTGAGGCTCTTGCGCATCGCGTCGGCGGCCTTGCCGCTCATCATCAGCAGGAGGCTGACGCCGACGAGCATGACGCCGGAGACCAGGAAGGCCGACGCGATGACGTGGAAGAACGTCGCCACGGTCGTGTTCTGGAAGAGCACGGCGCCGAAGTCGACGAGCTCGGCCCGGTTGGTCTCGGGGTTGAACACGTAGCCCACGGGGTGCTGCATGAACGAGTTCGCGGCGAGGATGAAGTACGCCGACAGCATCGTGCCGATCGCCGCGGCCCAGATGGTCGCGAGGTGCAGCTTCTTGGGCAGGCGGTCCCAGCCGAAGATCCACAGGCCGAGGAAGGTCGACTCGAGGAAGAACGACGCCAGGCCCTCGACGGCCAGCGGCGCGCCGAAGATGTCGCCGACGAAGCGGGAGTAGTCGCTCCACGCCATGCCGAACTGGAACTCCTGGACGATGCCGGTGACGACACCCATCGCGAAGTTGATCAGGAACAGCTTGCCGAAGAACTTCGTGGCCTTGAGCCACTTCTCGTCGCCAGTGCGGACCCAGGCGGTCTGCATGATGGCGACGAGCATCGATGTGCCGATGGTCAGCGGCACGAAGAGGAAGTGGTAGACGGTCGTGATACCGAACTGCCACCGCGCAAGATCGAGCGCGTTCATAGGGCAACCCCTCACGGACAAAGGACGCACGCGGAATGTGCTGTGGTCACTTTGCTCCCGCACGACCGGCCTTCTCCCGCATATCGCTGTGAACTGGATCGCCCAGGCAAGGCTCACCTGCGGATAGGGGACGGGCCCGCCGCGCAGATCGTCCAGCGCGCGGTTAGGCCGCCCTTCGTCGTCACGGTTCGTGCTGGCAGTCGCACCACCCTTGGCGCGATCCTCTCGGCACGCTCAGGGCGGCAGCATCGTTCGGGCCCGAAGGGTGCAGGATGTGCCCCCGTGACCGCCGTGCCCGAGTTCGAGGAGCTCGCCGAGCCCCCCGCCCGGCGCGGCGCCCCGCTGCCGGCATCGCCCGCGAAGGTGTGGGCCGCCCTCTGGCTGGTCTACCTCGTCTGGGGCTCGACGTACCTCGGTATCCGGGTCGCGATCGAGTCGATGCCGCCGCAGGTGTCGATCGGGCTGCGCTTCCTCGCGGCCGCGCCGATCCTCGCGCTCATCGTCGTCCTGCGCGGAGGCGTGGCCCGGCTGCGCGTCACACGTGCCGAGCTCGGGGGCGCCGCGCTGGTCGGCGTCATGCTGCTGGGCGTCGGCATGAGCACCGTGACCCTCGCCGAGCGCTACGTGCCGACCGGTGTGGCAGCGCTGCTCGTCGCGGTGACGCCGGTGTGGATCGTGCTGCTGCGGACCTTCACCGGCGACCGGCCGCGGCTGGTCACGTGGCTCGGCGTCGGCACGGGGCTGGTCGGCGTCGCGATCCTCGTCCTGCCGGGGTCCGACGTCGCGACCGTCGGGGATGCGTCGTCGTCGCAGCGCGCGCTGTGGTCGCTGGCCATCGTGATCGGCTCGGCGAGCTGGGCGGCGGGCTCGTTCCTCCAGCCGCGCATCCCCACGCCGCGCGACCCGCTGGTGATGTCGACCTACGAGATGCTCTTCGGCGGCCTGGCACTCGTGCTCGTCGGGATGCTGCGCGGCGAGCAGATCGGCCAGATGCTCGACGCGACGCCGAGGTCGTGGGCCGGCTGGGTCTACCTCGTCGTCGTCGGCTCGCTCATCACGTTCTCGGCGTTCGTCTGGCTGATCGACCACGCGCCGCTGTCGCTGGTGAGCACCTACGCGTACGTGAACCCGGTGGTCGCGGTGGCGCTCGGCGCGCTCATCCTCGGCGAGCCGCTGACCGCGGGCCTGCTGCTCGGCGGTGCCGTGGTGGTGGCCGGCGTGGCGCTGGTCGTCAGCGGCGAGCGGCTCGGCAGGCAGCCGGCCCAGACCGGCTGACGCCCGCTACGCGGCTGCGGTGGCGGCGGACGACACGACGACGAGGTCGTCGTGCCCCGGCGCGAGGCCGATGAGCTCGGGCGTGCCGCACACGACGACGTGCGCCCGCTCCCACGGGCGGTCGTCGGCGAGGAACGGCAGCTCGGCGGAGTCCCACTCGTCCCAGAACGCCTCGGCGTCCTCGGGGCTGCGGCCGAGCTCGACGTCGCGGATCACACCGCGACGGCGTCGCTCGTCCTCGTCGGACGAGACCCAGACGATCGCGTCGTAGCGGTCGGCGAGCGCGCCGCGCGACGAGCCGACGCCCTCGATCACGACCATCGAGGCCGACGCCGGCACCTCGATCGCGCCCTCGCGGTCGTGCGACTCCCAGCCCGGCGGCCGGTAGTCGACGTCCTCGCCGCTGCGGACCGGCTCGAGCACGTGCTCGGCGAGCAGCCCGTCCCAGTCGAAGAAGGAGTGGTGCCACGCGACGTCGTCGGTGCGGACGACGACGGCGCCGGGGACCAGCCCGGCGATCCGGTCCGCGACGGTCGACTTGCCGCTGCCGGAACGGCCGTCGACGGCGACGACGACAGGTCGCTGGCCGGTGTCGCCGGCGATGTCGAGCAGGCGGCGGACGACGAGACGGGCGTCGCGGACGGCCCAGCCGGACGGCGTGGGCTCGGGTGCGGGCGTGCTGATCACCCTTCGAGGGTAGGCACACGGCAGGCCCGCGGGGGTCCGGGACATGACGGCGATGTAAACGATGTCACAGCGGATTCGGCCGTGCGGGGGACGCCGATCGCACGCTCCGCGGCCGGTCGGCTGCGGAGCGTGCCTGTCGATCGGGTCGTCATAGGCCGGCGATGCCGCCCGGGCTCTCGTTGCCCACCTCGCCGCCATGGGCCGCGAGGCCGTAGATCACCAGCACGTCGACGACGAGCACCGTGACCGCCCACACCGGGTAGTAGGGCGCCCAGACGAACAGGCTGATCGCCGACAGGCCGGCGGCGATGATGCCGACCCAGGTCGCCCAGGGGCGCCCCAGCTGGACGAAGATGCCGGTGACGAACAGCAGCAGGCCCAGCGCCATGTGGATCCAGCCCCACGTCGTGACGTCGAGTTTGGCGATCCAGTTCTGGCCGACGACGTAGAAGTCGTCGCCCACCACGCCGAGCAGGCCGAGGAACCCCTGCCAGATGCCGGCGAGCAGCAGCATCCATCCGGCGAACGACACCCAGCCGCTGGTCCTGACCACTGAGGGGCTCTGCGCCATGTGGACCCACTCCTCCGACAGGCCCGGCGCATGCCGGGCGATGAGGCCCCCCTCGTCCCCCATCCCACTCCTCGTCAGCAGGTCCGTCGTCACCCAGGGCGGACGATGGCTCAGAGGTGCCGTCAGGTCCTCGTGAGCCTTCGGAGTCTCAGGAGTCGAGGGCGTCGCCGCCGTCGGAGTCGAGGAGGCGCTCGAGCTCGTCGTCGAGGTCGTCCTCGGGGTCCTCGAGGTCGGCGCGCAGGGCCACCCGGTTGCCCTCGGAGTCGCGGATCTCCGCCACCAGGGTGTCGTCGACCTCGGTGGGGGCGAAGAGCACCGCGCCGCCCGCCGCGACCGCCCGCTCGACGGCGCCGTCGATGTCGGCGAACTCGAGGTAGACGCGCGTGCCGTCGATGGAGGGGACGTAGGAGTCACCCTTCACCAGGGCGCCGGCCGAGCCCACGGGGCCGTCGCCGGCGGGGAAGTAGGCAGCCTCCTCGCCCTCGCTGGCGTCGCGCTCGAGGGTCACCTCGAACACCGCCTCGTAGAAGGCCACCGCCCGGTCGAGGTCGGTCACCGGGATCTCGAACCAGCTCGCACGCACCATGGCGCCCACCTTAGGCGCGCCCGCCTTACCGCTCTGGATGGCTCTGGCGTCGGTATACCGACGCGTCACCCCTCCAGAGCGGCCTCAGACCGGACTGCTGAGGGCGATCCGGTTGCCCTCCGAGTCGCTGACCTCGGCCACGACGAGGTCGCCGACCCGCGTGGCCGGGTAGAGGAGCGAGCCGCCGGCCGCTACTGCCCGAGCGATCGCGGCCCCGACGTCGTCGACGCCGAGGTAGATGCGCGTGCCGTCGGGCGAGGGCACGTAGCTGTCGCCGTGCATGAGCGCGCCCGCGGCGCCCTCGCCGTCGGGCGCCGGCAGGTACGCCGCGGGGTGGCCGTCGACGACGTCGCGCTCGAGCGGCCCGCCTAGCAGCGCCTCGTAGAACGCGGCCGCCCGGTCGAGGTCGGCCGCCGGGATCTCGAACCACATCGCCCGCGCCATAACGGGACGACGGGCGCGGCCGTCCCGGAGTTCCGGTCAGGCGATCGGAGTGGCGAGGCCCTCGACGACCTCGGCGCGCGGCAGGGCTGCGAGCACCTCGCCAGGCAGCCACAGCTTCGCGCCGCGGATGCCCGCGCCGATGATCGCGCGCGGCACGTCGGCCACCCGGCTGTCGATGAGCAGCCGCCAGTCGTCGGGCAGGCCGATCGGCGTGATGCCGCCGTACTCCATACCGGTGAGCGCCACGGCGTCGTCCATCGGCGCGAAGCTCGCGCGCTTGGCGCCGAGATGGCGGCGGACCGTGCCGTTGACGTCGGCCCGCGTGGTCGCGAGCACGACGCAGGCGGCGTAGGTGACGGCGTCGCCCCGCTTGCCGGCGACGACGATGCAGTTGGCCGATGCCTCGAGCGGCTGGTCGTACGCCGCGCAGAACTCGGCGGTGTCGGCCAGACCGGCGTCGATGGCGGCGGCCTCGATGCGCGCGCTCATCTCATCCGGCAGCGCGGCGAGGGCCGCAGCAACGGGCGCGGCGACCAGGTGCGGCGCCGCGAGGGCAGGCAGGAACTGCAGCTGGCTCAACGGATCGCGCCGTCGCTCAGGTCTGGGCCATGTCGACGAAGCGCGAGTAGTGGCCCTGGAAGGCGACGGTCACGGTGGCGGTGGGGCCGTTGCGGTGCTTGGCCACGATGAAGTCGGCCTCGCCGGCGCGCGGCGACTCGCGCTCGTAGGCGTCCTCGCGGTGGAGCAGGATCACCATGTCGGCATCCTGCTCGATCGAACCACTTTCGCGTAGGTCGCTGACCATGGGGCGCTTGTCGGTGCGCTGCTCGGGACCGCGGTTGAGCTGCGAGATCGCGACGACCGGGACCTCGAGCTCCTTGGCGAGCAGCTTGAGCGACCGGGAGAACTCCGAGACCTCCTGCTGGCGGCTCTCGACCTTCTTGCCGGAGGTCATGAGCTGGAGGTAGTCGATGATCACGAGGCGGAGGTCGTTGCGCTGCTTGAGGCGCCGGCACTTCGCCCGGATCTCCATCATGGTCATGTTGGGCGAGTCGTCGATGAACAGCGGAGCCTCGGCGACGGAGCTCATCTTGCGCGCGAGCTTCTGCCAGTCGTTGTCGGACATCGTGCCGCCGCGCAAGTTCGACAGCGAGATCTGCGCCTCGGCCGACAGCAGGCGCATGGCGATCTCGTTGCGGCTCATCTCCAGGCTGAAGATGGCGCTGGTGAGGCCGTGCTTGATCGACGCCGCGCGCGCGAAGTCGAGGCCGAGCGTGGACTTGCCGATCGCGGGACGGGCCGCGACGACGATCATCTGGCCGGAGTGCAGGCCGTTGGTGAGGCCGTCGAGGTCGGCGAAGCCGGTGGGGACGCCGGCGAGGACGCCGCCGCGGTTGGCGATCGCGTCGATCTCGGCGAGCGTGCCCTCCATGACCGCCGACAGCGGCAGGTAGTCCTCGCTCGTGCGCTTGTCGGTGACGTCGTAGACCGCGGCCTGGGCGCGGTCGACGATCTGGTCGACCTCGCCGTCGCCGGCGTAGCCCATCTGCACGATGCGGGTGCCGGCCTCGACGAGGCGGCGGAGCACGGCGCGCTCCTGGACGATGCGCGCGTAGTAGCCCGCGTTGGCCGCGGTGGGGACGGAGGCGACGAGGGTGTGGAGGTAGGGCGCGCCGCCGACCCGGCCGAGCTCGCCGATCTTGGTGAGCTCGGCGGACACGGTGACGGCGTCGGCCGGCTCGCCGCGGCCGTAGAGGTCGAGGATCGTGCCGTAGATCAGCTGGTGGGCCGGCCGGTAGAAGTCCTGCTCGCGGAGGGTCTCGACGACGTCGGCGATGGCGTCCTTGCTCAGCAGCATCGCGCCGATGACGGACTGCTCGGCGGCGACGTCCTGCGGCGGCGTACGGCCGGGGTCGCCCTGGCCGCTCGCCTGATCGTCGCGCGGGGGCAGCTCGACGACGCTCACGCTCGACATCCTCCTCGTGGGACCCTCGGGTCCTCGTTCGCCACGCCCGCCCGTCGCGGTCCCGCGACAAGATCTACGCCGGGGGTCCGACAGGCATCCCGCGGAACCTAGGTGCGCGGCCCCGCCGGGCTCAATCCGTCCTGGGGACAAGGGTGTGGACAACCCTGGGGACGACCCGGCGCGGGACCGTGGGGAGCATGTGGACAACCCGGGGATAACTGTGTCCCCCGTTCCGGGCCGACGCTCTGACCTGCGGCGATGCTGTCCACCCCCTGGGGAGAGAAGAAACTTCCTGCGGGTGTCCAGCAGGTGAACGCCCCGCCGCGCGCCGCGACCGCTGGCTGAGACGCACCCATCTCACGGCTGACCCGCGGTCCTGGCCGACTGGGTGCCCTGGCCGCAGCCGCACCGGTCCCCCTGCCCACCGCGGCGGGGGCGGGGGTGCGCCCCGGCAGGATGTCCCGGTGACGTCCGACGAGCCCTCCGTCCCGGCCGGGGCGGACGACGGCGCATCGGCGTCCTCCCCCTCGCCGTCCACGGGTGGACCGTCGGGCGGCCCGGAGATGGACGGGTCTGCGGCACGGGCGCCGGAGCCGGGCTCGCTGCGGGAGATCCTGCGCCTCGCGGTCCCGGCCCTCGGAGCGCTGGTGGCGCAGCCGCTGTTCGTTCTCGTGGACGCCGCCGTCGTCGGCACGCTGGGCACGCTGCCGCTCGCGGGGCTCGGGGCGGCCTCCACGCTGGTGAGCCTCGTCCTGGGCCTGTGCATCTTCCTGGCGTACGCGACGACGTCGTCGGTCGCGCGGCGGGTGGGCGAGGGGCGGATGGATGCCGCCGTGTCCGAGGGCGTGGAGGGCATGGCGCTCGGGCTCGGGCTCGGCGTCGTCGTCGCCCTGCTGACCTGGCTGCTGGCCGAGCCGCTCGTCGTCGCCCTCGGGGCGTCGCCGGACGTCGTCCCGTACGCCGTCACCTACCTGCACGTCATCGCCCTCGGCTTCCCCGCCGCGCTCATGGCGATGGCCGGCGTCGGAGTGCTGCGCGGGCTGCAGGACACCCGGACCACGCTGGTGATCACGCTGGTCGCCGTCGGCACGAACCTCGTGCTGGCGCTGCTGCTCGTGCTCGGCCTCGGCTACGGGATCGGCGGGTCGGCTGCGGCCACCGCCGTCGCCGAGGTGGTGCAGGCGGCGGCGTACGCATGGGTGCTCTGGCGGGTGGCGCGGCGGGCCGGCGTGGGTCTGCGGCCGTCCGGGGTCGGGATGCTGTCGGCCGCGCGCACCGGCGGGCCGCTCTTCGTGCGCACGCTCGTGCTGCGGGCCGTGTTCCTCGTGGCGGCGGCGGTGGCTGCGCGGCTCGGCGCCGTCGATCTCGCGGCGTACCACGTGAGCTTCCAGGTCTGGATGCTGCTCGCGCTCGCCGCCGATGCGCTCGCGATCGCCGGCATGGCGCTGCTCGGCCGCTACCTCGGTGCGGGCGATCCGGTGGGCGCCCGCGGCGTGACGTCGCGGCTCGTGCGGCTCGGCGCGGTCACCGGCGCGGTGCTCGGCGGCCTCGTGCTGCTGACGACGCCGTGGCTGCCGGACCTGTTCTCCGCCGACCCCGTGGTGCGCTCGCTCATCGCGTCGTCGCTCGTCGTCGTCGCGGTGATGCAGCCGCTCGCGTCGCCGGTGTTCGTGCTCGACGGCGTCCTCATCGGTGCGGGCGACGGCCGCTGGCTCGCCGGCGCCGGGCTCGTGATGCTGGCGGCGTTCCTGCCGGCGGCGTGGCTCGTGCTCGCGCGCGACCTCGGCGTCGTCGCCCTGTGGTGGGCGCTGACCTGGTTCATGCTCGTGCGCGGCCTGCTGCTGTGGTGGCGCTCGCGCGGCGACGGTTGGCTGCGCTCGTCGTCGGCCGACGCGGGCGCGACGTCGTCCGCCGCGCTCGGCGACGCAGGCGGCTGACCGGCGTCCCGGCGGTTCGGGCCATGGCGCAGGATGGTCGGCATGCAGGTGCGCTGGATCGAGGTGACGCTCGACTGCCTCGACCCCGTGCGGGTCGCGGCGTTCTGGCAGGCGCTGCTCGGGGGCGAGCTGTCCGAGCCGCTGCCGGGCTGGCGGCGGCTCGAGGTGCCCGACCGCCCGCACATCACGTTCCAGCCCGTGCCCGAGCCGAAGATGGCGAAGACCCGGCTGCACCTCGACCTCGAGGTCGACGACCTCGACGCCGCGCTCGCGCTCGTCGAGGGCCTCGGCGGCTCGCGCACCGGCGAGCAGCACGTCTACCCCGAGGGCACGGTCGAGGTCGTCGCCGACGTCGAGGGCACGGAGTTCTGCCTCGTCGAGTACACCGCGCTGCACCCGGGGCGCCTGCAGGGAGGGGACCGATGAGCCGTCGGCCGCTGCGCGTGACGACCGTGTGCTCGGGCAACATCTGCCGCTCGCCGATCGCGGAGTACGTGCTGCGGCGGGCGCTCGAGGAGGCCGGTCTCGGCGACGACGTCGTCGTCGACTCCGCCGGGATCGGCGCCTGGCACGTCGGCGACCCCGCGGACCGGCGGGCCCGCGAGGTGCTGCGCGCCCATGGCTACGACGGCGATCCGCACCGCGCGCAGCAGATCACGAAGCGCTGGTTCTCCACGCACGACGAGCCCGACCTGCTGCTGGCGATGGACGCGACGCACTACGACGACCTGCGCCGGCTCGCACCCCACGCCGAGGTCGTGATGATGCGGCACTTCGACCCCGACCTCGCCGACCTGCCGCACCCGTCCGACGAGCTCGACGTCCCCGACCCGTACTACGGCGCCATGGACGGCTTCGAGGACGTCCTGGCCATGATCGAGCGCGCCACCCCCGGCACCGTCGCCCACATCCGCCAGCTCCTCCACGCCTCACCCCTCTAAGTGCTGCAAACCCGACCGGGTTTACGACACTTGGAGGGGTGAGGCGTAGAGGGTGGCGCTCAGGCGGGCGAGCCAGGCGCGCGGCTTCTCGCGGCTGTCCCAGCGCTCGAAACGCCAGCCCGCAGCCTCGAGGTCGCGCTGGCGATGGCGCTCCGCTGCCAAGGACTCGCGTACCTCGGCGTCGGTCGCCCCGTACTTGCCGAGCCCGTCGGCCTCGGCGAGCACACGGCGGCCCGGCCATGCGAAGTCCGACCAGTACCACCTGCCGCTGATCCCGCGCACGTGATGCGCGACCGTCGGGTACGGCAGGCCTGCCACGACCATCCAGCCCCGCGACCAGCTCTCGAACGGCGACTCGCTGGCCGGCTCGAGCAGGTCGAGACCGCGCTCGATCACGCGGGTACCCGGCCACGACCAGACCGCCTGGTAGGCGTCCCACAGCAGACGCCGACCGTCGTCGCGCGCGTGGAGGGCCTTGCGGGGGTCGCGCAGAGCCTCGCGGGACCGGGCGCCGGCCAGCACACGGCACGCGCTGTCCAAGGCGATCAGCGCATCAGGCAGCGACGGCCCCCGGCCGATGTCGACGGCGGTGCGCGCGACGGAGGTGACCGCGACGCCGTCGACGTTCACGACCTGGTGGGGCGGCAGGGCCGAGCCATGGAGCCGGACGCCGTGATCGACGTCGTCGTGGTCGCCCGGGACGATCAGGTGGACGTGCCCGTCGGGGCGGCGCGGCTGCCAGAGGTCGTGGATGTCGGCAGCCGACGTGTGGCTGACCACGGCCCCGGCCGGTGCCGTCAGCAGGGCCGCGCGGGCGCGGTACAGCGTCGTGTCCGCCGGGCTGGAGTGGCCGGGGAGCGACAGGACGCCGCGTGCCGGTCGCACCAGGCGGCCGCCGGCCACCGCGCTGCGGATCTGCGCCGGCGTCCAGCCGTAGCCGCGCACGGCGTCCAACGGCCATGGGCCGGGGCCGAGATCCGCCACGAGCTTCTGGACGGCGTCGTGGCTGCGGCGGTGCTGACCCATGGCCGCAGGGTGCCGGGATCTCCCGCCGCGCGGCCGAGCCCGTCCACAGGTCACGCCTCACCCCTCTATCTGTCGCAAAGCGCGCCAGGTTTGCGACAGATAGAGGGGTGAGGCGTGAAATGCGGAGGCCGCCGGATCCTGGCGGATCCGGCGGCCTCCGTGCGTGCTGGGTGGTGCGGTGCGTCAGGAGCTGACGACGTCCACGGTGAGGTTGGCGAGCACCTCGGGGTGCACGCGGACCTCGACCTTGTGGGAGCCGGTGGTCTTGATCGGCGAGACGATCGTGACCTTGCGCTTGTCGACGGCCGGGCCGCCGGCGGCCTCGACCGCGGAGACGACGTCGCCGACGGTGATCGCACCGAACAGGCGGCCGGTGTCGCCGGCGCGGGCCGGGACCTTGACCTTGAGGCCCTCGAGCGAGGCCTTGATCGCCTGGGCGGCGTCGAGGTCGCGGACCTCGCGCACCTCGCGGG
>Ga0233425_10001593_pt1 | contig 50011 bp, 33 predicted proteins | sample Watercolumn_Towu_2_FD_181712 | JGI IMG/M metagenome (GOLD analysis project Ga0233425, IMG submission 181712) | Freshwater microbial communities from Lake Towuti, South Sulawesi, Indonesia - Watercolumn_Towuti2014_140_MG | ecosystem: Environmental > Aquatic > Freshwater > Lake | place...
ATCAAACGTCACGAATTGCCAGCCTGAAGGGGTTGTTCGCGCGCTACAATCTCAAGGTCTTCTCGATTCAAACCGCGGGCGCCGGCGCCTTCCAGGAAGACAAGTCCTTGCGCGACGAGTGGGTGAAGAAATTCGCTCAATACGCGAGCTTCGCGCGGCAAGTTGGCTGTGAGTGCGTGGGATATTGGCCGGGAGGAAGTCTGGGTGGACAGACGGTCGATGCGGCAATTGACAACCTGATACTATCGCTGCGAGAAGCCGCAAAGATCGTCAGCGACAACGAGCTTCTGCTCTCGGTGGAGATTGAACCGCCGTTCGAGTTCAACACAATCGACCAACTGATTCGCATTATAGATGGCGTGGATCATCCGCTCGTCAAAGGCCAATACGATCCGAGCCATTTCGATCTATTCAATGGCGGCACCGGCAAACCGGAGGAACTGCTCGAGAAGTTCGGCGTTCATCGCCTGGGGTACATTCATTTCACGGATTCCGACGGCACGCTGTTCAAAGGGACTTCCCGGCATCTACCCTGCGGCGATGGACACATCAATATCCGCAAGTCGCTCGAAATCCTGTGGAAAGGCGGCTACGAAGGCTGGATCATGATTGACGCGTGGATGACTCCCGACCCTTACGATGCCTGCCGCAAGGGGCGACTTGCCATTGAAACGGCGCGCCGGGAATTCACTCGCACGAATCTCCGCTGAGCCCATTTCGTGAGGCGTATCATGCAACGTATTGGACTTTTCGCCGGTCTCCTGCTTCTCTGTCTCGCGGCGCACGCATGCGGCGCGGAGGAACTCGTAACGAACCCCGATTTCACCGCCGGCGAACCGGCAGCACCGCTGGCCTGGCAGATCTGGACGTCAGCCGTCGATTCCACGCGCTGCACCATCGAACGCGGTGAGGAGGGGCTGGTCGTGAAGTCGCCGGGCAGACCGTATGCGGTCGGCGGCGTGTGGCAGGAAGTCCGTTCGATCCAGGGTGGTCATGCGTATGCGGTGAGGGCGATCGCCAAGACCGCCCATGTCGCGGCCGCATATCGAAGCGTGCTGGTACGGCTGACGTGGCTGCAGGACGACAAGGCGTTGCATCCGGCAGGCATGTACGTGCGCGGCACGGCCGCACCGGATGGCACGATGCAGTTTCAGGACGTACTGGTCGCACCACCGGAAGCCAACCGAGCCAAGGTGACGCTGGAGTGCAAATGGTTGGGCGACGGAACTGTCTGTTGGACGCAGGCCAGTCTGCAGCCCACCACACAGCTGCCGGCGCGCAAGGTCAAGATCGGCACGGTCTATCTGCGCCCGCGGAACAGCACTCCCGAGAAAAACCTCGCTCTGTTCTGCCACCAGATCGACGCCGCCGGCAAGCTTCAGCTCGACATTGTCTGCTTGCCGGAAGCCATCACCTTGGTGGGAACCAGCAAGACGGGCGTCCAGACCGCCGAACAAATCCCCGGGCCGGCTAGCCGTGTACTGGGCGACGCAGCGAAGCGCAATCGAATCTGGGTCGTTGCCGGAGTCTACGAGAAGGACGCCGACGTGGTCTACAACACGGCCGTGTTGTTCAATCGGGAAGGAGAGATCGCGGGCAAGTACCGCAAGACGCACTTGCCGCGCGAGGAATGGCAACAGGGCGTCGTGCCGGGCAGCGAGTACCCGGTATTCGAGACGGAGTTCGGCAAAGTCGCGATTCAGATCTGTTACGACTGGTTCTTCCCGGAAGTCGATACGCTCTTCGGGTTGAAGGGCGCCGAAATCGTGTTCGCCCCGACCTGGGGCACGACGTTCGCCGACCAGGAAGGGCGCGTTGAGGGGGAGACGGTGTTTCGCGTGCGGGCGCGCGACAACGGCATCTACCTCGTCCCGTCGGTATATGACGGACAAAGTATGGTCATCGACCCGCTCGGCAGAATCCTCGTCGCCAACGGCGGCAAGGAAGGTGTGTTCTGGTGCGAGGTCGATTTGAACGCGCGCGAATCGCTCTGGTGGGTCGGCAATTGGCGCGACATTGGTCCGCGCGACCGCATGCCCGAAACTTACGGTTCGCTCAGGGAAGGGCCAGTTCCACCGCGCTGAAATCGCAGCCGGCGTTCACCACCGTGTAGCCCACGTAGGACAGGCTTTGCGGCGGCTTGTCCAGTCTGGCCGTGACGGTGGTGCCGTCCACCTGCAAGGTGACGGTTCCCGCCGGCAGATCGACGAGAACCTGCAGGTCATATGTCTTGGCCGCGTCGGGCTCGAACACTCCCGACACGGTCTTGTTGCCGTCAAGCGACCCCTGAGCCACGGTGGCTTTCTTCATCGCGAACCGCAAGCCGCACTGGATCAGCGCTGCCGGATCATCGGTTTCGCCGAAGGCCAGGAAACCGTTCTTCAGTCGTCCGTCGTCCGCCACGCGCAACCGGCATTTCAAGAGTATCTTGCCGCTGACGGGTGCCGGGAGCTTCTTCAGCGCGATCCCGACGGACTTGTCGTTGCCCAGTACGTGGTAACCCAGGTCGCAGGCCGTGACATCCACGCGTGCAACGGAGGAGAACTCACTGTTCAACGCCGCCTTGGGAGGCACGTCTTGAATAGGTTTGGGTGTGGTGTCCAGCGGTGCCAGGGGCGAGTCCGTGGCCTTGCGCAGCGGTTGGCCGTCCGCCGACAGGCACAGCAGACGACCGTCCAGAGTGGAAACGAACAGCTTGCCTCGAGCGGCCGCCATGCCGTCAAAGGTCGGTGTGGCTTCCAACTCATAAGCCGCCAGCTTCTGCCCGTCCTTCGCGGACAGCACGAGCAGTTGCCCTCCCATCTTTCCCTTCAAGGCCGCCGCCTGCGCCGTCAGTTTAGCTTGGATGGCCGGCGCATCCGGCGCTCGCAGTGCTTCTTCTTCGTCCAATACATCCGGTGGACCGGCCACGAACAACAGTTCATCGGCCAGCACCAGCGCTCGGGCCTGCAGCTGCGGATTCCCCTGGGCCCAGAGGAACCGCGCCGGGTTCTGTTCCGTCAGCGAGTATTTCTTGCGCAATGCCCAATCCGACGAGGACGCGCTCTTGTTGGGTGATTCCGCGTTCATGCGATTGGTGGCCGCCTGAACACGCTGCAATCCGTCCGGAGGCAATTCGCGATCGGCACCGTACAAGTAGTATTCCTGCACGGACGCATTGCAGAGGTATTCGGGTTTGCGGTCGAATCCGAAGATGCGTTGATCGTCGAATACCATGAGTCGCCCGCAGGGGGCGAAATGCCCTGGCCGCAACCAACCGCCGTAGTTGCTGTCGACGGCCTGACCGAAAACCCAATACGAGCGCCAGAACCAAGAGTCGTCCAGGAAGCCTGTCCGCGAGAACAAGTGCGGACGTATATCGCTCATGTTCGGATCATCGGCACTTGCAGCTCCGCGCCGCAGTGCAACTCGATCGAGCCGAATCGGCTTGATTTCGCGGCGATTCCCCGCCAGGTCGAATGCCTGGGAGCGCATATACACGGAGCGGCCGTCGCAGGAGAGGATATCGGGCAACGCTACCGGCATGTCCTGACCCTGTATCCGCGCCTGGAGGTTCTCCTCCGTGTCCGGAACGCGATCGTCGATTACCGTCTCGGAGAGCTTCTCCCCAGTGCGCGGATCGAGCCGCACCAACCGCAGGCCTCCGTCGAGGAAGGCCGAACGGCCGGCCACGCAATAGACCACACCGTCGTGGACCAGCACGCTGCCGGATACTGGCCAGACGGATTCCAGCTGTTCATGCGCCATCAACCGTTCCTCGCGCGGCGCCGCGCGAAACCGCCATGCCAAGGCTCCGTCTGCAACACGCAGACAGTAGACATATCCGTCGGACGAGCCAAACAACACACGGCCCTGGTAGATTGCCGGCGGAGAGTCGATACGGGCACCGGCCGTGAATGCCCAGGCTTCTGTTCCCGTCGCGGCGTCCAGCGCATGCACCGTGTGGGCGTCGATGGCTGCCACCAGAACCTTGTCTTCCGCGGCAACCACACTGCTGAGCCGGCCACCCAAAGTCGCTTGCCAGGTCACCGCAAGTTTGGCGGGAACCGCGGTCTTCACGGAACCGCTCCGCTCCGCATCGTGCCGATACAAGGGCCACTCGTCGGCGCCAGCCGCCTTCCCCGACAGCGGGTCATCGTAGGCGGGCCCTTTCTCGAGGACGCTGGCAACCGGCGCATCGCGCGGCACCTCGCGTGCCGGTGATGGTCCCGCCAGTGCGTTGAAGCCGAACAGTTTCGATTCGAGGAAGCAACCGCACGAGTGCGGTGTCGCATAGATCAGACCGTTGCAGGGCATGAATCCATACAGGCAGCCTGCGCGGACCCAATGGTTGATGTCCCAATGCTGGCTGCCCAAATCGATCAATTCAATGCCCGTCCGCGACGCGATGAAGTACCGGTCCGTCGCGCGACTGCGGTAGCAGCGATGATGAAACCAGGGTGGGTTCACGTCCGGCGGGAACTCGCGCTTGATCTCTCCCGTGTGAATATCGCGCCCGGTAAAGACACCCGTATCCTGACCACCGGCCACGGCACCCGACCAGACAACGCCGTTGACAACCAGCATATCGTCCGGAGATGCATGTCCACCCGGATGATGCGGTGCGGACCAGAGCGTCTCGCCATTGGCCACGGCAAACGCCGTCATCGCGCGGTTCTCCACCGACAGCAACACGACTCCGTCCTCAATCACCAGCGTCGGGCCGTAGCCTGTCGGGAACGGGTTCTTTCTCTGCGGCGCTGCCGACTTCCAGAGCAGCTTGCCGTCAGTCCGGCTCACACAGATCAGTTCTTCACCGGTGAACAAAACAACGTGTTGCGCATCGAGACCCAGAGTCAACGGCACGACGCGCTGGTCCTGCTTCCATTTCACGCTGCCCGTCTCCGCGTCGATGGCCATCAGGGATCGCGCTGCCTGATCCCATGCCCATTCCGTGTTGGCACGCCGCGGATTGTCCCACACGTAGGTCGAATTCGGACGGTACGACGTCCACTTGTTCGGCGATTTGCCGGCCAGCAGAAACAACGTTGCGTCGGCAAGCAGGATCTCGTCGGTGTATTCGGTACCTTGGTACGTCGTGACGGTCTCACCAGTCGCGGCGTCCAGGGCCGTCACCGGCGCGTTGATACCCAGCGTCACGTAGACCCGGCCGTCGGCGGCCACCAGCCGGCGCGGCAGTTGGTTGGGCCCGCTCTTGAGCGGCCACAGGTGTGTGTTCCACTCGTCAATCGCGCGTTTCCAGAGCAATACGCCGCTGAACGCATCCCGCGCGATCAGCGACCATTGCGGTGGCAGCAGGATGGCCTCGCGCGGCCCCTCGTCTAGGATGTAAAAGACACGCCCGTTGTCCGAGACCATGGCGCTCATACTGGCCATATGGTCATGATGACGCGACCAGGACGGTCCACATGTCCATTGCAGATGCCGCGGCGAACCCACCTGTTGGTCATGAGCGACCGCATTGTTGGAAGGATCGTGCAAATAGTGATTCCACTCGTCGATCGAATCAGGTCGCGGCTTCACGATCTTGTCCCAACCACCGTCCTGCTTGACATAGGCAACCCCGCTGGGAGCCAGAACGCGCAATAACTCATCGCGTTCGACGTTGCCGACGTCCTCGGCGACTATCAGGTTCACGGAGTTCTCCACGTACGGCAGACGCCGACCCGTGAAGAGTCCGACGGAGATCCGGCCGTAAGCGCCCGACGCCTGCAATCGTTTTCTCGCCGCCGCAACGTTCTCGGCCTTCACGTCCAGACCCTGGACCAGGAACTCCTCGCGCTCACCCAATGCCGCAGTCAGCGTTCCATCGCCACAACCCAAATGAACCACCAGACCTCCCTGGACTCCGGTCGCAGCGAGTATTTCCTGAGCGCGACCAGCGGGTCCCGTCGACACGGCCCGGCTCACCCCGCTATCCCCCGGAGCCTCACCGGCGACATACGGAAGGACGGTCGCACAGCAAACGCAGAGCAGGATTGTGTCGATAATCCGCGCACGCATGTTGATACCTCTCTGATGAAACCAAGTGATTTGCAGCGCCGAGATTGTACCGCATTCCGAGCAGAGAGCCGTGTCCGTCACGGCTTTGCCGGGGGCTTCTGCTGCTCAGCGTCGGTGCGGTCCTTCTTTCCTCCCAAGAGACTCTCGATGAGCTTGAGTGGGTTTGCCGTTGTGCCCGTTTGGCGCTGCATGTCGATGTCTGCGTGCAGGGTGAGCCGGTCCTGTTGGCGTGCCACGTCCAGGTTCAAGCCGCGAAACCAGCGCAGCAGGGGCGCGACGTTTTCCAGTTTCTCCGCGGACGGGGCCATGGACAGACCGGTGGCTTGCCAGCAGGTGAAGTCGTCTCCCTGCGCGTTCAACTCGTACGCACCGCCCGGGAGCGAGACCAACCGTGTATCCAATAGCGCGTTGGCGATGTCGAGCGACTCCTTCCTGGGCACGCGAAACTGATTGGATAGCAGATGCAGCAGGCGCACATTGCCCAAGGCGACCTGTTGCGCGCGCCGGACGTACAAATCATCCAGCCACGGAGCGAGCGCGGACTCGGAGAAATCTCGCGCCTGTAAGCGGATCTGGGCGGCTTTGGGTGTTTCCTCAATGCGCAACCGGGGAGTAACGCGATCGAGGACGTCCTTGCGGAACGACAGCAGCGAAAAATCACCGCCTTGCCATCGCCACAGTCCGAGCGGCAGTCGGGAGAAGCCATTGGGATCGGGCTCACTGGCAATCCACACTGGCAGCCAATCCAGGAAACCGGGGGCGGGCCACGCTCCCAGATAACCCGGAGCTGCTTGCAGCAACTGGAGCCATTGCAGCAAGCCACGGGGTGGCGCGGTATTCGTCGCGGGCAGGTCCTCCAGCCCGACAAACAGCTGGTGCGCCGGAACGCCCGGGTAGTCGAGCCCGCCGAACAGGGAAGCCTGAATCGTCATGAGCTGCTCGGTGTCAGAACGGATCCGCTGATTGGTGGCTGGACCGAGCAGCAAGAGGAGTTTCCCGTACTTCTCGAGCCCTACCGGAGACAGGTGCGCATCGATCGAAATGAGTTCCCGCCCGCGTTCGGCTCCCGCCTTGCGTCCAATACCCACGACCAAGGGGTCGAGCTGACGCCAATCGGACCGAAAGATCTCGGCTTGCTCCGCATAGTGGGCGACCTCGCTGGCTGTCGCGCCGCGCAACTCGACGTCCGGCACGGGCAGGAAGAACCCGCGTACGCCGCGCAGCGAGTCGAGGACTCGCTTGTCTTCCAGCAGAGGGCCGCTGCCGTCGGCACGCCGGCCGAAACCGCTGGGCAACAACCTGGCAGCGACGAGCTGCTCGATGGTATCCCCGGTCAGCGACTCGCCCCGCGCGGCCAGTCGGGCGAGCATCGTGAGTTCGATGTCTGTGACCGCCTCGAGACGCCGCGCAAGTTCAATCTGATACTGCGGGCTGAACAGACCTTGAAAGAACGTCGAGGAGAAATAGGCGAAGATCGTGTCATTGCGCGTCAGCGGCATGACGGACCGCGCGTAACGGAACTCGGCCGAGGCTCCGAGCGGACGATCACCCGCGCCGGCGGCGAAGAAACGTTCCACGATGGCCCGCGAGGTCGTTACCAGGTGATAGTCCCCATCGACCGCGTAATAGGATCGCAGCGTATTGTCCGGCGTGGACAGCAGCGACACTTGCTGGTTGCCGATCGTGACTGTTTCCAACGTGGCGCCGTTCTCCTTTTCCGCGGTCAGTGCTTCCTCGCGCTGCTGGCGGATACCCACTCCCAACGCTCCAGAATTCTTGGCCTGCAACAAGAGCCCCAAGGCGGGACCCTCCCGAAGGAACAGGTCACGCCCGATGATGGCTGCGTCCGAGGCCACTCGGCTGCCAAAGAGATCGACGAGCACGGTGTCGCTGAGCGCCATTTGGCGTTGCAGGCGCTGGTCGATGCCCACGTTGTGCCCTCGTAACTTGATCAGGCAGGTCAGATCCCCACCGATTTCGCGCAAGAAATCCCTGAACCAGAGGAAGTTGTCGAACGTGCCGAAGTGGACGAAGAAGCACTCCTCGGGTACATGCATCGACATCGGCTCCACCGGAACGTCGTCGGCGGCAGTGATGGGCAGCGTGCCCCACTGCGGTGTAGCGGGCAACGGCCGGTTCGCGGGCTCAACGGCGCCCGGACCGCGCTGCATGGTGCGCCGCATGACCGCATCGCGCAACTTCTCGATACCGAACAGCAATTGCAGGCTACGGGGCCACCGCTCGGCGTCGTCCGCTTCCCGCCGACTGAGCAATGGCGGCTGCAGACCGAGTCGTTGACCGAGCATCGAGGTCAGATACGTGTAGACCAGTGGCGGGTGATCGCCGTCGCGTGCTTGCTTCTGCGCCATGGCAGAATAGGCGCGCCACCAGCGCTGGTACAAACGATTGGTAACCAGAGGGCGCTCCGGGCGCGGCACAAGTCGTATCGTCTGGGGCGCGGGCGTGTAAACCGTAATGTCCAGCGGTTCTGTTCCGCGGAACAGGAACAACGCATCGACCGCGTCGGGAGCGGGACTCTCTGTTTGCAGCAGGTTGTCGCTGAGTCGGTCGAGCAGACTGGGATTGCTCAACACGGGGTAGTGTGTCCGACCTTCGCGGTCGGTGAGCAGGAGTCCGCCGGACTCGTAGAGTCGGGCAGCCTCGTCCGTTGCCAAGGGAACCCGGAGGGCGGCCACACCAAACGGTTCGCCGGGGATAGCCTGTGCGCGCGCCGGAGTGTCGCCGGCAAGTGCCGACAGCGTTGCCGTGACGGCGAAAAAGATCACAAAGCGGAATTCAGGACGTCTTCGCATGACGGTCTCCTCGTTTCTGTTGTGTTCGATTGTAGCGAACAACGGCAGAAACGGGCAGGAGCATGCGCCGAGAGGGCGGTTCGGTGGAGAACGGCTCGTAGCCTAGTGCACCGTCCACACTAAAAGTTCGGGTTACTTCTTGGTCGCGGATCGATCATTGTCGGCCGAAACCGCGTTCCTCGACCCGAAAATTAAGCGTGGACAACGCACTAGCGAGAAAACGAATTCTGCCTCATTTACATCCAAATGGACGCCTTTCGCTGCTGCCTATCGAGCCAAGAAGGAGGCAGACTCGAATGATCCATCGCCCCTACCCATCGGGGTTGACAGGTTTCTGCCGGCTATGCCAATACCCTGGCCGTCGCTTAGCGTGTGCAATCGCCACGACCAGGATTTGATGGTCAATTAGCCGGTAGACAACGCGATACGGGAACCTCTTCACCGGGCATTGACGATGCACGCCATCGCAGCTCGCGAATTGCACTGGATTGGCAGCAATCCGGGCCAACGCCGCGTCGATGGCTGCGGCAAATCGCACCGCCACCTGCGAGCTTCTCTCCGCGTACCAGTCGAACGAGCTGTCAAAGTCCCGACGTGCGTCGATCAGGAACTCAAGAGGAGGCATCCGGCATCACCATTCCCACTCGGCGCAGCGCCTCCGCTTTCACCTGCTCCCAAGACAAAACCTGCGCCGAATTGGCGTCGTACTCGGCCGATCGCCGCTGAATCTCGGCCAGCCATTCGTCACTCAGCGGCGGCAATGAGTCCTCCGGCAGGGTATCCCAGATCTCGCTGATCAACTGAATCCGATCCGCAACGGACAGGCCGTAAGCGTCAGCAAGCACACTCTTGAATGTTGTCACGGCAGTACCTCCAGGGTCAATTATGACATCTCGACCGTCCCGCATTCAAGAACGCGAAACATGCGAGGCTCGCGCAAATCGGCCATGACGCTCAACGAGGCCCGCTTTCGCGCAGTCAATCCGTGATCTGCAGTTTCCACTCGTCGGAATTGCCGCGCAGTTCCGGCGCATACATGGCCTGGCCGAGAGCCGGCAGGGCGCTAAAGCGGCCCGGGGTCTCCGCGCGCAGGCGATACGAGATGCTGTGCTTGCCGCGCGCCAACTGGCGCACGAAGAACGTCACGCGCTGGTCGCGCAGCTCCATGTAGGCCCCCAGTCCGTTCGCCGTGTAGCCGCTGCGCACTTCCACGGGCTCAAAACCCGCTGCCTTCATGTCCTCGAACATGAGGTACTCGTAGTCATTCTTGCTCTCCATCTCAAGTTCGACTTCGACCAACTCCCCGCTCTTCAGACTGGCCAGATCGGCCAGCGGTTCGCGCTGGTACTTCTCGACCTTCTGTTCGAGTGCTTGTCCGCGGCTTCCCGCCACTTGAGCGGTCTTCTCAACCGGGACCAGCTTGTAGAACTTGCGCGCGACCTTCACTTCGAGACCCGCATGCGTGATCGGGTCCTCGAGCGTGAAATTGGTAAGGTACACGCAGGCATACACGGGACCCTTGCCGCGGCGCTTGATCTCGACAACATGCTCGCCTGCGGGCACGTCGGCACCGCTGAGCACGAATTTGTTATCGAACGTGAAGAGGTTCTCGCTGGTGATCTGCACCTCCTGGCGCTTTTGCCCGTCCAGCCAGATCTCGACGACCATATCGGGTGCGGCTTCGCCCGAGGCGCGCAGGAAGTCCGCAAACGCCTCCACGCACAACGACGTGTCGCGCGTCGAATCCCAATACGTCGCGTGCTTGCGGTTGTTCAGCAGATACTTCACCAACCGGGGCGCCACCACCCCCTGCGCATCCACACGCGCCAGGAGTTTCAAGTAGTACGCGTTGGCCTCGTTCTCGCTGCCGTACCAGAACCACCAGTAGTTGTTTTCCGGTAGCCGCAAGTAGGCCGTCTCGTTCTCTTCGTCTTGCACGAGGAATTGCTGCAGATTGCGCAGGATCATCTCCAGCTTCTCGCGATCGCCCAGTTTGTGCAGCGACAACCCGAACATGGCTTTCGAGTAGACCGCCAGCTCATTACGGTCGCGGTACAGGAAGTCGCGCATCTCCGCGTTGTCCATCCCCGCATCGACGAGAACCATGTACACCAGCGCGTCGAGGTTATCCGCGTGATCCTTCCAGGGGCGAACCTGATTGGTAGCATTCTTCAGTTGAACGATTTGTTCCTCTTGATAGCGCTTCATCCACTCGATTCCCCGTTCCAGCACACCGGGAGCCAGGGCCACGTCGTTCTCTTGGGCGACCTGCAGACCGTGGACCACCGTGGCCGTCGTGTGTGGAGAACTGTGTTCACCCCAACCGCTGAACCAACCCCAGCCGCCGTCGTTGAGCTGCATTTCGGTGAGAGCCGCGACGCCTTCCGCAACCATCTTGTTGAGCAGTTCCCGATCAAAGACCGGATTGCGATCGAATCGCTTCCATTGCTGGGCGCGCTCGCGGTCGGCGCCGACTTCCTGCGCGTTGAGGTTCGTCTGTTTGTCGCGAATCTCATCCAGGTTCAGATTCATCTGGATGAGCACTTTCTGCGTGATCGCCGAAGGGAGGAAGCGATTGAGCGTCTGTTCCGTGCACCCGTAGGGATAGTCGGCCAGATACGGCAGGGCATCCACCATGGCGCCGGCCAGCGTGGGTGAGTAGCGGATCTCGAGCCGGCTCTGATCGACGCGTCGTTCCGCGGGAACCGTGAAGCGGATGGCGGACCCCGGCTTGTCCGGCCGCACCGTGGTCGCCCAGGACTCCGTCTTCAGCAGGCCGTGGACCAGGCACGGGACTTTCACTTCCATCGCGTCCGACTCTTCATCCGTCAGCGCTTGCATGCGAATCGTGGCCAGGCCCTCGTTCAGCACGCGCACGCGCCAGTCCACACGCTTTTCTCCGTCGGCGGGAACCACGACCTGCACCTTCGGTGCGTCCAGCGGCTCGATCTGTCCACCGGGCATCTCCAGCACGGCCGTGACCGTCTTGTCACTGGCGAGGTAGTTATGGATGTTGGCCGACAACACGGCCTCGTCCTTCTGCACCAGGAAGCGCGGCGCCTGCAGCCGCACGATCAGGTCTTTGCGTGTCACGACTTCTGCATCGCCCGAACCGACCTTGGTCCCGTCCCCCATGCCCCACACTTTGACTTTCCAGGTCGTCAGGTTTTCGGGCATCTGCAATTCCACTTCGGCGATGCCCCGTTCGTCGGTGTTGAGCGAGCCAACCCAGAGGGCGGTGTCGGCGAATTCACTGCGCACGGAAGGCGTAACGAGTGCCGCTTCCTGGGACACTTGTCCTTCCGCGTTTGCGATGTCGCCAACAGCCATCATGGACGGGGCCGATTCGGCCGCGGCACCTGCGGGAGCAGGCGCGGCCATGGGAACGGCCATGCGCATCGAAGCACCATCCATCATGTCCATCATCATGGCGCCACCCATGCCCCCCATGCCTCCGCCATAACCGCGAGCGAATCCGAAGGACTTCCGCGACCGATTTCCGGCCAGGCCGGACCGGAGTTCGAGATCTTCAGCCACCGTGTCGCCGAAGATCCCGATCGGCGACATGACGGGCTTGCCGGGCAGACTGTGATTCCCTTCCCAGCGATCGAGGTTCGTCTCCTGGGATTGCTGATGGCTGCGGCGCCACTTCCAGAAGAACTCGCGAATCTCCGGTACGTTGCTCCCGCCGGAGACGTACTCGACGGACTTGTCGTAGATGCTGACGACGCTGGAGCCGGCGAAATCCTTGCCCTCGAAATCGCTGAGGTGCAACCGCACGCGGGCCTTCTCGCCCGGCTTGTACGCGGTGGACGAGGGGAGGACTTCCACATTCAGCACCCGCTTCTCGGGCGGTACCACGATTTCCTTGATCTGGTTGTGCACCTTGCCGTCGGCGATCACGAGCGCTTCCACGAAGAAGTTCGGCATATCCTTCTTGATCACATCGATCTCGGCCACTGTGCTCTTCCCCTCCAGGCGAACCATGCGTGGCGGCAGATAGACGCCGTTGGCGGGACGCACAAACAGCAGCACGGTACTGCCGACGCGATCGGTGTTGATCTGCAGCTGCACCTTGTCACCCGGCTGATAGTCCTGTTGGTCCGGGATGAGTTCCAGTTCGTTGAAGCGGTAGGCCGTACCGTCGAAGCCCTCGCCGGTGATCGTGAACAGATAACCGCCTTCGATCACCTGCTCTTTCGCATTGGTCACTTTGTACGACAGGCGGTACTGACCTTTCGTGGCAGCGCGGATCTTCATCTCCGCGCGCCCTTCGTCGTCGGTATTCACTTGCCACTGCTGGACGGACTGCTCGACGGGCTGCCGCTGATCGTCATAACTGATCCGATAGAGCGTGAGGATTCCGCTCCCTTTCACGGGTTGACCAGCCAGCGTCTGGGCGCGGAAGCTGGCTTGGATGGTATCGCCGGCGCGGTAGTAACCGCGATCGACCCAGGCATGCACCTTGAAGGGCTGGCGTGCCACGAGCACTTTGCCTTGGCCAACAATGGTGCGCCGCGATTGGTCGCGCACTTCGGCCGTGATGGAGTACTCGTGATCGCTGTCCCCGTGCAGCGCCTTGGCAATCGACGTGTCGATATCCACGGTCAGGCGGCCGTCAGGCCCGATGGGCACCTCGCGTTCGGCGACCACTTCCGGCGGATCCTGTTGCCGAGGGAACCACCACCCCAGGGGCCGCAGGCAGCCGACCCAGTTATGCCACCCCGGGTACCACGGATAGTCGTAGCTGAACCACCAGTATCCGCGGCCGTACATCCAGTCCCACGGCGCCACGGGATACCAGTCCTCGGTATACGCGCTTCGGGTCACCTTGTACTTCACCGTGGCATCCGTGACGGGCGCGCCGAAGTAGTACTTGGCTTGCACGGTGGCCGAGACTTTGTCACCCAGCATCACGGGTTCGGTTGGGGAATCGATGAGCACTTCGTATTCGGGCTTCTTGTATTCCTCCACCCGGAAACCGCCGCCGCCGTAGTTCACGATGTTCAGGCCGTACTGGCCGAGCGTGGCGTTGGCCGGCAGATCATAGCTTCCCTCAACACCGCCGTACTGGTCGGCGGTCAAGGACCAGTCCTTGATCTTCTCGCCTTTGGGATCATGCAATTCCACGGCAAAAGTCTGGCCGGCAAACTCCGTGCGTCCTTCCTGATCGTACTGCGCACGGCGGACCCAGAACTTGAAGTGGACCTTCTGCTCGGGCCGGTATACGGGACGATCCGTGATACAGTAGCTCTTGACTTCGTTGTACTCGGCATCGTAGTAGTCTGCGGCCCAGATTGGGCGGAAGCCCAGGAATGCCAACCGGCCCTGGGCCGTGCGCGCGACGATCAGCCAATTGAAGTCATTCGGCGTGTCGCTTGTATCGACGATGACTTGACCTTCCGCGTTGGTCTTCTTCGCCGCTTCTTTGATATCGACCCGCACGCGATTGCGTTCCTGGACCTCGTGGCGAAATCCAAAGAACTCCACATCCGCCTGCGCGATCGGCTCGCCGCTGACCGCGTCCGCCACGAAATAGAGGTTCTTGCCGGCGAGCGGTTTGTGCGCCAGCGCGGTGTCAGCGACCCAGAGTACGATCTTGCTGGTGTTGCCGGCCGGGATCTGCGCGGTCACCAGATACGCTCCCGGTTTCAAGGGTGGGGTCTTGAGCGTGATCCGCCGATCGAAATGTCGTTCGCGCGGCTGGAGGTCTTCGGACCAGGAGGCGACGGGGGCGCCCAGGTACTGTGTGTCGTTGTGTTCGACGAGTCGCCAGCCGATGTTCTCGATCTGGATTTTGCCGCCGTCCAACTGTCGTGGTCTGGTTTTCAGATAGGACTTGACGTCGTCAAGCAGTTTCTCGGCATTGATCGGGCGCGCCTCGAGCCGAACCTGACGGGCGTTGCGAAAGACAAACTCCACGCGGGCCGTAGTGCCCGCCGGCTGGGGCGTCAGCGATTCGAATCGTCCCCAGGCCCCGACAATCTGGTCCAGCCGTTTCTGCTTCCACTGGTCTCGACCGCTGCCGTACAGTTTGATGCTTTGGGACCAGTATTCCGCGGCCCGGTCGAACTGGCGCCGGTTCTCGAACACCTCGGCCAGGGCCTGCAGTGCTTCCTCGCCGCGGCCCGTCTGCGGTTCGGCCGCGATCTGCTGCAGGATCGTGATGTGGTTGAATTCCTCCGGCAGTTCAAACCGTTTGATGCCGGTCGCCAGGCGTGCGATCGTCTCGTTTTCTTTCAGAGTGTGAACCGCGAAGATCCCGGTCTCCTCCTGCTCGTCATCCGCGGAACGCCAGCCGAAGAAACTCTGCGCCATGGTTTGAACGTCAAACTGGTCACGGCAGAATTGGGCCAACTGCCAGCGCACTTCGTTGAGTCGCTGTGGCGAGTTCTCCATTGCTTGTGCCAGACACCAGCGCCAACGCTCGCCGTCACTCGCGGCAGTTTCCCAGTTCTTGGGCACGTGATGAAAGACCGGACTGCCGTCCTCGGTCACCGGAGCGCCTTCGGGCGCGGAGAAGTAACGATAACCTTCTTCGTAGTCGGGGAGCGTCTGCAGATCGGTCAGGCTCTGCAATCGCCAGGCCGCTCGGCCCTGCTCGCCCTGGAGCAGTACGTCGGCCAGATGAAGATAGAATTGGGCAACTTCGTCTTTCCGGTCATCGGCGTTCGCCAACGTCAGGGCCATCGTCATCAGTTGCAGCGCGCGCACGCGGTCGCGTTGATACGAATTGACGACGCTACCCCCGCCCCGATGCGGCCCGCGTTCAAATGCTCCCGCAATCAGGAAGCCCTGGTGCGGTAGGGACTCGTACTGTTGCGCCGCGGCCCGCAGAAGGCGCCAATCGCGGTCGTGAGCCGCCACGGCCTGCTCGAGCAATTCATCGACTTCCTTGAGGCGTCCCAACCGTTGCAGGCAGTTCACCGCCAGCCGTAACGAATTCGTGGACTCCGTCGCCTTCGTGGCGGGATTCAGACACAGTGCTCGCAAACCCACGTACGCCTCCTGAAAATTGCCTTCCTGCATGAGACGCTGGTACATCGCGAAGTCCCCCGGCGCCGGTGCCTGGCCGCCCGTTGCGGCTACCAGCAAACCGGTCCCTGTTAGCAAGGCGAGAACGATCAGAAACCATGCATTCCTTTTCATGACTGCCACCTTCTCACGATAGATTCGCCGCGTCGGAATTCGAATTGTCGAGCGTTCTGGTCGCCGCCAGTGGGGCGACAATGAAGTGCCGGAGAACGCCGACGGACAAGGCATCGTTCCGTTAAGTAGAACGACTGAGCCTGATAATGTAAATCGACCGGCGTTCGGACGGACACCTTACGAGTATGACGAAGCGGAACGGCTCGCGGTTCTTGAGCGGCGGTTGCTTGTTGGCACTGTGCGATGCATTTACGATGAAATGGGTGGCACCGCGCAGCGTCCCGCAGTACGGCGGCTGCTCGTTCTGCCGCGAGATGTTAGGGCGCGCTCGACAACAGGTTGCCGAACTGAACATCGTCGCACGGCTCTCCGAGCCGTGATTGCTCGACTCGGAGAGTCGAGCGACGGACGGCAATTCGGCAACGTATTCCTGAGCGCGCCCCTAGCGAGGTAGGGGATCCCTTTCTGTCTTCCGATTTCAATCCCTATTCTGAATGGCTCGGGCTCGACGGGTCTCTCCGGCAGCCGAGGCCCCATCAGCTATTGGGGCTGTCGCGCCGGGAGCGCGATCCGCAGCGTATTCGCGCAGCGGCCGCACGAGCATTGGCGCGGGTACGTGCTCATCGGCCCGGCCGACACGCAACCGCCTGGTCGCAACTGCTGGACGAAATCGCCGACGCCGAGCAGCGTTTGATGACCGCAGCCGATGAGCCTCCGGAGGCAGTGCAGCGCGAAGATCCTTCATCGACTGAGACGACGATCACCTCGCAGGCGGTTTCGGTCGATCCCAATCGCTACCCTCCCGGACATGCGTTGGCTCCCCCGGAAGCGTCGGTGTCGGAGCGCGCGATGAGGGGTCTCAGGGAGCCATCGGCCAGCGTGCCCCTGTTCGAGCCGCGAGCGGACCACGAGGATGATGGTGAAGACTCACCGATCTCCGCTGTGCCGCCGGCCGAAATCGCGGAGACAACCGATTCCACTTCCGACGAGGCGCTGACGGCGGACTGGATCGCATTGCCGGGACCGGCGCCGCCGGAATCGGTGCCGCTGGAATCGGCCAGCGGCAACGGGATTCCTGTGACTGAGGAAGGTGACGCTTCGTGTCCCGTTTTCGAACTTGTTCCGGATACGCCGTCGGAGACCGGTCCGCGTTCTGGTTCTACGTTTCGGGATGGTGTCCCGAGCAGGTCGCTCTCGCCCTTGGTATTCGGGATTGTGGCCGGTGGCGGTTTGCTGATGTTGGCCGCCGGTATCGCCTATGTCTCCCAGCGCCACCGGCCAGCGACTCCCGTCCAGGGAGAGAATCCGTTCGTCGTGGTCGCCGGCAACGACCCCGAGCGGGAGGACAGCTGGCGACCTCGCGCGGCGGATGACCGCGCCGCAGTCCCACGGGCTCCGGTGCGACGAGCAAGTGACGAGCCGAGCGTGGGAGTGGGAGATGATGGGGCCAAGACGACCGCCGTGCGCCCCGCGGACAGGGAGCAGCGCGCGAATGTGGATCGCTACGCGCGCGAGTATGCGGAAGCGGTACGCCGCGCCGCGTCGTCACTGCCGGCGACTACGGAGTTGGAGCTGGACTCCGGTTCCAGGGCGATCGTTGTGGAAACAGGTCCCCAGGAGATCGTGATTCGCACGCAAGGGTCTAATCGTCGCTACGATCACGACGAATTGCCGGTGGAACTGGCCCTGGCGCTTGGGGACCAGGTCTCACAGCCGGAAGACCCCGTGAATCTCACGCGCAAGGCAGCCTTTGTGCTGGTACACCCGCGAGCGGATGCTGTTGCCAAGACGAAGGCCCGCGAATGGCTGCGTGGCGTGTCGCACCGCGTGCCGGACGCGGAACGCATCCTGGCCGCGACGAGCCAACGGAACGGGTCCAACGGGTCGATACCGAAGAATCGCTGACTCGATTTTCTCCGCGGTGATCCGCCCATCCGTCCTGTCCATCTCCGCGCTCACAGACCGGCGACTCCGCGTGACGTGCGATGCGATGACATAAACGAACACGGGCGGACAAAGCCGCCCGTGTCACCGGTTGCGATCATCGACGGATTCCTGGACCTGACGCTCGGGAGTGCCGCATCAGGCGGGGGACCGGTCACCCTGAGACGGCGGACCCGGTGGGGCCGAGTCGGGGCGTTCCGGTCCCCGTGGTCCTGGCGGATCATTGTCGCCTGGACGACGATTCGGGCCTCTTCGTGAGGGCGGTTCACCATCCGCACGGGGCGTGCCGAGGTCTGGCCCGCCACGATCAGGGCGGAATTCAGGTCCTCCTTCTCGGCCGCGCGGGTTGGGCCGACCTTGGTCCTCGCCGCGGCGAGGCTGATCAGCCCGCCGTGCGTCGTCGTCGCGGCGTTCTCCCCGCGGCTGATCTCCGTCGCGGCGGTCGCCTTCGGCGCGGGGCGGTCCATCAGCGGGCCTCTCATCGCCACGATCCCGTGGTCCGACTCCCTCGCGCGGCGGCGGCTGACCCGGGCCCGGTCCGCCATGAGGCGGGAATCCCGGTCCCCACATTGGTCCCCGAGGTGGTCGGGGGCCTTGCATGCCGGGCTCGCCAAACTCGCCGGACTGCGGTGCGGGCCCCCACGGGCCGCCGAATCGCGGTCCCCGTTTGCCGCGGCCTGCGAACGGAGGCGGTCCGAACGGCGGGCCACCAGCAGGAGGCGCCGGAGACCCAAATTGCGGTCCGCCTGCGGGCGGCGGCCCCGCATTATCCGGTGACGGGGGGCCGTCGGGTGAACCCCAATCGCGGTCCCGCCGTGGCTGCCAGCCTCGAGGGCCAGGCCGTCCCGCAAATCCTGGCCTGTGAGGTCGCGGACCGTACGGACCGAAACCTCGGTATGGGAACCCAGGCATTCCTGAAAAACGACCGGGACCGCGACGGGGCCCAGCCGATTGCGGCCAGTTTGGTCGCTTGACCGCGTTTTGAGAACGCAACTCGGCGCGCAATGACGCCAGTTCTTGCGTCAACTTGTCGAGGCGGCGGTCCAATTCATTAATGAGTTCCCGGACGTCGTCGCGCGGTTGGGGACCACCCCGATCACCAACTTCGGGCCCGCGGCCGTCGCGCGGTCCGCGCCCCTCCGGCCCGGGTGGTCCGGGCGGTTGGAATGCCAGGTAGTCGTCCCAGGCCAGGCTGTCCTGCCAGGCGGGATCGGGCGTCGACGGTTCGTCGTCGGCTGCTGTCGCGCTTGGTCCGCGGGACACGAACGCCGCGGCGAACAGGGCAACCATTGCGAGTGTCCTCGCGGTCCAGTTCATAACGGGCTCCTTTTCAACAGAAGTTGGGTCTTACTTCCCGGAATACGATGTGTTGGAAGCTATCAGAAATCCAGTTCGGATGTTTTGCCGGTAAGCTCGGCGACACGGCGTTGCACGATCTCCGTTCGGATCTGGTTCCGGCGGTCAATCGCCGTTCGCAGTTGTTCGAGTTCCTCCTGCAGCCGCTTGAGCTGCAGTTGTCGGCGCGACTGTCGCACGTCGAAGTGTTTCTCCACGACCTCCGCAATCTGTTTTTCGAGGGCTTCCCGCTGATCGCGGGGCGTGGACCGGAGCCGCTGGCTCAATTCATGAGTCTGTCGTTCCAGGTCTGCGTCAGACTTTTCCAGTTCATACATCTCGGGGTCGTACTGTTTCAGCTCCTCGAAACGCCGGTTGTCATAGATGCCGGGAAACCCGGGTTGCCAGTTCGGCTGCCCGCCGGGGGGCATGGTCGGCATTCCCGGCGGACCGGGCATGCCCGGATAGGCGCCGGGGCCCCCGTAGGGTCCGTAGGGATCGGGAGGACGATCACCGGTGCGACCGGGTTGGGACGGTGGCCCATACTGCGGCGCATTGCGGTCGGGTTGTGGAGCCATGCCGGGTCTGTATCGCGGGGGCAGCGGTTTGTCGGCAATCGGTTTGGGTGGCGTCGGCTTCTCGGCTTGCGGCGGGGCGTCCTTCTCGGCAGCCGCCGGTTGGTCATCCCAGTCGGGCTTCGGGTCGGCGGCCAGGGAGCTACCGTGGAGCAGCCAGAGAGTATAGACGCACAGCAGTGCGGCGAGCGCTCGATGAGCACGCATGTCGATTTCTCCTCATCGCAATGTGGTGAGATGTTTGCAGGTCAGGTACAGCCCGGGTGCGATACCTGAAACTGGGAATCGTCGCTTCGTGTCACAGCGAACCGGCCTCGATTTCCGTGGCGATCTGCCGCAATTGAGTACTGAGCACGGACATCCGACTGTCGTTCATGAAACTGGAACCGCGCACGGTGGCCAAGGCTCCGTGCAGGTTAGTCAGGCGTTCGTCGAGCGTATCATCCCACGCCAGCTCTTCATGACTCATGGTGGAATTGGCTGGCGCTGTGACCTCGGACGCTTGCGGTTGTTCTGGTGGTTCGACCTGGGCCACGGAGGTGTTGCGCAGGGTTGTCGGATCGTTCGTGCGCGCCGAATGCAGCCAGGCCGCCAGGGCACATACCAGCAGGGAAGCCGCCAAGGCACCGCAGAGCGCGAGTGGCCGTTGCCAGAGCGCCGGCTTGGGCAGTTCGATCTGGTGGGCAAACGCCTGACTGTCCCAGGCTTCGTCTGCGGCGTCGAGCAGTTGCGTCAGTCGCAGCCAGCCTTCGCGGAGCTGGGCGGTTTCAGGGTCCAATTCCGCGGGAGCCACGGGCGCGATCGACGTAGCGCGTTCGAGTTCGTGAAGTTCAGATGCGTGGGGATCGGACATGATCGTAACTCATCAAGGCGCAGTCTCGGCCAGCAAGTGACGCAGGGCCAGCAGACCGCGCCGGCAGTGACTCAGCGCTGTGCTGAGTGGGCAAGGAATGGTCTCCGCGATTTCGGCAAAACTCAGTTGTCCGTAATATCGCAACAACAGAACGCGACGTTGCACTGGGGTCAGTTGTTCCAAGGCGGTGGCCAACTGCCGGCGTGTTTCGGTTTGCTGCAGTTGTTCCGCTGGATCATGGTCCGCCGCGGGTTCGAGGTAATCCCAAGCCGGCTGATCCAAAGTCACCTCACGATGTTCCTGTCGGGCACGGTCAAACACGAGTCGGTCGGCGATTCGTAACAGATAAGCGCGGGCTGTTCCTTGTTCTGTGTAGCGCTCGCGCGCCTTCCAGGCGCGGCGAAAGACGTCTTGCGCCAGATCCTCCGCCTCTGCTTCTTGCCCCACCATGGCCCGTAGATAACCGTGTACGGCACGGCCATGCAGCTGGACCCAGTCCGTGAATCGAACAACATCAGACTTCAAGGGAGGCGGTGCTGTCATAAGCGTCGTTCGTATCTACCCAGAGAAACGTCGCACGAGGGGCAGTTATTGCAGTGACAAAAAACTCAGGACACGGTTGACGCAAGTACGATACACTTGTATACTATCCCACAACACCCGAATCATCTGCCGCGAGCAGGAAGAAATGCGTAAATACTTATACATCAGACGCTTGCGACTTTTTAGCGGCATCCGATGAGTGGTGTCATTGTGCAAGCGGTTTTTTCGGGAATTCCGTGCTGGCATTGGACCATTCGAGCTGAGGTGAATCTCTGGTAATTGAACCATGATGACTGCGGAAAGTGTTGCCGGCGTTTCTCGGCAGGTGGTAGCTCAACTGCGGGCGAGCATTCGGCGATTGGAGGAAGGTGAGCGTAGCAGAAAGGGGAGGTGGTTCAGTAGTGGATGTCCGGCGTTGGATCGGATACTGCCCGACGCAGGCTTTCCCGCGGGCATTTTGGTGGAGTGGTTAGCGGCTGTGGAGGGAAGTGGCGCGGAGACGTTGGCGTTTTTGGCCGCGCGCGCGGTGGTTGCTGGTGGGGGCACGTTGGTGATCCTGGATCGGCGGCAGGAGTTTTATCCGCCCGCGGCTGCCGCGTTGGGAATTGATCTGCAGCGGACCTTGGTAGTACGGGCGGCTCGTCGCGAGGAGGAATTATGGGCGCTTGATCAGGCGTTGCGCTGTCCTGGAGTTGGGGCCGTTTGTGTGTCGGTGGACCGGTTGGATTGGCGTTGGTTTCGCCGTTTGCAATTGGCTGCTGAGCAGGGAGGTGGGATCGGTTTTTTACTGCGGCCTGCGCAAGTGCGCGGCCAGCCTTCGTGGTCGCACGTGCAATTGTGGGTTCAGCCGCGGCCTTCTTCGGGATCGCGGCGGCTGCGGGTGGAAGTCACTCGGTGCCTGAGTGCCCATCCGGGAAGGAGTGTGGAGTTGGAAATCGGCGAGGAGGAAGGCGACCTTCGTGCCGCGGAAGTCGGCCGTGTCGCTACGTGCGCCGTTGATCCTGGATCCACTGTGGATGGCCGTCATGAAACGCATGCTTTGTCTCTGGCTGCCCGACTGGCCCAGCCAACGTCCTATGGCGCACGACGTGGTTGCCGATCAGGAAACGTTGCAGCAGTTAGCGGTATGGTGTGAACAATTCAGTCCGCTGGTGGGCGTTTCGGAGTTTTCCGGTGGAGGGCAGGAACCGGCGGGCGACGCCAGCCTGCTGCTGGATGTCACGGGTGTGCGAAGCTGGTTCGGCGGCGAGGAAAACCTGGTACGGCAAGCCGTAGCCGCTCTTCATCAGCGAGGTTATTGCGTCCAGGCAGCCCTGGCCGACACGATTGGCGCAGCCTGGGCTGTTGCCCATTTCGGTTGGTCTGCTCCGGTAGAAACGTCGGCTGGGGAAGATAAGGCACGGGAAAGATTTTCGGTCGCCGTCAATGCGTCTCCCGGGGCGGTGAAGTTTCGGATGATTGCTTCCGGCGAACATCTCCCGGCGCTCCGACCGTTACCGGTTGCGGCTTTGCGTTTAGAAGAGTCCGCGTTGGAATTGCTGCAGCAACTTGGCATCCAGCGTATTCACACGTTGCTGAGTCTGCCGCGTGCCAGTCTGTCTGCGCGCTTCGGCCAGGGAGTGCTGCGCCGTTTGGATCAAGCTGCGGGGACGGTGGAAGAAGTTCTCGTGACACAGCGGCCACCGCCGGAATTTTCCGCGCGCCGGTCTCTGGAATACCCGACGGCTCTCGGCCAGGTCCTTGAGGTCGCAGCGCAGCAAGTGCTGGCGCAGGTGACGCAGGACCTGGTCGCCCAGAATCGTGCCGCCCTGCAATTCGACGTGCATTTTGACTGCGTGTTGCCGTCGGGTTGTACCACCGTACGGTTTCGTGTGGATCTGTTCCGCCCGGTAACGGACGTCGAACATCTCTGGCACCTGGTACGCCTGCAATGGGAGAAGACAAAACTGCCGGGACCAGTCCGAGAGATCCGTGTCCGTATACCTTGGGTCGTAGCGCGCACTCAACAACAACAGGAGTTGTTTGCCGGGAGTGATGGCACGCAAGAGCGGGCATTGGCCCGGTTCGTGGATCGGCTCCGCAGTCGCCTGGGCTGTGCGGGTGTTTTGCAGCCGCTTCTGCAGCCCGACGTCCAACCGGAATGTGCTTGCCAGTTCGTTCCTGCTGCCGTTCATCGCAGTCTCCCCGCGGTACACTACCGGGATGAAGTTCCGGTGATGAGAGAACCACTGATGGCCGGCGACCGTCCCCTGCGCATCTGGGACGTGCCACGGCCGGTGCAGGTTCTCGCCGGGTCTCCCGCCGGCCCTCCCGTGCGGTTCCGCGATCAACACGGCTGGCACGAGGTGCGGCACTTCTGGGGGCCGGAACGCATTGAAACCGGTTGGTGGCGCGGTCATACCGTCCGTCGCGATTACTACCGTGTCGAATGTGCAACGGGGCAGCGATTCTGGCTCTTTCGACAACTGACCGACGGGCAATGGTTTTTGCACGGTGTGTTTGCGTGACTTCCCATGTATTTCGAACTCCACTGCAAAACCAATTTCTCATTCCTCGAGGGAGCATCGCACGCAGATGAGTTGTGCCAGCGGGCGCGGGAGTTGGAATATAGGGGGCTGGCGGTTACCGATCGGAATTCGTTGGCGGGCGTGGTGCGGGCACACGCGGCGGCCAAGAAACACGGCCTGAAACTGCTCATCGGAGCAGAAATCCATCTGGCCGAACGATTACCCGTTGTCTTATGGGCGCCCGACCGGGCCGCTTACGGCCGGTTGTCGCGCCTGATCACGGTCGGGCGTCGGCGCGCGGCGAAAGGCGTCTGTGAATTGGCTTGGGAAGATCTGGTCGCTCATCAGGAAGGCCTGTTAGCCGGTGTATGCGGTGGTGTTTTTCGTGGCGGTGTGCCGACCGTGCTGCGCCAACTGCGGGACTATCGGGAGTTGTTTGGTGCACGGGGATACTTGCTGGCCGAATTGCACCGTGGTCCGGATGACGAACGACGGCTGGCCCGGTACGTGGAGCTTTCCCAGCGCAGCGGGCTGCCGCTGGTCGCGGCCGGAGACGTGCATTACCACATTCCCGCGCGCATGGTGCTGCAGGACGTGTTGACCGCGATTCGCCGGGGCGTGACCGTGGCGGAGGTGGGGGCCTGGCGTTTTCCGAACGCCCAGCGGCACTTGCGACCCGGGGAGGAAATCGCGGCGGCGTTTGCCCGCTGCCCGCAAGCACTGGCACGCACGCGGGAGATTGCCGAGCGCTGCACGTTTTCGCTGGATGAATTGCGTTACGAGTATCCCGAGGAACTGGCACCGCGGGGGCAAACGCCCATCCAGTATCTACGCGAATTGACCGAGAAGGGAGGGAAGCGACGTTACCCGGCTGGGATTCCCGAAAAAGTCCGCCAGTTGTTGAACCACGAATTGGCACTCATTGAGGAACTGCACTACGAGGCCTATTTCCTGACGGTGTGGGACCTGGTGCGGTTTGCACGCAGCCGCGGCATTCTGTGCCAAGGGCGCGGTTCGGCGGCCAATTCGGCCGTCTGTTATTGCCTGGGGATTACTGCGGTGGATCCCGATCGCACGGACGTTTTGTTCGAGCGTTTTGTGAGCCGCGAACGCAACGAGGCACCGGATATCGATGTGGATTTCGAACATGAGCGGCGCGAGGAAGTACTGCAGTATCTGTATGAGAAATACGGCCGGGATCGCGCTGGCATGACAGCGGTGGTCATCACCTATCGCGTCCGCAGCGCCGTGCGCGATGTGGGCAAGGCACTTGGCCTGTCGCTCGATCGTATCGACGCTCTATGCCAACTCGTGGAGGGCTACAGTCACGATTCACGGCTGGCAGAACGGTGCCGGCAAGCAGGCATTGACCCCGCCTCCGACATCGGGCGCCGGTGGCTGTATCTGGTCGAGGAGCTGATCGGGTTTCCACGACACCTGTCCCAGCATGTCGGCGGCATGGTGATCACGCAGGGACTGCTGTGCGAACTGGCTCCCATCGAAAACGCGGCCATGGAAGGACGCACCGTCCTGCAGTGGGACAAGGACGATCTGGATGAACTGGGAATTCTGAAAGTCGACTGCCTGGGACTCGGCATGCTGAGCGCCATCCGCAAGTGTTTTGAGTTCGTGCGGCAGCATCACGGGCGCCGGTTGACGCTGGCCAGCATTCCCGAGGGGGACGCAGCGGTCTATGACATGATCTGTCGTGCCGACACGATGGGGGTTTTTCAAATCGAAAGCCGTGCCCAGATGAGCATGTTGCCGCGTCTGCGGCCGCGCTGTTATTACGACCTGGTCATCGAAGTGGCGATCGTGCGGCCCGGGCCGATCCAAGGTCAGATGGTTCACCCCTATCTGCGCCGCCGCGCCGGTGACGAGGAAGTCACGTATCCCAACGACGCGATCCGCGAGGTCTTGCACAAGACGCTGGGCGTGCCCATTTTTCAGGAGCAAGCCATGCGGCTCGCCGTCGTGGCGGCCGGCTTCACGCCCGGGGAAGCGGACCAGTTGCGGCGCGCGATGGGCGCATGGCGGCGGCCGGGAGTGATTGACCAGTTTCGCCGGAAGCTCATCGCAGGCATGCGTGCGCGAGGACTCACGGAAACATTTGCCGAACAAGTCTTCCAGCAAATCCGCGGGTTTGGCGAGTATGGTTTTCCGGAATCCCATGCCGCCAGTTTCGCGTTGCTGGTCTACGTTTCGGCCTGGTTGAAACACTATTATCCGGCGGCCTTCGCGGCGGCGGTGATCAATAGCCAGCCGATGGGGTTTTACGCGCCGGCGCAATTGATTCGCGACGCCCGCCAACATGGCATCGAGGTGCGCCCCGTGGACGTGAACTTCAGCAAGTGGGATTGCACCCTGGAAGAGTCCCGCGGCTCGGATGACACTGCGACAAACGGTTGTGTTGGCAACCGTGACCGGGTTTCCACACTCGGGGTTCCTGTGCCGTTCCCTTCGGCACAATATTGCCTTCGTCTCGGTCTGCGGCTGGTCTCCGGCTTGCCGCAATCGGCAGCCATAATCATTGAGCGTGCGCAGGCCGGCGGCCGGTTTTGTTCTCTGAGTGATTTTGCGCGGCGAACTCGCTGCGGGCGGGCTATTCTGGCGCGTCTGGCTCAAGCCGATGCCTTCACCTCGCTGGGACTTCCGCGACGTGCGGCACTCTGGGAGGCCCTCTCACAAGCCCCCCCTGCAACGGGTCGCTCACTGTGGGAGGACCATGACGCAGATGAAACGCCTCCTCGTGAATTGCCCGTTATGTCGCTTCAGGAAGCCGTCACTGCGGACTATCAGACGTGCGGCTTGTCCCTGAAAGCTCATCCCCTGGCGTTCCACCGGGAAAGCTTGAGGCAACTACGCGTGGTGACCGCCAGTCAGTTGGTTGGCTTGTCCCATCAACGCTATGTCCGCGTAGCCGGCCTGGTGCTGTTGCGCCAGCGTCCGAGCACCGCGAAGGGCATTACCTTCGTGACCCTGGAAGATGAAACGGGAACGATTAACCTGGTTGTGCATCAGGCAGTCTGGGACCGCTTCTACGGAATCGCGCGCACTTCTCCTGCCTGGCTTGCTCAGGGGCGATTGCAGCGCAAAGATTCGGTGATTCACGTGGTAGTCAGCCGCCTGGAAGATCTCTCGCAGCAACTGGCTGGCGTTTCCCCGCGGTCACGAGACTTCCGCTGACCCAGGGCCGACACGGACCCGAATTGGATTGAGCGCGGAGTCCAAGTGCAGCGGGCCTGCGCCACCTCCCAGCCGACCTGTTACAATTGGCAAAGGGAGCCCCGGTTCGCGAGGGCACAATTACTCATCGTTCGGCGTCCGCGACACATGGTTGATCAACTCGGACCCTATCGGATTGAGCGCCTCTTGGGCCGCGGCGGCATGGGCACCGTCTACGTCGGCGTGCACCAGGAGACTGGGCAGCGCGCCGCGGTCAAGTCGTTGTCGATCTCCCTGTCGGAAGACACGAATCTGCGGGAGCGATTCCTGACCGAAATCGAGACCCTGAAGAAACTCAAACATCCCAATATCGTCGAACTCTACGGTGACGGCGAGCAGGACGGGCAGCTGTTCTACGCGATGGAACTGATCGACGGCCCGACTCTTCAGGAAGAGCTCCACGCCGGGCGGCACTTTGACTGGCACGAGACGACGCGCATTGGGATTGAAGTCTGCCAGGCGCTCAAGCACGCGCACGATCGGGGGATCATCCATCGCGACCTCAAGCCCGCCAATCTGCTCTGTACGAAAACCGGACCGATCAAGTTATCGGACTTCGGGATTGCCAAACTATTTGGCGTGACGCATCTGACGGCGCACGGCAGTGTGGTCGGCACGGCGGACTACATGGCTCCCGAACAGGCGGAAGGTCAGCCGATCACGAACCGCACGGATCTCTACAGTCTGGGGGCGGTCCTGTTTACGTTGTTGACGCGGCGGCCTCCGTTCGTCGGTGCTAACTTGCCGCAGGTATTTCAGAAACTGCGCCACGAAGAAGCGCCGCCGGTGCGCCGCTTCGCGCCGGATACGCCCCCGGAATTGGAGCAGATCATCCAGCAGTTGCTGCAGAAGGATCCGAGCAACCGCATCCCCACGGCTCTGGCCGTGGCCAATCGTCTGAAGGCGATGCGACACGCGCTGACCAAGCAGGAGCAGGATAGCGAGTACACGCTGGCTCCCATGGACGAACCATCCCTTCCGCCGGAAAGCGCCACCCGTGCGATGAATCCCGTAGGACCGTCCACGGAGGTCCCGCCGACGGCCGTCATGCCACCGACCCGCGAACCACCGCCAGCCGGTGAGGGGCCGGGCACCGAGGCCACCGTGTTGGGTTCCCCCTGGCCGTCGGCTCCTCCGTCCGGCAAGTCTCCCGCGCGGCCCACCGTTGCCGAGAAGCCGCCGCGATCCGCCAACCGTTTTACCTGGCGCAAAGGGGTCGGCTCCACAGTACTCGCGGATGACGACCTCCAGTCCGCGGTCGCCGAACACTCCCTTTGGCAGATTGCCGGATTAGTGGGGACCCTGCTGCTGATCATCATGCTCGTCGCCTGGGCTGCCTGGCCTCCGTCCGCCGATACGCTCCATCAGCGCATTGTGGCCGTCACTCGGGAGAAGGAACCTGCGGAGGCGATCCGCGACATCGACCAGTTCCTCCGGCGTTTTCCTCAGGATCCCCGCCGGTCGGAGATCGCGCTCTTGCGCAAGGACGTGGAATGCGATTGGCTGCAATCGCGCCTGGCGCTCAAAGAACTCAAGTCCGGCGGTTCGACGCTGGAGCCGTTTGAGCGGCAATTGCTGACTGCCATGCGGTTGAAGACCAAAGACGTTCGGGCAGCTGAGAAGATCCTGCGCGACGTAGTGCGCCAATACGGCCGGGAAGAGCAGCCATCGCGGTCGCTGCAAAGCTGCCTCGAAGCAGCCGATCATCTGCTGCGACGGATTGGGGAGCAGCCTGCGCCGGCCAGCCCCACGGAAGAAACAGACGCATCCCTGCGTCGGCGACCCATCCCATTTGGCTGAACGTGCTCAGTTCTGTCCCGTGCCGGCCGTCGCCTCCACTGAGGATCGCCCCCGCCGCTTGGTGGAGGATGCTTCGCGCAGTTTCTTGACGTCGGACAGTTGTTGCGGGGTCAGCACCGCCTCGACTTCCTGGTCTTGCTTGGTTCGCAACTCCAGGATCTGCCTCTCCAGGTCAGCGATCTTCTCATAGTAGCCCGATTGGATGTCGTAGATCTTCTGACGCTGGTCCGACGAAACAATGGTGCTGTAGTGCGCTGGCAACCGGCCGCGGAATTTTTTCACCCCCGTCGTGACCGCAGCCGGAGCGGCAGCCGGCGGCGACGCCGTGGTCACTGCGGGCGCCTGGGAACCGGCATCCGGCACGTTCGGATTGGCCGGCGTTGTCTCCTGGGCCACACTCCAGGCAGCCCAGGGAAGCAGCACTCCCAACGCCAATGCAACTCGTGCGACTGTCTTCCATTTGAACGTCCCCATAATCATCATTTGTCCTCCGAAATGGAACACCACGCGCCCGTGTCGGGGGAACGTCACGTTTCCAGAAGCCCGACCGGGAGCGTCTCCGTCGTGGGTCACCTCATGGCCCGCGCGTCACCACGGCGACTCACAAGCTCCTACGTCTATCAGCACGATCGGCGCGAAATACCCCTCACGGAAAGTGCCTCAAAAACGGCGGCACAGAGGCGCAGCACAGAAGGGACGCTACGCAGGATTCGTCCTGCGGCCGCAGACTATGCGTCCGCAGGTCGGTGAAGAGACGGGGATCGGCCCACGTTCTCGGACCATGTCTGGTCCTGACAGCAGACCGTCAACGCTGAGAAACGGGCCAATCCTCGACCGACCCGTGACCGCCTACACCGTCCACAACGGTTCAGCCATACCAGACGGCAGCCAGATCCTCGGCCACGGTCGCCAGGATCACCTCGAGTTCCGCGGTCTCCCGTCGCGGGCTCAGATCGCGCATGCTGAGCGACCCGATCTGCAACCCTTTCCCGGCCGCGTGCGGCGTTTCGACACGCGCCCCGCCGGTGAGTGGATCGGCAGATGGCCGGGCGGAACTGTCTGTGGTCTGCACGGCAGTGGCCGCCGCCGCTGAGCCACCCTGCTGCCACTTCGCGTTCGAAAGTGCAGCGGGCAAGGCGAGCGCGGTAGACTCCCCTTCCGCCGCTTCACCTTCGCCGGGAGGGTTATTGAGGAAATTGATCACAGGCAAGACATCGCCGGCCGCCGTCATGTAGCCATCGCCGTTGACATCCAGGTATGGCGGTGGCACGCTGGGATCTTCCGGCAAGCTCGGCAACTTCCCCGTCAGCGGATCGCTGTAAACGTGGTTGTTGAGTTCATTGATGCCGACCAGCACATCGCCGACGGGAGTGATGACACCGTCATCGTTCACGTCAAACGCGTCAAACGAATTCTGCCAGAGACCGGTCTCCGATTCGGAAGCCGCATCAATCAGCATCTGCCGCAACGTCGCGTAGTTGCCGGGGTCTTCCAGGTCGTACGTGGTGAGGTTGTAGGTTCCCACCCGAACATTGTCCCCGTCCAGAATCACGACATCACGTGGGTCCACGTCCCAGGAGACCCACAGGTCCGAAGCGCCGTCCTGATTGGCATCGACGTCCTGCAGCACAGGCCGGTCCCGACCGGCGGAAAACGATGGGGCACCGGACTCCTGTCCGTAGGAGTTGACGCCAATGATCTCGATCCACAGGCCGGGGTAGTTCGTCTCGAGATCATCCTGCATTCTGTCGAGGTGGCCAAACTGGCCACTGCAGTACCCTCACAACCCGTACCCGAAGTAGTAGGCCGAAACCTGCTGCTGGTAGTCTCGCGGCGATACGTGATCACCGCTGCGAGCCGAATTCGGGTTAACGTCCACCAACGAGAAGTCGGGCATGGCCCCCGGCGCTTCCCCTTCAGCCGTAGGAGTCCATACAAAGGCTGACTCGGCTGTCAGCAGGCGCCGTGTCTCCAGGGTCTCACACCCCGTCAAGCGCCGTCCGCGCGGACGTTGTGCGGAAGGCCGCGAAAACCAGCGGCCCAGAAAGGGAACCACTCTCGACCAATGGCGACGGTGCCAAACTGATCGCCGTGCTCTCATAGTTCCGGTCAAATCGTACCCTCCACCCGCTGAAATGGCATCTCCCTCCAACGATAAACGGGTTTGTGGATTCTGGGAAGTGTTTGGCGTAGTTTTCGCCTTCCGGGGCGGAATCGTCCCTCCAGACCGCAGAACCGGCACGCGTCTGCCCTGCCAATTGGGGACCTTGGGCCGTTCATCCGAAGATGCGACGGTTGAACACGTACCACTCAAAGAGCAGCACCCCCAGGGCAAGTAGCAGCAGGGGCTTCCACAATTCCCTGCGACTGACCGCCGCTGCCACCTGGCCGGTCACGGTTTCAAACCCCAGTTCAATCGCCGCGCGCGGGGCCAGATTGCTCTCGCGGCGGTCCAACAGATTGACGGCGAATCGCTGCGTGACTTCCGCCGCGGATCCTTCGCTGACCTCGTAGACACCCAACTCGTCGGTATCGGCAAACACGAAGGCGTTTTGGTTTTTTCGAAAGACGCGGCTTACCTTCCCCGATGGCAAGCGGATATCCAGGTGTTCCGCGGGTGCGCGGGATTGCAGGGCGGCTGGAATACCCGGCTGTCCGCCGACTACAGCCACGGATCCCTGGAGTCCTCCGAGGTAGCCAAGAACGTTCATCACGAACAGCGGGAAGCTGCTGCGAGCGGGCCAATCCGTCTTCGGGATCAGCTTCCCATCGGCAGACTTGCCGACAATCTCAAAGCCCAATGCCGCATCTTCGAAGCCCCCGCGGCTGGCGATCACCAGCAGTGGTCCGCTGGCGGACTCGAACAGACTAGCCGCGCCGGCAGGGCCCTTGATGACAAACCCATCGTAGATGTGGCGCACGGACCCCATATCCACGAGCTGCGTCAACGGGTGCGCCCGATCGGTATCAATGATGAAAGGCAACGGCTCCGTTGGCCCCCGCGACCAGCCGGTGAGCGGGGGCACTTGGCCGACGAACCAGGTGTTGGCCTCCGGCATGGCCGGCGGGACACAACGATCGTAGATCACGAAATCCCACGCCGCGGCGGCGGCCGCGTCGCGGTATTCCTGAGTGGCCAAATACTCCGTCCCCTGGACGGTCACTTCCGCCGTGGCTTGAGCCTCGGCGGTCGTGGCCGCCGACACCAAGGCCTCGTTGCCGGCCGTTACGAGCAACACCCGCGCTCGGCGCGGCACTCCCGCGACGGCGTACGCGACGTTGTCCAGGGCCAGGTGGTCGGGGCGCTGCCAGCTTATTTGCAGCACACCTTGCTGCAGGCTCCCCAATTCGAACTGCACGCCGGCTTCCCCCTGTGCCGCGATGCGCAGTTGACTCGCGTCCGCCAGTTCGCCGTCGATGGACAGTGTCAGCTCACCTGTCACATCGGCCGTCCCGGTGTTTTCCAGACGGGCGAACGCCTCGATGCGACCCTGCTTCTCTGGATTGCGTTCCACGCTGAAGGCCATGATCCCGACGTTGTCCGGTTGCGGCGTACCGAGCGGGACGTAGATCGGGGTCAGGTTACCGAGCGCGAAATCGGGGACGGATTCGAACCCTCCGTCGGTGAAGAGGTACAACGTGGCCGGCAGCGCGCCGGCCACCTGGATATCGCCGACATCTTCGCTGATTCGCCCGGGATTTGCCAATCCGGCTGCGACGCGTAATGCCTCCTGCAAATCGCTCCGGTGCTGAGTCGGTCGCATGCGGTTGATCTTTTGTCGCAACAGGCTGCGATTGTCGGTGAACGATTGTTCGACGCGCGCTTCATCCGAGAAACTGACCAACAGCGCCGCGTCACCCGACTGCATCTGGTCCACCAATGCGAGCAGCCGCTGCTTGGCGGCATCCAGCCGTGTCGGTTGCACATCCGTCGCACTCATACTGGCCGACGTATCGACCAGGAAGATGAAACGGTCTCCCGGCAGCTCCTGGCCGCGCCAACCGGGGCGCAGGCAGGCCGCCATCGCCAGCGCGATCAGCAGAAGTTGCAGCGCCAACAACAGGCTGCGCCGCAGCCGCTGCCACAAAGCGTTGACGTGCAGGTCCTCCACCGTGCGCCGCCAAAGGTACGTACTGGGAACAATCAACGGCTGCCGTCGCAGTTTCAGGAAGTACAGCGCCACGATGGCCACCGGTACGGCCGCGAACAGTACCCATTGCCAGGGTGCCAGCGTGTTGAGCAAGGTCATCGCACCAGCCCTCGGGTTCGCAAGTAGCCGGTGACCATTTGCTCCACGGACGCATCCGACGCAGACATCAGATAGGTCATGCCGCGGTGCGTGCAGTAATCCTTCGCACTCTGGAGGAACGCCGCCAGGTTGCGTTGGTAGCGCTGCAGCAACGGCTGGCTCGCCGTGATTTCGGTGAAGTCAGCGTCTTCGGAATCAACCAGTTTGAGGTCGCCACGCAGGTCCGGTGCCATTTCCTCCCGCGACAGCACCTGGACCACGTAGACGTCGAACGGCTGCGTCAACAGGAAACGCAGTCCCTGTTCGAAACCCTGTTTGTCCATCAGATCGCTGATCAGCACCAGGACGCCTTGACCTCGATTTCGCAGGCAGAACTCGCGCAGACTTTCGGCGAAAGGAACATTGTGATTGGGAGTGATGGCGGCGAGGTATTCCAGCATGCGCCACAGGTCGCGCCGACCGCGCAGGACGGGTCCCGGACGACGAACGGATTCCCCGAGGGTCTCGAGTTTCACGCGGTCCGTCCGGCACAATCCAATGAACCCGAGCGCCGCCGCCAGCTGCTTGGCGAACTGAAGTTTCGTGGGCGTGCCGAAGTCCATCGAGGCGCTGGCGTCAATTGCGACGAAGAAGTGCAGGTCTTCTTCCTCGAGAAACACCTTGAGAAACAGCCGATCGAGGCGCGCGTAGAGGTTCCAATCGATGAATCGCACATCATCGCCGGGAACGTAGTTGCGAAAGTCCGCGAATTCGACGCTCTGTCCCTTGCGGCGACTGCGGCGTTCCCCCTGCAGACGTCCGCGAAAGATCTTGCGGCTGACAAGTTCTAGCCGCTCGAGCTGCTCGAGCATCTGCGGCGACAACAGTGGGGCGGGCGATGAGGTAGTCATGGCGTCACAACCACGGCCGTGGCCACGGACGCGCTCTTCTCCGGCAGTTTCTCCAGAATCTCCAACAACACGTGATCCGCTTCGATGTTTTCGGCCTGGGCTTCGAAATTCAGGATCACGCGGTGGCGAACGGCCGGCAGATAGACGCGGCGGACATCCTCAAAGCTGACGTTGTACCGTCCTTCGAGCAGGGCGCGGACTTTGGCGGCCAGGGCCATTGCCTGCGCGCCGCGCGGGCTGCTTCCCCAGCGCAAGTACTGGTTGGTGATCGGCAACGCAAAGGGACCTCCCGGATGCGTGGCCAGGGTCAAGCGAACCAGGTAGTCCTGCACGTGAGGCGCGAGGATTACTTCGCGCACGAATCGCTGCCACTCAAGGATCTCCGCACCGTCCATGACTTTGTCCACCTGGATCACACTGCCCTTCGTGGTCCGGTCGATGATCGTGGACAGCTCCTGGTGGTTGGAGTATCCCACCAGCAACTTGAAGAAGAAACGATCCAGCTGCGCCTCCGGCAGCGGATACGTACCCTCCTGCTCGATCGGGTTCTGCGTGGCCATCACGAAGAAGGGCTTGGCCAACTCGTACTTGTGACCGGCAATCGTGACGGTGCCCTCCTGCATCGTCTCCAGCAGCGCGGACTGCGTCTTGGGAGTGGCGCGGTTGATTTCATCGGCCAGGCAGATCTGCGTGAACAGCGGTCCTCGCTGGAACTCAAATACCCGGCGCCCTTCGGGCGTTTCCATCACGAGGTTGGTGCCCAGAATGTCCGCCGGCATCAGATCGGGCGTGAACTGAATGCGGTTGGAATCCAGTGCCAGTGCTTGTGCCAGTGTGCGCACGAGAAGCGTCTTTCCGAGGCCGGGAACACCCTCCAGCAGGCAATGTCCGCCGACGAACAAGCACGTGAGCACTCCGTGGACGACCTCGTCATGGCCCACAATAACACGACCAATCTGCTCGCGCACGGCTGCATAGCGCTGTCGAAAAGTCTCCGCTCGCTGCTGAATCGTCGTTTCATTCACCGGATGGGTTCTCCGAGTTCGTGTGCGCACTATTCGTGGTGCCCGGCGGTTGGTCATCGTCCTGCCAGGCGCGCCGTTTGGCTTGCAACAGGCGTTCAGTATATGTGGGTTCGTCGGGAGCGTTCGGCGCCGAGGACGTTTCCGGGCGGGCTGACGTTCGTTTCGGGGCCGAGGCCGGGGAAGCTTCACCACCGGCCACCTCGCTGATGGCCTGCTTGTCGGCCGGCAACTCGGGCATGAATCGAGCCGTGGCACGGCGCTCGTCGAGTTCTTCCGCGATTTCCGCCTTGCGGCTGCGCAGCCGGTCGAGACGCTCTTCATTGTCAACCGGGGCGGACGGGCGGCGAAACCGGGCCAGCAGCCGGCCGCACCAGGCAGCCAGGCGGTGCCACTCGATGGTGACTCGCCGGACCAGGACGTCAGCGAAAAACAGACAGGCGGATAACAGCAGAACGGCCGGCCACACGTCGGCGCTGCTGATCGCAGGCGCCAGACCGCCACGAAACGTATCGACCGTCAGCCAGGAATCGAGATTGCCCGTCCTGACCTCTCCCGGCATGACCACACCCGACTGCCCCCCCGCCGGCACGGCGGAAGCCAGGGTCTGCAACAGCCCGGCGTTCGTTTCGCGGTCGCGAAACTCGGCGGAGTAGGGAACGATTACGCCCGTCAGCAATGGAGCATATCCCGGCCCCGGCTTGATCGTCAGGAAGTAGCTGCCTTCCTTGGTAGCTTCGAATTCCGCCAAATACCGCCCCGGGGCAACCTGAGCGAATCGCAAGTCCAGCGACTCCAATTCGGGATCGACACCGGAACCAGAGATGTTGAGAAAGTTGAGGAACTCATTGCCACGATCCAGAGCCGTCACGACCGTGCGCACTTTGCCCTCGCGTACGTCGGTGGCCACCGAGAAATTGCCGGTGTCATCCATCGGACGCAGCGCCCAGCGCACCAGTTGCGTGAACAGCTTGTCATAGTCCTCCCATTGGGTCCAGGAAGAAGCCCAACGCCGGCCCGCATCCGTGGTCAACACGGCCGTGCGTCCCAAACCGTACGTCCACGCCGCCAGCACGGTTGCCGAACGGGGATCCGGCGGATCGGGAGAGACAGCCAGCACTTCGACGAGCGGGTTCTCTTTGACGGTTGTGAGCACAAAACCCGTGATGGGCGGCAAGGGACCATCAATGCCTTCGAGAATGTCGTGGCGGTAGACGACTTGGGGTTGTACGGGATTGATCGGTTCGTGGATCAGTGGGCGTGCCACGCGGCGCACTTCGCTGACGTAGATCTTGGGTAGCGCGCGCGGATCGCTGGCGACGTAGTAGCGACCTCCCGTGGCGGCCGCAAGATCCTGCAACGTCTTGTGGCCGGCGGGACCGTGCGCGCCGACGGCCACGGTGGAAACCTGAATGCCCGCCCGTTGAAAGGCGGCGACCGTCGTCATGCTTGGAGGTGATGGATCGCCATCGCTGATGACAATCATCAATTTGACGCCGGCCGGCAGCGGGTTCAGTTCCGCCAGTGTCAGTTGCATGCCGGGGTCGAACTCGGGCATGTCTTGGGGAGTCATCTTGCCAACGCGGCGAAGCATCATCGTGCGGCGTTCACCCACTTGGATGATCCCGCGTCCCGACTCATCCCGCCAGAGCCAGCGATTACTGCCGCCGTCCCAGTGTATCAGGCCGCAGTAGTCCATCGGGCCCAGGGCTTGAATCGCCTGAGTGGCGACCTCTTTCTGCCAGTAGTTGCCCTCGCCGAGTTCCGATGCATGCATCATCAGCGCCAACGCGCCCACCGCGCGCATCTGGGCATTCTTGATCTGAAAGTCGACGGGCATGGCCTTTTCCAGCGCTGTGTTACTCCATCCCCCGACACCGAAGCTGTTAGCCCCGCCCAGCATGATCAGCCCACAGCCCATCTGTTCCGTGTTGCGAACCAGCATCTCAATCTGTTGATCGCTGAGACTGTGCACCGCCTGCGCGTCGTCGCCGCTGCTGCGCGGTACGTTGGCCAGAACCACGGCGTCGTAGGCCTGCAGTTCCGCCAGACTGGAGAACAACTGGTTCGTGGCCTGGACGGTGACGTCGATCTGGTTCTGTCGCAAACGATCGACCAGGTGGTCAAACTCCCCGGGAGTCTGCCAGTTCTCGATCAGCAGCACGCGGCCCTTTCCCCGCACCTGCGTGAAGGACGTCGCGCGGTTATTCTGCGTCAGGCCGTCGTCAGCGGGATCTCGCGGCACAAAGTCGGCCTGATAGTGATAGACAGCCGACTGCTCGATCTCATGCGTGAACGTATAGACGTTCTTGCCGGGTTTGAGTTCCACCTCCGGTTCGCTCAGCACCTCTTGTTGGGGACCAATGCGCCGGGAGATGCGCAGCTGCCCGGACAACGAACGGGTCGCGAAGTTGTCGAGCACCACGCGGACCTCGACGGGCTGCCCGCGCCGGATTTCGGGAGGAATTGCGATGCGTTCGACCGCCACCTCCGCCCGCGATTCCAACCGCACGGGGGCGACATCGATGCCGATCCCGTCTTCGGCCAGGCTGGCCAGCACGGCCCGCGCGCTCCCCAGGTTCTCGTTCCCGTCCGTTACGATCACGACGCGCTTCGCGCTATCCTCCGGGAATGAGGCCTTGGCCAGCTTCAGGGCGGCCGCGAGATTCGTGGCGTCCGTTCGCAAGTCGACGTAGCTGTCGATGCCATCCAGCACCAGGATGTCCTCGTCGAACGGCGGTACTTCCATGCTGGCCGTGCGACCGAAGACGATCACCCCCGCCCGGTCTCCGCGCTGCTCGCCGCGATGCTCGGCAACCTCGCGCATTGTGTAGTCCAGCATCGCCTGGCGCTGGTTCAGAGGCACGCTTTCCGATTGGTCGAGGACATAGATGACCGTGACCTTCTCGCTGATCTGCAGCAACTGCATTTCCGCCAGCGCGCACACGATCAAGACGACGACGGCGGACCGCAGACCGATGGCCAGCAGCCACCTCACCGTTCCCAATCCCGAGAGGCTCTTGCGGCCCAACAGCCAGAATGCCGGCAACAGGACCAGCAAGAGCAGGAGGGCGTTCACATTGTCAAAGCCAACCTGAATCCTGGACACAGCCGTTACTCAATTGATTCGTCGAACTGCGCGGGACCCAATTCTAAGTCTTCAGAGTGCACTGCTCCACCCGGCAATGGGGACCACAACCTGCGTCAGCGTTCACGGGTCGGTGGGGGATCGCGGAATCCTTCCGGCGTTGACGGTCTGCCGTCAGGACCAGACCTCGTCTGAAAACATGGGTCGATCCCCGTCTCTTCACCGACCCGTGAACGCCTGCCGACCTACAGCCGGAAGCGCTGCACGCGATGGTTGTAGGTATCCAGGACGTGGTATCGCCCCCGTGAGTCCCTGGCAACCGACCAGGGTTGATTCAACTCCCCCGGACCGCGACCTGGACGACCCCATTCGGCCAGGAACTGCCCGGCCAGCGTAAATTTCTGCACGCGGCTGTTACCGAATTCGCAGACGCAGATCCCGCCTTCGCCGTCAAATGCGAGCCCGTAAGGATATCGCAACTCGCCGCGTTGAGTCCCCTGCGTGCCCCAGAATTGTACGAGCCGCGGCGGCTCACTGGAGACATCGAACTCCTGAATCCGATGGTTGCAGGCGTCGGCGACCCACAGATGGTCGTTGCCGTCCATCAACAGACACCGCGGTTGGATGAATTGCCCGGGCTCACTGCCGTGCCCGCCCCATTGCAGCACAAACCGCCCGGACCGGCTGATCTTCTGCACGCGGTCACATTGTCCATATTCGGCCACGTAGTAATCTCCGCGTGAATCGACGGCCACGTCGGTGACGAAATTGAACTGCCCAGGCCCTTGGCCTTGTTCCCCGCCGATGGTCTTGTCGGGTAGCAACTGCCCTTCGGACGTGTATGTCAACACGCGGAAGTAGTGTGTGTCCGCCACCAGAAGGTTGCCGTCCCGATCGATTGCCAACCCACACGGCAGGCCGTTTTCGGTTTCTGGCGTGGACCACACGCGCTGGAATTTCCCCTCGGCGTCGAAGACTTGGATGCGTCCCGTCTTGTCGACGATGTACAGTAGATCACGGTCGTCAATGACCGCGGCACGGGGGCGGTCAAAGCGGCCGGGAGCATGACCTCGTTGTCCCCAGACCAGGTCGGGGTGGGATGCCGGCTGCGTGGGGATACACCCGCACAGCATCAGAGCTGCCAGGTGCATCGTGCCTGGAAACCAGATGGGTGTCTGTTTCATTTCCGGGATCCGTCAATCGGCCGGCTGGCAAGTGTTCACGTGTCGGCGGGGGATTGGCGCATCGATCGGCGTTGACGCCTTGCATTCAGCTCCGGACAGTAACCGAAAACACGGGCCGATCCCCGTCTCGTTACCGACCCGTGTGCGCCTGTCGCCAGCGGACCTGCCACGTCGCCCTTGCTCCTGCGCGCAACATTCACTAGAGTAAGGCATTACGACAAATCACCTGCGTTCCGTCAAGACGAGGCTCGCCGCATAGGGTAAGATCAGAGGCCGCAGCGAGCAGCAAGTCCTGTGAGAGTCAATACTTTTCGCGGTGAAGCACCTTTTCCAATTATGGCCCCTGCGGTAATTGATGTACGAACGGCTGAAGACCCGCGCGACGTGGTCCATCGTGCGGTGCAAGCGTTGGCCGAAGGAAAGCTGGTTGCGTTACCTACGGAAACGGTGTACGGGCTGGCGGCGAGTGCGTTACATAGGGATGCGGTCCGACGCTTGGCGGAGGTGAAAGGGCGCCACGCCAATCAGCCGTTCACTTTGGCGCTCAAGAGCGCGGAGGACGCGCTGGACTACGTCCCGAGACTCTCGCCGGTAGCGCAGCGTCTGGCTCGCCGTTGCTGGCCGGGCCCGTTGACGCTGGTCGTAGACGACAACCATCCGGAGAGCCTTTTGCGGCAGTTGTCGGCGGACGTCAGGCAGATGATTTCTCCCGAAGGCTGCGTGGGACTGCGCGTGCCGGCGCACGATCTGGTGCTCTCGGTGTTGCGGCTGACGGTCGGGCCGTTGGCGTTGACCAGTGCCAATCGGACGGGTGAAGGCGACACGGTAACCGCCGACGAAGTAGTGCAGTCATTGGGGGACAGCGTGGACCTGGTACTGAACGATGGCCGCAGCAAGTTTGGCCAGCCGTCGTCCGTGGTACGCGTGCGACAAAACACCGTGCGCATGTTGCGGACGGGGGTCATCAGTGAGCGCTCGCTGCGGCAATTGGCGAGCTACATGTTGGTCTTTGTCTGTACGGGGAACACCTGCCGCAGTCCCATGGCTGAGGTGATGATGCGGCGACGTATCGCCGATCGACTGGGGTGCGGCTTGGAGGCACTCGAAGACCGTGGCGTACTGGTACACTCCGCGGGAATCGCGGCAATGACGGGCGGGCGGGCGAGTCCGGAGGCGGTGGAAGTGATGCGTGAAATGGGGCTGGATCTGCGGGACCACGAGAGCCAGCCGTTAAGCGATCGAATCGTGCGGTTTGCCGATTTGGTGCTGACCATGACGCGCGGGCACTTGGATGGTATCCTGGCACACTGGCCTGCGGTTGCTCCGAGGGCTGCCCTGTTGTCGCGCGACGGCGGCGATATCTCCGATCCCATCGGCGGACCGCCGGAGATGTACCGGCGGTGTGCTCAGCAGATCGACCGGCAGCTGGAATTGTGGCTGGACGAGATTCACTTTGAGGACATGTTGGCCGAGTCTGACTCGGCAGCGACAGGTAATTAGCATGCGCGTATCGATTGGCAGCGATCATCGTGGAGTACACGTCAAGGCGAAACTGGTCACGCTCCTCAAGCAACTCGGCCATGAGGTGCTGGACGAGGGAACGCACGCCAACGAGAGTATCGACTACCCTGATATCGCCAGTATTGTAGGACGCAAGGTATCCAACGGCGGCGTGGACCGGGGCATCCTGGTTTGCGGGACGGGAATCGGCATGGCGATTGTGGCCAACAAGTTCCCGGGCGTGCGTGCTGCTGCCTGCTATGACGAATTGAGCGCGGAGATCTGCCGGCGTCACAATGACGTCAACGTGCTGTGCCTGTCGGGGGACATGCTCGGTGAGCGGCCGATCGACAACCTGGTGGCCATCTGGCTGAGAACCGAGTTCGAGGGAGGGCGGCACGCGCGGCGGCTGCGCAAGATCGACGATATTGAGCGGACGGGCGGCGCCGCCCAGTAGACACGGCCTGGCTCTGCGCTGCGCTGTCCCGGCCTCACCGGAGCCGGTATGCGTGCACCGGCCCGGGAACAGTCGGCGATCGGGACACGGGCTTCACGGGACCTGCCGGATCGTAGCGGTTTTATCGCGGGAAACCGCAAAAACTTGCTTGATCCTGGGCGAGATCCGCCGCGCACACTCTTGCGGCAGGAGACCGTCTTGGTAGAGTCGAGGTTGAGCGGGCGCGGTGGTCGCTCGCACAGCCGTCGAACACAAGACGGGACCCGCTATGTCAAAGCCCGAGCAGCCTACGTCCGAGGAAGTCGAACACCTGCTGATCAATGCACAGCTGCGTGACGCACTGGAACCGTTCCTCGACGAATCCGTGGATCTGCTGGACGTACGCCGTCTGCCCACGCCGCAAGAGAACGAGTTCCTCGCCTCGCTCCTGGCTTGGGAGCGGGCTCCGGTGTTGCCGATCAGCAAGTGGTTTGAGCCGGAACTGGAGTTGCCGCATCCCGAACAGCTGACCGACGCTCAAATCCACCAGGTCCTGTGGGACACCATCGAGAAGCTGTACGACCGCCGGATCGTGCTCGACTTCACCGATCATCTCTCGGACCGTGAACTCTATTGCGTCATCTACCGCGACATACTGCCCTCGCCCGAAAAGAAGATCGACCTTCCCAAGAACTACCTGCACTGGCATTGCCTGGACGATTCGGGGGAGCCGGAAACTTGGCTGCGCTATTACGCTACACCCCAGGAGCGGGCTGGATGGGCCGCGGAAACCGGTCTGCCGCTGCCGGTTGCAGAACCAGCCCCGTACCCGCGCCGCATGCCGCGTCGACCTTCGTAGCGGCGGACCGCTCGCGCGGAGCGCACCACTTGCCGCCGGGCTCTTTCCGGTTCAACCAACGGCCCATGACGGCGCACGTCGCATGACGAACAGCTCACAGCCAACCACCGTCACCACGAAGCTCCGGCAAATGGCGATCCGATCTTCTTTCTGGCAATCCAGGTGATACACGAGTTCGGGGCCGAGTGCGCGCGTACCATTCGAAGCCGACTCCTCGTCCGCCGCGACGGGAAGGCCATTCAAGCTGACGGGGATCTTGCGCGGCAGCCGTACGCTCAACTGCAGGGTCGCGTCGGCAATCTCGACCAGAGTCCCTTCGCGTAAGGGTGGTGCCGGTCTGCGTGGTCCCCCGGAGCCGCCGCCGAAATCGCGCGGGCGCCATTCCGCGCGGCGGATGTTGATCTGACGCGGAAGTTGAAACCCGAGGCGGGCCCGGGCTCCGAAGATCCGCCGACCGTCAAGCCTGCAAATCTTCTCCACCGTGACCGTCACCTCGTCGCCAAGAATTACCTGCTCGTCCTCGCGGCGGGTCAGTACCAGCATGGCGTATCCTCCTTGAATCCTCGAACCGATCCGGCGTATCCACGCTCAGCGGTCATTGTGCCATGCCGGGGAGCTGCGAGACCATACCAGTTTTCTCGTGCTGGCGCGTTAGACTTGCGGCGTCTGCCGCATAGAATCCTCAAGAGCGGCGATAGCAGCCAACCACACCAAGGGTACGAAGTTTGCGCGCTCCTGGTTGGCGCTAGAGTCTCCTTACGGGACCGCTGGGGTACGAGTGCTTTCTTGGGGAGGAGAGCGGCAGATGTGCAGCGCATGGCGCCAGCTTGGCTTGGGTTTGGCCGCACTCATTTCCACCGTACCTGCCGTTTCCGACGAGATTGCGCGGCCGGCTTCTCGCGGTTCGGCCGAGTCGCGGGACGACAAAAAAATCGAGCGCGTGGTGCGCACGAAGAGCGAATGGGGGAAGATCCTGACGCCCCTGCAATTCCACATCACACGCGAGAAGGGGACGGAACGACCGTTCACCGGAGAGTACTGGAACTCAAAGAAGCTCGGCACCTACTGCTGCGTCTGCTGCGGAGCTCAGCTGTTCTCCTCCGACACGAAGTTCGACTCGGGCACGGGTTGGCCCAGCTTCTTCCAACCCTTCCGGCCTCAGGCGTTGACGCAGCGCACGGATACGAGCTGGTATGAGCGTCGCGTCGAAGTTCTGTGTCGCCGTTGCGACGCGCATCTGGGACATGTCTTTGCGGACGGCCCGCCGCCGACAGGTCTGCGCTACTGCATTAACTCGGCGGCGCTGAAGCTGAAGCCCGCGGAACAGGCCACGGCTTCCGAAGCAGTGCCGAAGTGAACCCGGCGATCAACGGACGAGTTGACGTTTCCGCAGGTGATTCCGTAGACTTTACAGGCATCAGGATTCTTGCGAAGCGATCAACAACAAGCCGCAGTTCCTTGAAGTGCTTGGACCCGCGTGTGCCCTCGGTGCCTCTCGGGCGAATGATCCAGGCTGATCTCCCGCGCCGAGCGACTGGGTAAACTGGCGTGCCGCTACTGGGGCCGATGCGGGGGGGTTGTGTAGAGTTGCCGGCAAGTCCGGGTGAAGCGCGGCGGATACCCACCCTCGAACTCGTACCTCGAGAAACTTGGGACGGTCTGCACGAATGTCGTTAGACGAATTAGCCGCTCTGCCTGAGAGCTTTTCCGGCGCGATCCGGCTCTTCCCGCTGCCGAATTCCGTGATGTTCCCGCACGCATTGCAGCCGCTGCACATCTTCGAACCGCGTTATGTCGCGATGATGGAAGCAGCGCTGGCGGACGACCAGCTCTTGGCGATGGCGTTGCTGCAGCCGGGCTGGGAATCGGACTACGAAGGGCGGCCGCCGGTGTTCCCCGTCACGTGTCTGGGACGCGTGGTCTCGCACACGCGGCTACCCGACGGCTGCTACAACCTGCTGCTGCTCGGCCTGCGCCGCGCGTCCATCGTGCGGGAACTTCCACCCGACCGGGCGTATCGGCAGGCGGAAGCGGTCGTCATCGAGGACTACTACCCGGCTCCGGCAGCCGCCCAGCGGGCTCATACGCAACAACTGCTGCTGCGCCAATTCCAGCGCTGTCTGCGCAGGGCTCTCACCAAGGACGAGCCCCTGGAGCAACTCCTCAGTCGCCAGTTGCCACTGGGTGTGCTCACGGATATCGTGGCTTCCACTATCAAGTTCGAAACATCATTCAAGCAGAAGTTATTGAGTGAACGGAACGTCGACGAACGCGCGCAGCTGTTGCTGGAGCGGTTTGAGACCTGGGATCCCGATGAACGAGCCCTGCAGAACCCGTTTCCACCGAAGTTCAGTTCGAACTGACGCCACGCTGAAGACAGATTTACCACTACGTTTCGAGCAGCGGAAAGATCTCCATGGCAGACGATACCAAGCCCTCCACTGAGGTCGGTACTCTCGACGGCGAAACCCAGGGCGGCACGAAGGAAACTGCGGCGAGTGGTTCCGTTGACCTGCGCCGCTTGGAGCTGGCCGTGCGCGAACTGTTGTACGCAGTGGGTGAGGATCCCGACCGGGAAGGCTTGCGGGAGACCCCGGGTCGCGTGGCGCGGATGTACGCCGAGCTGTTCAGCGGGTTGCATGATGAACCCCGGGAGCATCTGCGGAAGTTCTTTACCGAGCAGTACGACGAGGTGGTGCTCGTGCGCGATATCAGCTTCAACAGCATGTGCGAACACCATCTGCTTCCGTTCATGGGCAAGACGCACATTGGCTACATTCCCAACGGTCGGGTTATCGGTCTCAGCAAACTGGCGCGAGTCGTCGAGAGCGTCTCGCGCCGACCGCAGGTCCAGGAACGGATGACGGAGGACATTGCCAATCTGCTGGTCAGCGAACTGGATGCGAAGGGTGTGGCGGTCGTGGTCGAAGCCACGCACTCGTGCATGACAATCCGTGGCGTGCGCAAGCCGGGCAGCCTGTGTGTGACCTCAGCCATGAAAGGCCTGTTCCGTTCCAACCTCTCCTCGCGAGCCGAGATCATGCAATTGATTTACGGTGATCGCAGATAGATACGAAGACCGGCATGGACACGGAGCGTGCGCGAATCCAGGAAGATCTGCGGGGGCTGCTCGAAGGAGACGTCCGTTGCGACGACGTCTTCGTGCAGCTGTACGCCAGCGACGCGAGCATCTATGAAATTCGCCCGCTGGGCGTGGTGCGGCCCCGCGGCGTCGCGGACGTCGTGGCCTGTGTGCAATACGCGACCGAGCACAACCTGCCGCTCCACGCGCGGGGGGCCGGGTCGGGTGTGGCGGGCGAGTCGCTCGGGTCCGGCCTGGTGCTGGACTTTTCCCATTACATGCGCCGGATCCTGGAGGTCCGCGAAGACACGGTCCGCGTGCAACCCGGCCTGATCCTGGCCCAACTGAACCGCCAGCTCGCCACCCACCAGCGCCTGTTCGGCCCCGATCCGGCAACCCGCAGCGTCACCACCGTCGGCAGTGTGCTGGCGCTGGATGCCAGCGGCAGCCATTGGCCGCTGTATGGGTCCGCCCGCAGTCGCGTCGTCAGTCTGCAAGTTGTCCTGTCGGACGGCCAGGTCATCGAGGCCAAACCGGTCGCGCTGGGCAATCCGGAGGAGGTGCCGGCCGATCGGGCGACGGCCTTGGCCCGCCGAGTTGCCGACTTGATTGAACGGGATCGAGCCACGATCGAGAAACATCGGCCAGCGGCGCTCGTCGATCGGTCCGGATACCACGTCTACGACATCCTCGCAGACGGGCAGCTCGATCTGGCCCGACTGCTGGTCGGCTCCGAAGGCACGCTCGGACTGATCACGGAGGCCACGATCAAAACGGATCCGCGGCCGCTGCATCGTGGCGTGGCGCTGCTGTTTTTCAACCGTCTGGAGAGCGCCGCTCAGGCAGCGCTGGCCGCATCGGAACTGGGCGTCAGCGCCTGCGACCTGATGGATCGGCGACTCCTGACCATTGCGCGCGAAATCGACGTGCGTTTCGACTTGCTGATTCCGCGTGACGCCGAGGCGATGTTGCTGATCGAATGCAACAGAGACGATCCAGACGAGCTGCGCACCGGCTTGGAGGAGTTGATCCGCCGCATACAACACCAACGGCGGTTGGCCTATGATTCGCGGATGACGCTCGAAGTCGAGGAACGGAACTTGTACTGGCGGCTGACGCGCCGTGTGGTGCCGACGCTCTATCGCTTGAAAGGATCAACTCGGGCGCTCCCGTTCGTCGAAGACGTGGCCATTCCGCCCGCGCGCCTGCCGGAGTTTCTCGTCCAGCTGCAGAATGTGCTCAAGACACACCAGGTCACGGCGACCTTATTTGCGCATGCCGGTCACGGCAAGCTGCACGTACGACCGTTTCTCGATCTGGGCGACCCGGACGACGTGCGCAAGATGCAGTATCTCGCCACGGACCTCTACCAGCACGTGCTGGACGTCGGCGGCACAATCAGCGCTTCGCACGGCGAGGGACTGAGCCGCACGTGGTTTTCCCAGCGGCAGCACGGACCGTTGTACGACGTGTTTCGCGAAGTGAAACGGATTTTCGATCCGCAGAACATTCTCAACCCGGGCAAGGTCGTGGCCGACGCACCGCAGCCGCTGACCAAGAATCTCCGGCCCGTGGTTTCCCTGCCGCCGGGATCGGCCGCCATGGAACCGGGAGCGGCGCCCCATGCCGAGGAGGTGCCCCCACCCTTCGATTCGCAGTTGCTGTGGCAAGACGAGAGCATGCTCATGACCGCGCGCGCCTGCAACGGCTGCGGCCGTTGTCGCACGCTGTCCCCGGAAGAACGCATGTGCCCGATCTTCCGATTTGCCCCGCGTGAAGAGGCTTCCCCGCGGGCCAAGGCGAATCTGGTGCGGGCCATCTTCACCGGCCGGTTGGCGGCGGAGGAACTCACACGCGACCGCCTGAAAGCGATTGCCGACCTGTGCGTGCATTGCCACCAATGCCGGCTCGAGTGCCCGGCCACGGTGGACATTCCGAAGCTGGTGACGGAGGCCAAGGCCCAATACGTGGCGACCAACGGTTTGCGGCCGACAGATTGGCTGTTCACACGCATCGACCTGGTCTCGGCGCTCGGTTCGCAGTTCGCCACGGCGGCCAATTGGATGTTGCGCAACCGGCAAATGCGCTGGCTGCTGGAGAAGACGCTGGGAATCGCGCAGGGCCGCAAACTCCCGCGCATCGCCTCGCGCAGTTTCCTGCAGATCGCCCACCGGCGACGGTTGACCCGCCCCGACCGCCGCAGCGGCCGCGGCGTGGTCTATTTCGTCGATGTCTATGCCAACTGGTACGACGTCCAACTTGCGGAAGCGCTCGTGGCGATCCTCGAACACAACGGCGTGACCGTCTACGTGCATCCGGCACAGGTGCAAAGCGGCATGGCAGCGATGACCATGGGAGTCGTCGAGACGGCCAAGAAGTTTGCGGCGCGAAATATCTCGGCACTCGCCGAGGCCGTCCGGCAAGGCTACCACATTGTGACCACCGAGCCGTCGGCCGCCCTGTGTATCACCCACGAATACCCGCAACTGGTGGACATCGATGGCGTGCGACTCGTGGCGGAGAATACTTCCGAGGCGTGCACGTATCTTTGGAAGCTCCATCAGAACGGACGTCTCGAACTGGATTTCAAGCCGGTCCATGCCACCGTGGGCTACCATGAGCCGTGCCACCTGCGTGCGCTGGGAGTGGGCCGGCCCGGTGAGAACCTGTTGCGCTTGATACCCGGCTTGACCGTTCACCCCATCGACCACGGCTGCTCGGGCATGGCCGGCACCTTCGGCCTGCGCGCCAAGAACTACCGCAGCAGTCTCCGCGCCGGTTGGGGAATGATCTCGGCGCTGCGCAATCCCGAGCTGCAGGCAGGGACGACGGAATGCAGCAGCTGCAAGATTCAGATGGAACAGGGGACGACCAAACCCACCATTCACCCGCTCAAGCTCTTGGCGCTATCGTACGGCTTGAAACCCGAATTCGCGCGCCTGTTGAAGGCGCGCCGACATGATCTGGTGGTTACATGAAAGTCTGCGTTCGGATGTTCGCCGCGGCCCGGCAACTGGCCGGCGCACCCACCCTTGATGTAGAACTGCCCGCAGCCGCTACGGTCGCGCAGCTGCGCGCGGCGATCCTGGAACGCTTTCCGAACCTGCAGCCCCTGCAACACCACCTGCTGTTTGCCGTGAATACGCAATACGCCCACGACGACACGAATCTTGGCGAATCCGATGAGATTGCCTGTATTCCACCGGTCAGCGGCGGGTAAGCGCGATAACGGAGCACGCACTGTGGAAGCCGGGAGCCAGCCGTGATGCTGGCAATGCAGGCTATGGCTGCTGTTGCTGCAGCTCCAATTCGGCTTTGTACGCTTTCAGGGCGTTGGCTTCGTTGGTCAACTTGAATTCCGGTCCGGGTGCAAAGTACTGCACGTCATCATAGAGATAGTAAGGACTAGGCAACGTCTGGCCACCGACGGAGACCTGGCAGCCCGTCATCGCGAGCGCCATGAGGCTCATTCCACCGAGAACCGCTGCCAGCCAACGTTGCGACCTGACTGATTTCATCATCCGTCCTTTCAATAGAACCGGATTATTCGTCACATCTTATCGGCCTGCGTGGCGCAAGGCCTTGAACGATTGTGTGGAAAAAGATCCGCCAACCGTGGGGAGGGTCTCCGGCTCCATCGTCGATTCGGGACACCGTGGTATGATGGTACATGAGGGGCTTTCTAAGGACCGTTGACATCACAGGTTATTGCCTGCGATGGAATCGGCAGCTGCAGGCGATTGTCCGCCACGGGAGGGGGCTCGCATGGGGATTCTCAAATCGATGGCACGCGAGTTCGAGCGAGGTTTCTGGGTTGCCGGAGGCAGTTGCCGCGTCCTGCGACTGGCAGTCGCCACAATGAGATCGGCAGCATTTCGTCACGTGCTGACGTTCGGTGTTGGCCTGCTGGCGACCGTCGCGGCAAGTTCTACCTCGTGGGCGCAGTTCCGGCGTGAATACCCACCCGACGGTTACTACCTGGCAATGCGGGTGTTTGAAGAAGGCGAGTTCGTCGACGCCGCCAAGGCGTTTCGCACTGTCGCCTCCGCGGGCCTGAGGAGCACTGACGGCCGCTGGGTGGACTCGATCTGCTACCACTCCATGCTGGGTGAGTGCTTCTACCAGATGGGCGACCTGGCCCAAGCGCTCGAGCAGTATACCGCGGCCATCAACCTGTTCCTCGCCTACCCCAACTGGATGCTCAGGATCGACTTTCCTCCAGGGATGGAACCGCTCCAGGGCGTTGCGCGACGGCCGATCACCTGGGGCACGAGCACACGTCAGGCGATGGTGGGCCGGTTCTCTCGGACTTACCCGGTCTTGCAGGGGCGTCTCGACAACGCGGACGTTATCCGGCAGGGCGGTGTCATTGCCCTGCCGGAATACATGCTCGTGAACGTGCCGGAAGTCGTTCGCTGCACTGCATTGGCACTGCGCCGCCGACGCGAGATCATGGGCGTCACCTGCAGTCACGATCCGTTAACCACGGCACTCGTGACGACTCTCGGACGTCGCGCCCCGCTGAACCACTGGTCTCAGGGTTGGTCGGACTTGCTGGCCGGTCTCGCGTATGCCTCGCAAGGCAATTCGGCACAAGCACTGGGAGAACTGCGCAAATCACTCTCGCTCGGCGGGCAATGCGACCATCCGCTGACATCCACCGCCCTGATTGAGATCGGGAGGCTGTCGTTCGAAGCGCAGCAGTACGAGGCGGCGCTGACCAGCTTCCTCGAAGCCACTTATAGCGCCGCGGTGTTCCTGCAATTCGCCGAGATGGAGGAGGCTTTCCGCCTGGCCACTGCCACGTTCCTCCTGACCGGGGCCAAGGCCATGTATCCACCGCTGGAGCCCGCCGCGGCGTGGGCGCGCGGACAATCGCGGTTTCTCGAAGCGTCGTTGATGGCCAACGCCGCGCAGAACGCGGCCGAGGCGGGCAACAGCGTGGCAGCCATC
>Ga0233425_10001594_pt1 | contig 50006 bp, 41 predicted proteins | sample Watercolumn_Towu_2_FD_181712 | JGI IMG/M metagenome (GOLD analysis project Ga0233425, IMG submission 181712) | Freshwater microbial communities from Lake Towuti, South Sulawesi, Indonesia - Watercolumn_Towuti2014_140_MG | ecosystem: Environmental > Aquatic > Freshwater > Lake | place...
AATCATGGATTGCTGAATATTTTTCTCTTACTACGGAAATTTTATTAAGTGTAACTGCCATACTTCATAGATACAGCAAGACTATAATAAATTCAAATCATTTAAGTTATTTCTTGACAATTCCTTATAATGAAGATGGACTTAAAAAACTGACAGAAATAAAGCTTCCCTGGCCGGATAATTCGTTCAGCTTTACATTTGCGGCACTGGATTATATGGATCCAAGCAAAAATCAGTATGCTTACAAACTTGAAGGGTTTGATAAAGATTGGAATTATATAGGAACAAATAATTTTGGTCAATATTCGAATCTCAACCCTGGAGAATACACTTTTTGCCTCAAAGGCTCCAACAATGATAATATTTGAAACGAAAAAGGCATTTCTATCAAAATAATAATAACACCTCCATACTGGATGACATCATGGTTTAAGGGGTTAATAGGAATAGCTGTTTTATCTATTATTGGAGGAGTGTTTCAATTAAGAGTAAGCTCTTTGAAGAAAAAAGCAATTCATATGAGGGATCATGCACTAGCTGAGACAACGGCTCAAGTGGTTCATGATATACGTTCTCCGTTAGCCGCGCTTAGCACTGCATTAAAATATTTGAAGGGATTGCCGGAACAGGAAAGAATTTTGATTAGAAATGCAACTAACCGTATTAGTGATATTGCCAATAATCTCCTGGCAAAGTATAAAATCAAAGGAAAAGAAGATATTGAAGAGCAAAAATATCTAAAAGCTGAATTAGTATCTAGCCTGTTAGATCACTTAATATCGGAAAAACGAGTTCAATTGACAGAAAAATCAATAGAGCTTATTTTGGAACTTGACAGCAATACTCATAGCTGTTTTGTTAAGCTGGACCCTGAAAATTTTAAAAGAGTGATCTCCAATCTGATTAATAATTCGTTTGAAGCAATTGAGTCAAGAGGAGTTATTCGAGTTGTTCTGACTAAACAATATAATGATTTGATTGTCAGGATAATTGATAATGGGAAGGGAATGTCCCGGGACTTTCTTCTAAAAATAAAACAAGGGAAAATAGACTCCAGTAAAAAAGGAGGCTATGGCTTAGGAATTTCGGGAGCTATCCAAAATATCAAAAGCTGGGGCGGAAGTTATGATATTCAATCAAAAGTAGGTGAAGGAACAACTTTTACTATTAAACTTCCTATAACTAAAGAACCTGATTGGTTCCAAAGCAGTATTACTTTTTCTCCCAATACACATATTGTTGTTTTAGATGATGATGAATCTATCCATAGCATTTGGCAAACACGCCTTCATAACAATCTTGAAAAAAAATCAGTTACGCTTGAGCATTTTTATGAACCGTCAAACTTTGCTGAATATTGTAAAGCTTCACATTCAAAACATGATCTATTTTTAGTCGACCACGAACTGATTAATTCCAGGGAAACAGGGTTGGATTTGATAGAACAGCTGGATTTAAAAGATCAGGCAATATTAGTAACGAGCCGGTATGAAGAATCAGAAATTAGAGAACGAATAAGGATGCTGGGAATTAAAATCATTCCCAAGAATTTTGCTCCATATATTCCAATTTCCGTAGAATAAAAAGTAATGCTAATTGATGTAGTGAATAGCAAACATCCTTAAAAGAACCAAAATTTGCCTTGGAAGAGTAACAAGATAGGGATACATTTTGGATTACGGAGATTATAATTTCTCGCCGGTACCGAATTTTAATGGGACAGCAGCATATATTTTTTCGGCTTCGGGTAGAAGTTTTTTAAGCTCTTCAAGTCTTTTTTCTCCCATGGGGTGAGTGGCAAAAAATTCTTTTACGGGGCCGTAATTTTGTTCCTTGGAAAACTCCTTCCAGAAAATTATTGCTGTTTTTGGATCATATCCGGCTTTAGCCATAACAATTATTCCGATATGATCCGCTTCATATTCCTGTGTCCGACTGTATGGTAAATCTATTCCAAATCTGGTTGCTACGCCGTAAATTGAACCTACTCCTGGAGGTGCTCCTACTATGGAAAGAACCGCACTTAATATGTATCCTCCTGCACTTTCAATATATGTGTGTGATAGTTGTTCTCCTGCATGTCTGGCAAGAGCATGTCCTATTTCATGGCCGAGTACTGTGGCTAAGTCTCCATCGTTATGGATATAACTGAAGAGGCCGGTATATACTACTACTTTTCCGCCTGGCAGGCAAAAAGCATTTACATCTTTTGATTCTAAAACTATGAATTCCCAGTTATAATCCTGTTTGCCTGTAGCTTTTGCTATGTTTTTTCCAACTCTTTTTACAGCTGAATTCTTTTTATCGTCTTTTGAAATCTTTCCTTTGTCTTTTATTTCTTTAAATGTCTCTTCTCCCATCTGCATCTCAGTTTTCTCAGAAGTCAACATTAATTGGCTTCGATTTGTATATGGTGCACTGGTACATCCTGATAAACAAAAAAGAAGAAAGAAGAACAAACATCGAATATCGAATATCGAAGTAAAAAGTTGGTAATGTCCTTTCTTCGAAATCGTTATGTTTCTAAAAACATGATTAAAAGTTGGAAATTGGATATTGGCATTTTTATTCATAGGGTTCGACATGAACTACTACATCAATAAGGTCAGGTATTGTTTTTTTTAGGATATTTTGAACGTTATTTGCTATATCATGGCCTTCTTTTACAGATATATTTCCATCTACAAGAACATGAAGGTCAGCACAAATACAACTTCCCATTTTTCTTGTTCTTATCTTATGAGTAGATTTAACATTATTCAGAGTAAGAACTATCTTTTTTATGTTTTCTCTGTTTTTTTCTGAAGCTCCACAATCTGATAATTCGGAAAGAGCTGGAATGATTATCTTTAATCCTATTCGGATAATAAGTATTGAACATATTATCCCCCCGACATTATCTATAATGTAAAATTTTGGATTCAATATAGCTATGGAAACTGCAATAAGAGAAACAACTGAAGTAATAGCATCTGATCTATGATGCCAGGCGTTTGCAAAAAGAGCAGCAGACTTAATTTTTTTAGATACGTTTATTGCCCATCTGTAAATACTTTCTTTGATTATAATTGCTGCAATAGGTGCCAGTAACGCAATTCCTTCTACTGTGTCCGTACGTTTGCCCTCAATAATTCCCCGGATAGCTTTATAAGTAATAACACATGCCGCTAGTAGCAGCATAATGCCTACAAAGGCCGTTACTATAGTTTCAATTCTGTAATGACCATAAGGGTGGTTTTCATCTGCAGGTGCTGTCCACATTCCTATGCCGAAGAGAAGGGTTATATCTGTAACGGTATCTGATAAACTTTCTACTCCATCCGCTATTACCGTATAACTATGGCCAATTATGCCTAGAGTGAATTTTATAATTGCAAGAAAAATACTCCCGAGTAAACCGCATAGTGCTACACGTTTGAATAGCTTTGCATTGTCTTGAGTTTGTTCAAACTGTAGCTTATCCATAGAGTATTCACTTTTTACATTATTTTCTTGATTTTTTTTCTTCAGGTTCCAATAATAAATAAGCAATAGCTTCTTTGGCGTCTTCTACAAAAACGAATTTCATTTTTTCCTTTACTTCATCAGGAATATCTTCGAGGTCTTTTTCATTTTGTTTAGGCATAATTATTGTGGTTATACCAGAGCGAAGAGCAGAAATTGTTTTTTCTTTAAGTCCGCCTATTGCTGTAATTTTCCCACGTAATGTGATTTCACCAGTCATTGCTGTTCTAACTTTAACCTTACGTTTTGTCAGGAGAGAAACTAAAGAAACCGCAATTGTTATACCTGCCGAGGGACCATCTTTTGGAGTTGCACCATCGGGCACATGCAGATGAAAATCATTCTTTTTAAATATCGCAGGGTCTATATTAAACTCTTTAAAGTTGCTTTTAATGTAGCTGAAAGCAGTGTGGGCGCTTTCCTTCATTACATTGCCAAGAGATCCGGTAAGTTGTAATATTCCTTTTCCAGGCATCATATTGGATTCGACAGGGAGAATTGTTCCACCAACACTTGTCCACGCCATCCCTATAGCTAAACCTACTTCGGGCATTCGTTCAGCCTCTTCCAGAATGAATTTTCGTTTGCCTAAATAAGTTTTTATATCATCCTGGTTTATTATTGTTTTTTTATCGGAAGGAAGTTCTCCTTCAATAATTTTTCTTGTTACTTTTCTACAGAGTGTGCCGATTACTCTTTCAAGATTTCTTACACCTGCTTCTTGAGTATAATATGTGATAAGTTCGTCAAAAGATTTCATGGCGATTAAAAACTGTTTGGATGTAAGCCCGTTTTCTTTTATCTGCCTTGGCATGAGGAACTTCTTTGCTATTTGAATTTTTTCAAAGTGCGTGTATCCTGGCAGTCTGATAATTTCCATTCTATCAAGAAGGGCCGGTGGAATTGTATCAAGGATATTTGCTGTGGCAATAAACATTACCGAGGATAAATCATAGTCTACTTCCAAATAAAGGTCGTTGAAAGCGTGATTTTGCTGAGGATCAAGTACTTCGAGCAGGGCAGATGAGGGGTCCCCTCTAAAATCAGAGCCTACTTTATCTATCTCGTCCAGCATGAAAACAGGATTTGAAGCCCCCGCCTTTTTTAACCCCTGAATTATTCTGCCGGGTAATGCTCCCACATAAGTTCTTCTGTGTCCTCTGATTTCTGCTTCGTCCCTTATTCCTCCAAGGGACATTCTGACAAATTTTCTGCCCATGGCGCGAGCTATGGATTGTCCCAGAGAAGTCTTCCCGACACCTGGAGGGCCGACAAAACATATAATTGGCGACTTCTTGTCTTTTTTCATCTGTAATACTGCGAGTAGTTCGAGTATTCTTTCCTTTACATCTTTAAGCCCATAATGGTCATGATCAAGAATCTGCTTTGCTTTCTTAATATCATTTTTATCTTGTGTAAATTCACTCCATGGCACAGAAAGAATCCAATCTATGTAGTTATAAGAAACATGATAGTCTGGTGAAGCCTGCGGGATTAATCCCATACGTTCAATTTCTTTTTCCATGACTTCAATTACGTTCTTGGGAAGTTTTTTCGCTTTCATCCGTTTACGAATAGATGCTATATCAGGATTTGCTTCTTCGTCGCCGAGTTCTTGTTTAATTGCTTTTAACTGTTCCCTCAAGAAAAATTCCCTCTGTGCCTGGCTCAGAGCATTACTTACCTGATTTTGAATCTCATTTCCAAGATGTAAAACTTCGACTTCCTTGTTTAACAAAATTGTTAATAAATGTAGCCTTTCATTGAGGGTAAGAGCAGTAAGAATTCCAAGCTTATCATTAAAACTTATATTAAGAGTGTCAGCAAGTAAATCTGTTAGTTTCGAATAATCATCTATATTTAAAATGGCCACTTTTAATTCTTCAGGAAAACTTGGAGACATATTGATAATTTCTTGAAACTGATGCTGCGCATTTTTTGCCATTGCTGCACATTCCAAACTATTATCGTGCAGATCAGGCAGTTCTTCTACTGCAGCCGTTATTTCCGGTGATTCGGTCAAGATATTCAGTATTCTGACTCGTTTTAAACCTCTGACAAGTATGCGAACTGTATTGTCAGGAAATCTTAGAAGCTTTACAATTCTTCCTATGGTACCAATTCTGGAGATAGATTTACTGTCAACATTGATAGTCTCGATAGATTGTTCTTTATTCTCAGTTTTAGTTTCTTTTGATCCTGTAAGCTCAGGATGGTTAGTTAGATCTGGAAAAAGAGCTAACAGCCGATCTCCTTCTGATATTCGCAATATGAAGTTGATAGTTTTTTCATTATCGAGCACAAGTGTACAAAGAGTATAGGGAAAAACTACGGTATTGTTTAAAGGTAACACAGGTGTTCTGATTATTTGAGTGGCATCATGTTCAGGAATAATGACTTCATGAGATGTTTTTTCCTGGTCGTTATTTTGTGTTGTGCTGTCAGAATTTTTTGCGGCAACTGATTGTTTTATAACATCTTTTTTTTTCTGTTCATTCATAATTTTTACTTCATCCTGGCGGACTGTTAGACTTCATCCTGGTATTTTGCTAATTAAAAATCCTTAATTTCATTTAAAACGGAGGCTCTTTGGCTACGATATTTTTTATCCACGGCATATAGTCAAATCTATCTTTTTCATATCCTGTTGACAGGTATAAGTTCTGAAATCCTTGTTCATAAAGAAACTTGGCAAACATTTCCCCTGATATTTGTTCGTTAAGATCAGAATCAACATAAATAGAAATATCTTTGTTGTAACAGCTCATTACTTTTTTGAAATCTTCTGAACAATTAAAAGCTGCTATTTTTTTCTTGACAAGAGATGCCTGCAAATTCCATGCCTCAGTAAGAGTTTTATCGTTGTCTATAAATATTAGTTCTGGCTGCTTTTGTACAAGGTTATTTACTACAGAGATTGGAATGTACGGTGCAAAACTCTTGGGAATGATTTTAATTCCCGGCCTCTTTATTCGTTCTCTGATTTCCGGCTCTTCATATCGGCTTGTTACTAATATTGCCTGATCTTTTAAATCCAGCTGTTCTATCAAGTCCAAACCTGTTTCTTTGGAATTGATCAGTTCATAGTCGACTAAAAACAAATCATTTTCTGAACGTGAGGTTTTGCAGTATTTAGAAAAATTTGACGATTCATAAAAATGATCAAGCGTAACTAATTTTTTCCCAAGATGTTCACGGAAATGCGCTTGCCAGATATTATGGATAGACTCATCATCATCTAAAACAATAATGTGCGTATTTGAAGAAAGAATAATATTATCTTGAAACCAGTCGGGGGCTTCGGTTACCGGAAGAGTAACAGTAAAAGTTGTTCCTTCTCCTACTTTTGATTGAATGTCATAATTTCCGCCCCAGTTCCTGATATTCTGAATAGCACTGGAAATTCCTAAGCCGCAACCTTCTTTTTTGGTAGAGCTTATCTTCCCTTGTTTTGTTTTTAAAAGAATATCCTCTGGAATCCCCTTACCGTTATCAATTATTTTTATAATTAAGTCATTATCTTGTTTAGTTAAAATAACTCGAATAACTCCTTTTGTTGTTTCAATAGCTTCAATTGCGTTATTAATCAAATTGGAAATTGTTCTTTTAAAAATTTCAGGGTCCAGCTTAACGAAATAGCTATAAGTATTGCTGTCAAGTTCCAAAATAAGCTCTATTGATTTTTCTGTCAATTGAACTCGTTTTTCCGATATTAAGTGATCTAACAGGCTAGATACTAATTCAGGTTCTACATCTTTTTGCTCTTTAGAGTCTTCCTTCCCTTTCATTTTATACTTTACCAGAAGATTATTGGCAATATCACTTATGCGATGGGTTGCATTCCTGATCAATATTCTTTTTTGTTCAGGCAATTCTTTCAAATCTCTCAATGCAGTGTTAAGCGCGGCTAACGGAGATCGTATATCATGAGTTACTTGCGCTGTTGTTTTAGCTATCGCATGATCTCTCATATAAATTGCCTTCTTTTTCAAAGACGTTGTTCTTAACTGAAATACTCCTCCAATAGTGCATAAAACAGCTATTCCTATTAATCCCTTAAACCATGATGTCATCCAGAATGGCGGTGTTATCGTTATTTTGATGGAAATACCTTCTTTATTCCAGATACCATCATTATTTGAGCCTTTCAGACGAAGAATATATTCCCCGGGATTAAGATTTGAATACTGACCAAAATGGTTGGTCCCAATAAAGTTCCAATCTTTGTCAAAACCTTCAAGCTTGTAGGCGTATTGGTTCTTTTCTGGGTCCATGTAGTCCAGTGCTGCAAAGGTAAAACTAAATGAATTATCTGACCATGGAAGTTTTATTTCTATCAGTTTTTTAAGTCCATCTTCATTATAAGTTCCTTCTTTTGATTTAAACGATGATAAGACAATCGACGGAATATGTTTGTTTGGTTCAATCTTGCTCGCTTCTTCCGGGTTGAATTTGCAAAGGCCTTTTAATGTCGAAAACCAAAAGTTTCCTTGAGAATCTTTTAGTGCATTAGCCATTCTGTCAAACCGGTTGTCCGCAAGACCGTCTGCAGTAGTAAATCGTTTAACGACTTTTGATTTTGTCGGATCAAATTTTACTATCCCGGAATTTGTACTTATCCATAAGTAGCCTTTTTTGTCTTCCAAAATGTGTCGAGTGCATTTGCTCGGAAACCCACATTCCATACCATACGAAGTAAAACTTCCTGTTTGTCTATTAAACTTGTTCAATCCACCGTCATCAGTCGTGACCCAAAAGCTACCTTTGCTATCGATAAAGGGCTCAATTACAACATCACCACTAATACTATTCTTGTCATTTGGATCATGTTTATAATATTCACATTTTCCTGTAGTTTTATCGAATTTGCACAATCCATCTCCACCAGTTCCGAGCCAAAGAAGATTTTCATCTTGAAATATGTTATTCGTATTTTTATTGCCTATAGAATTCGCATCAGAATTATGTTTGTATTGTGAGAATTTTCCAGTTACTGTGTTTAACTTAAACAGACCACTACTAAAAAAAGAAGCAAACCATAGTATTTCTGAGTTTTTATTATCCTGGGTTAAAAAACATGGCATAATTTGGTATGGATTTTTAAAACTTCTCACAACTTGTTTTTTAACAGGGTCAAATAAGCATATTAGGTCGCTATACAATCCCAACCAAAGTTTTTCGCCAGAGGCATCTAAAACAGAAAATAATAAATTACTAGGAAGGCTTGATGCAGAGTTTTCTATAAATTTGAAGCTTTCAAATTTACCATCATTTTTATAGCTACATAGTCCTCCATTAAATGTTGCCATCCAGATAGTTTCACTTTTATCTTGATGTATTCGCATTATGTCATTTATACTTAAACTTGTTGGATTTTCTGGATCATGCTGGTAATTTTTGACAACACCTTTTCCCATAGTACACTTAGTAATATTCCCTGCAGCATCCACTAGCAATATTATTCCTGTTTTGTCTTCGAAAGAGCACAAAACAATATTCGAACCTATACTATTTGAGTCCCGAGGATCATTACTGTAATGTTTGAAAATGTTTGTGTTGCTGTTAAATTGGTCTATTCCATTCCCTCCTTCATTGCATATCCATAAGTTATTATCCTTATCTATCATAATATGATGAATCTCATTATAAGATAAACAATTTTTGTCATTAGGGCTGTATCTGTAATTGGTAAAATTACTTGTTTTTTTATCAAACTTGTCTACTCCTGTATTTTTTGTTCCAATCCAAAGATTACCCTCTTTATCTTCAGCAATTGCACGGATGTGATTGTCGCTTATACTATTAGAATTATGAGGGTCATTTTTGTAATGATGAAACTTCCCGCTACTTTTATCATAACAGTCAAGACCGTCTTCTGTTCCAATCCAGATGACTCCTTTTCTATCTGCAAAAACAGTCCAAACACTGTTATTACTTAAGCTATTGGGATTATTAAGGATATGCTTATATTGGGTGAATTTGTCTGTCTTTTTATCATAAGCATTTAATCCATCAGCTGTACCTATCCAGATAAGCCCTTCTCTGTCTTCTGTAATTGTATTAGGGAGCCAATTTACTTTACTACTTGTTAAAGAATTAGTATTTCCAACTTCAGGCTTGTATTCTTTACAAATACCGTTCTTTTTATCATAAGAACACAACGCATAGTCTGAAATTAAAAACCAGATTAGGCCTCCACTATCAACAAATACTGACCATATTATAGGAGATGGATTTTTACTGCTTCCAGCGAATAATGCCTTTTTTAATTCACGTCCATCATAATAGAACAAGCCTCCTCCTCTAACAGTAATCCAAAACAATTCATCTTTGTCTTGTGTAATGCAGTTTAATTCTTCACCAATATTCAGCACTCGCTGAATTTTAATATCATCAGAGAATATTGAAGTTATGAAACCAAAATTTAAAATCAAAAGTAAAATTGTTACTGCAAATTTGTTCTTCATAAGAAATATCTCACTTTGTCAATTAGTCAAAATTAATTCAAATTTGAAAAACATGTTAACTTATTTTATCAAATTTTGTATAAGGTCTTAATATTTCTGGTACTACTACACTTCCGTCCGGCTGCTGGTACGTTTCTAAAATTGTAGGGAAAAGTCTGCTGGTTGCAAGGCCGGAAGCATTTAAAGTGTGAACAAGTTCATTTTTACCAGTACTAGTTCGTTTGAATCTAATATTTCCGCGCCTTGCCTGGTAATCATGTGCATTTGAACATGAACTGGTCTCTTTATATTCATTCATGCTTGGTATCCAAAGTTCAATATCAAATGTTTTAGCCATTACGTCGCTACAGTCCCTGGCGGCTAGTTTTGATACTCTGTAATGCAGACCAAGTCCTTGTACAAGTTTTTCTGCTTTGAGAATTAGTTCGTCAAGAGCTTTGTCGGAGTTTTCAGGTGTTGTAAACTGGAACATTTCAACTTTATTAAATTGATGTCCTCTTATCATTCCTCTTTCGGCTGCCCTGTAACTTCCAGCTTCTTTTCTGTAACACGGCGTATATGCGAAATATTTTTTAGGGAGCTCTTCTTCTTTTAAAATCTCGTTCCTATGGAAATTTATTAGAGCAGTTTCAGCTGTTGGGAGAAGAAAATGGGTACTCTCTTTTTTATCATGAGCTTCGATGTGGAAAACATCGTCAACGAATTTAGGAAATTGCCCGGAAGTATAACCGCACTGGTTAATAAGGACATGAGGAGGAATTACGAATTCATATTTATCTTTCAGATGGGAATCGATAAAATAGTTAAGCAATGCCCATTCAAGGATTGCACCTTTCCCTTTGTAGAGCCAGAAACCATTCCCGCCCATTTTTACCCCTCGATCATAATCTATTAATCCAAGAGAAACAGCTAAAGTGATATGATCTTTGGGCGTAAAAGATAGTTGCGGTTTACTACCCCATTCTCTAATGATTTGGTTATTTTCTTTGCCGCCGGCTACTACATCATCTGCCGGTATATTTGGCAGGCTATTCAGGAACTCTGTAATTTTGTTTGATATTTTGTCCAGCTCATTATCAAGGTCTTTTATAGTGTCTGAAACTTTCTTCATTTCAGAGAGCTGTTCTGCAACATTTCTCCCTTCCTTTTTCAGGCGCGGAATTAGAAAAGAGACCTCATTCCTGCGGGCTTTTAAAGATTCAACCTTGTGCGTTAAATCTCTTTTCTGTTTGTCCCATTCCAGCAATTCGGTAAAGTCTACATTGTCTATTTTCTTTAACAAAGCACTTTTAACTTTTTCAGGCTCTTTTCTAATCAAGTTAATGTCCAGCATGGTTATCCTAAATTCTGAATTTTGAATTTTTGTAAAGTTACACAATTAATTGGTAAATTCAACAGACCCGATTATTTTTGCTGCTGGTTTTAGTAAAGGGATATTTTTAAAACCTTGCAAGAAGCAACAAACAGTAAAGACGGTGAACGGAAAGCAGTTAACAATTTTAAGTTTTATAATTTTATGAGAGAGATAAAAAATGCAGCTGTAATTGTTTCTCCCAGGATTGGGGATGTAATTTTCTGTACTCCAGCTATCCATATTTTGAAATGTAATCTGAATTTTGGGAAAATATATGCGATAGTCTTGTCAGAAGCGTCTGCACAAGTTTTTGAAAATAATCCTGATATAGACTCTGTATATGTCTGCCCCAATAGAAAAATTATCTCAGAAGTTTCTAACAAGATCGATTTTATTGTTGATTTTTACAATAATAGAGATACTCAAAAATATGTAAAACTAATGAAAAGACCGTATTATTCTTCTCTTCGCAGTATGTATGGAATTCATCAGGGTAAGGTGGCTACGAATTTTGTATGTGATATTTTTTCTGATGATCCAGAGAAGTACGACTTGAGTTATCGTTTGTTTCATCTTCCATTACATTCAGGGAAGGTAAAGGAACTCTTGAAAGCAAGAAGAGCAAAGCTTGATGGCAATGAGATTTTGGTAGGCTGCCATATGGGGACATATAATTTTGCTAGAAGAAGCCTGATGTTCTGGAAACGAAAGAAACTGAGCACAAAAACCTGGCCTTTTGAAAATTTTGTTGCACTCGGAAAAATGCTCTTTGAATACGACAAAAGAATCAGATTAGTACTTACCGGAACCAGAGGAGAAAAAAAACTTGTAAAATATTTTGCAGGATATGAAGAAGATATCATTGATGTTATAGGAGAGACTTCTGTACTCGAACTGAAAGTTATGATGGAATTTTTAAAAGCTTTTATAACGCCTGATACCGGACCTATGCATGTAGCTGCGTCTACAAAAGTTCCTATTATTGACTTGTGCTGTTCTCTCAGATACTCTCAGTATACAACTCCTTATCCTCTGAAACCATGGCACCATATCATCTGTAAAGACTCAATGAAAGATATTTTGCCACAAGAGGTTTTTGACACTGTAGTTAGATCAGTTTTTAGCTCAAAATGAGTGTATAAAGTTTTTTGTTGACGAGCGATTTATTACCGTGATTACTTCTCTTCTCACAGGTAAAGCAGTTTGGATTAACTGATAGGATATTCTCTCTTATTAATCGCGCTACTATAAAGTAGAGATCATATACATTCCAATACCGGCAGCAACAGAGGCATTCAGTGAATTAATTTTACCATGTTGTTGTATCCCTAGAATGAAATGTGATTCATTCAGAATAAACTGTCCGACGGATTTATCCTCGCCGCCTATTACCAGCATTATCTTTTGTGGTTTTGCCGCAGCTGTTTCAGACAACGAATGCTTTCCATTTTTGTCCAATGAAATAATGGTATACCCAAGCTCTTTTGCTTTCTTAACGTAAGAGTTTGCATTCAGATCCTGCGTGATTCTGAGGTGTTCGGTTGCTCCGGCAGATACTTTCACTACAGAAGCATAGATTTTTGGTGTTCCACGCTTTGCAAGCATGATTGAATTAAATCCCATTATTTCAGCGCTTCTTAAAATCGCACCCATATTTTGTGTATCTTCAATATTGTCCAGAAGCAAAAGTCTATTCGAATCAAACAGTGTATGGAACGGGACATACGGGTAGGCAGAAACAGCTAGAACTACTCCCTGATGGTATTTATTCCTAATCAGATTTATTAGTTTACCCTTGTCTACTATTGATATTTTTATATTTCTCTTTTCTAAAAGCGATAATAGCTTTTTTATTCGCGGATTAGATATATCTGCAATAAAAGCTTCATAAATCGTTCTTCTTCCGGCCGTGATAACTTCAAATGCAGGGTTTATTCCGTAAATGTGGGTTGGCTGGCGATTCGTAGCTGGTGGTTCGTAGTTGGTAGTTTGTGAATCGGAGGTCATAGTCGGGGGTTCATGATAAAGGTCAGCCGAGGATTTCTATTTTTTTGATAAAGGCCTTTGCATCTCCGGTTTTTGTAGTCTCAACTTCAAGACCGATTCCTGATATTGATGGAACAGTTTTTTCTTTTCCAAAGGCTTTTTTGAAGCCTTCTTCCAGATCAAATTCAGAAATTACCGTTTCGTTTATGGCAGGGTTTCCAACGCAAACAAACCTTCCACTAATCTTAAAGTATTTTCCTGTATAACATTTTCCTATTGTGTCGCTTTTATTTAGGTAGAAGCCCAAAAAGTAAGGAGATTTAGGGATAAACAAATTCCCACTATGCAACATTTCTCTTCCGTAATACACATATACCATCAAAGCTTCGTTTCGAATACCCTTTTCATAACTGGCGTTCTTCGGAAAAGTGTTTACGCCCCAAGTTATTCTTGCTTTTCTGGCGTTTTTAATATTCAGATCGGATTTTAGCATGTAAGAAAAGATTTGACCTTTCGTGTCAAAAACCAGAGAATCTTTATTGCGGTAAATAGTCAGACCTGAAGGGTCTTTTTTTATCTTAAAGCCCTGTTGCCCTAGCCATTTTTTTATGTTGGAAACGTTAGGTATGTTAGAAAAATCCAGCGTGTAAAAGACTTTTTCTTGTGCAGCCTTGCTAACTGTAGCACTGCCTATTAGGGAAATAGTATTGCCGCAAAACGCGCATAAAAGAATCAGAAATAATGTGTTGAATATTTTTTTCATTTCGGCGGACTAATATGGATATCTTTTTCAATATCATTTAGCTTTTTAGAGATATCGTTGATTCTAAATTCTAATGAGTTCAATATCCAGAATTGAAAATGATTTATTTTTGCCTGGACATGAATATTTATGAGTATTTTTATGCATACAACTAATATCGCCATGGCCAGGAGAGAATCTATGGAAATATAAGGCAATTGAAATTTGTATATATGTCTTAATATATCAAGTAAAAAAACAGTAATGACAAAAAGAACAAAGCAAATATTGATGAGCCTGTTTATTCTCCCCGAAGTTTTTGCTCCTGCAACATCAATTATTTTACGTATTTTATCCCGTTCCGTTTTTATGCTTTCGAGTTCTTTTTCAAATAATTTTCCTTCTTCATTCTTATTCACAATCTACCTCGTTAATATTCAGATGTCTAAATAAAATTAAAGATATAAATAATATAGCGTAAGTAATCTTTTTTCCAAATCTGACAGTTTGTCAGCCTTTGCCATAAGTTATAAAAAAATATTCATTTTTCAAAAGAAAACAGGTTTATCAATGATATATTATAAATAAGGATAATTTTTAAATACGGAGCAAATATGAAAATCAGGATTTATACGTTTATAATTTCGATTTTATTAGCATCGCCCCTTTGTTTGGCAAAAAAGAGTCAATCTGCTGAACAATTTGTCATGAAAAGATTTTCTGATCTTAGTTCGATGAATGCTTCAATAAATTATCTGACGTCTCAGATAAATGAGAAAAACAAGGATCTTAAAGAAGAGCATAGTGAAAGTGAAAAAGAAAAAATCAGGTCGGAAATTGCCGGATTGACAAAAAAACTTAATATGATGAAAAAGTTTTTTGCAAATACTATCGGTGATGAGAATCTATTCGTTGATGACGATGACGACTCAACAAAGCAAAAAAGGGATGCACTAATGGAGTTGCAGGATCTTTTACTTCCATTTATTGATTCCATAAAAAACGCTACTAAAAAACCGAGAAGAATTGAAAAGCTTCGTTATGAAGTTGAAAGAATGGATAATAAAATTGCTCAAGCAGAAAAAGCCATTCAAAATATAAAAAGAATCGAGTCATTGAGCCAACTTGATAGCATGATGGGTAATATAGAAGCTTCAAAACAAATGATTCAAAAATACATTGATGGGAATAGAGTTCTGAGGAATATAAATAACAGTGATCTTAATAAAGAGCTCAAGGGTACAAAATCTTTTATTGTTGCTGTTTCCGATTCAGTTAAGAAATTTTTCTCAACAAAAGGTATAAATTTGTTAATAGCTATTAGTATTGGTTCTTTTTTCTTTTTTATCCTTACATGGTTAAAAAAAAGAATACAGAATTTAAAGTTTTTTACTGATAACTATACGCACTTAAAAAAACCATTTAATGCGCTATATGGTATACTTACTAGTGTAATTTCTATATGTATTGGGGTAGCTGCTCTTTTTGTTTTAAACGACTGGTTTCTTTTTTCGTGTGCAGTTTTGATTTTAATCAGTATTTTTTGGTCTTTGAAAAAAAATCTTCCGAAATTCTTAGCAGAAATCAAATTAGCACTGAACTTAGGTCCGATTAAAGAAGGTCAAAGGATCGTGTGGAGAAATTGCCCCTGGGTTGTAAAAAGACTTGGAATGGAAATTCAGCTTGAAAATAAATACCTTGATACTTCTACTACTCATTTGTCTATACATGAAGCCGTAAACTTGTATTCAAGGCCGCTTATTAAAAATGAACAACTGTTTCCGTCAAAATCTGGTGATTTTGTTATGCTTGCAAATAATATTTATGGGCAAGTTAAGATTCAAACACTGGAAAATATAGTAATTTCAATATCTCCGACATTGCAAGTATCTTACACAACGCAGGAATATTTGTTGCTAAAACCTCTAAATTACTCCAATGGCTTTCAATTGAATATGGGACTATCAATAGCTTATAAACATCAGAAAGATGTTTTCGAACTTATAAATATTGTAAAAGAAGAATTATCAAAGCATATTCAAAATAATAAGCAATTTCCGAAGGCGTATTTTAAAAATCTGATCGTGGAATTCAAAGAACCATCCCCACTATCACTTGATTTTCTGGTATTTGTGGATTGCGCTGGAGAATTGGCGCCTGAATATCATAAGGTTAAAAGATTTATAAATTCAATGCTTCTAAAAATATGTAATGATCATGACCTATCGATTCGCCCCAGTAAGAATAACTGATTTATTTCCCTCAACAACAGAGGAATAATCTTATTTATATCTCCGGCTCCCATAATAACCAAAAGAGTCTTCTGTGGCAGTTGTTTTAAAACTTTGCCAATACATTTTTCCCAGTCAATTCCCAAAGCGGTAGCTTTATTGCAGCCTATTGTTTCGGCTAATTTTGTATCAAGGCGTTCATTAATATCTTCCCATGCTCCAAAAACCGGCAAGACATAACAAAAATCGGCTTTGCTAAGTTCAGCAGTGAATCCGTCAAAACAATACCTGAGCCTTTTTTCTCTATGAGGCTGAAAAATAAGCGTCAAATTCCAGTCGTTGTATTTTTTTCTCAAAGTAGAGATAACCGCCTTTATCTCTGTTGGATGGTGAGCATAATCTTCAATAACTATCAGTTTATCTGAACAGAGAAGATTACTCATTCTTCTTTCCACACCAGGAAATTTTTTAAGATATCCGAAAGCCTCAGTAATATTGAGACCAAGATAATTTGCTACAGTCAGGACAGTAATAATATTTTTAATTTCAAACTCGCCATAATTTGACAAATCAGGTAGATTTTTTTTAGGAATCCTGTTTAAAAAAGAACCCCCACTTTTTTTCAATCTTTCCAAAAATCCTTCTGGAAAGTCAGAAGAACCCGGGAGAAGTTTTTTGGATTTTACAGCAAACTTTGCAAACCCGTTATAAAGATTGTCAATTCCACCTACATTCCAGGCATGGTCATTATCCAAGTTTAAAATTATTCCAATGGTAGACTCAAGCTCTACTAGAGACAAATCGCTTTCATCAGCTTCTACAACAAATATCTTCCCCCTTCCTGCCGATGCATTTCGTTTCCAGAGTGTTGGTATTCCGCCTATACAATATCCGGGATGGAGTCCTTCTTTCGTGAGAACGTGAGAAATCATTGAAGTGACTGTAGTTTTTCCATGAGACCCTGCAACAGATATTACTGTTTCAAAGTTCTTTGCAATTTCGGTAAGAAAAACACCCCTTTTGTATGTCTTGACGTTATCCTCTATTGCTGCAGCTAGTTCGAGATTGTCTGGTCTTACCGCTGAAGAATAAACAATGATACATTTTTCTTTATCTATTTTTGAATTTCTAAGATATGGCAAGAACAATTTATCATGTCCAACGAAAGTTCGAATTCCTTGTTCATTAAGAATTATGGTGTTCTTACTAATTACAATATCCGATCCGGTAACAAATGCCCCTTTTTCATGCGCGATAAGAGCAAGGCCGAGCATACCGATACCACCGCACCCTATAAAATGTATATGTTTTTCTTTGAACTGAAAAATATCCATAAGATTTGATCTACCATTTGTTTTATATATCTTTTGCGTATAAGCAGGAAGAGAGATGGTTCTTGTCAAGCTCGATTAGCTTGATATTAGTGTTAAAACACTTATCTTTTGCCATAAAACAGCGGGGAGCGAACGGACAACCACTTATTGGTTTTGATATATCCGGAGGAATGCCTGGAATAGAATAAAGAGTCTCCTGTTTGTCATGCAGATTAGGGACGGATTTTTTTAAGGAAATTGTGTAAGGGTGTTTTGAATTATAAAAAATGTCTCTTACTGATCCGTACTCTACTACAGAGCCAGCGTACATGATACAAACGTTGTCGCACATTTCAGCAACGATACCCAAATCATGAGTTATAAAAATGATACTCATTGAGTATTTTTCTTTGAGATCACGAAGCAGGTTTAAAATTTGGGCTTGAACAGTAACGTCAAGCGCTGTAGTAGGTTCATCAGCTATAAGGAGTTTAGGTTTTGTTATAAGTGCCATTGATATCATGATTCTCTGGCGCATTCCTCCAGAAAATTCATGAGGATACTGTTCGAATCTTCGCTCAGGTTCATTTATTCCAACTTCTTTCAGGATTTTTAACGTTTCCTGCCTTGCGTCTTTTTTCGAAACTTTGTAATGTGTTCTTAATGCTTCGATAATTTGATTTCCTACTTTCAGGTATGGATTTAGAGAGGTCATGGGGTCCTGAAAAATTATGGATATTTCTTTACCTTTGATTTTTAACAATTCTTTATCCGGGAGTTTTATGAGGTCTTTGCTATTGAATATAGCCTCTCCAGAAGTTATTTCTGTTTTTCCTTTTGGCAGCAGTCCGAGCAATGAGTAAAAGGTTACAGATTTTCCTGCTCCGGACTCCCCAACGATACCCAAAGTTTCGCCTTTGGCCAGATTGAGAGAAATTCCGTTTACCGCATTGAAAACCTTATCGTGCGATCTGAATTTAATATGTAAATTTTTTATGGAGAGTAAGTGTTCCATATAATTAGCGCCAATCTTCGTTTCCGGAATTTTTTCAAATGTAACACGGTCGTCCTGACTGTGTTGTTTATTACTACTCAGGCGAGACGCCTGAGCTACATTCGAACTACATCTGAAACCTGTTGTCAATCCTGCTGTTTTTGGATTATCCATTATGTATTGTTCAATTCTATTTTTCTGCCTTTCGCTTCTGATAATGTGATCGAACGATTCCTCCTGCCAAATTCTTCCATTTATTTTCTGAGAAAAAAGTTCGTTATATTCCTGCCATTCAGATTCAGAATACGGCAGTTTATGATTTTTAAGCCAAGTAGTCCTTTCTTCTTTCCATTGTTTTAGTTTTTCTGTAGGTAGAGAATCAGCCAGCCTGAAGGTAACAAAATATGTAGTTCCAGATTGTTTCCAATGTGGCAGATTTCTCTCGGAAGTATTTATAGGTATCCCGAATCTAATGGTTTGAATATAGAATGTAATGTAGCACAGTCGTCCCGGCTGTGTTGTTTGTCACTACTCAGGCGAGACACCTGAGCTACATTAATGCGAATTATTGAGTTCATTTCCCCCATTTGGCATTGTCAATTAATGTGCCTTTATCTTTGTACCTCTGCCCCCTTTGTGCCTTTGAACCTCAGTCCCTTTTAAATATTCAAATTCCCATCGGCACCGACACGAATTATATGGATGTTGGTATATTGCTCACCATCTTTACTAACAGGCGCGGACCCGATACAGAGCATGCGTCCATTAACTGCTGGGGGGTACGGGAAATGTTCGCCTGGTGGAGCTATAAACTCACCTAAAGCTACACCTTCTTCTGGTGAAAATGCTAACAAGCGATTATTTGTAGTTACATACAATGCGGATGCAGTTTCACTAATCACATTAAACACAGGCGTTCCAAGCGGAGAATCAAATTCATGGACCCACTGTGGGGCACCACCAACTGCTGCGTCAAGTGCAAATAGCATATTTTCCGCAGCTATGTATACTCTACCATTACCAACCGCTACCGGAGATAGTATTGCCTTACCAATGTTTACTTGCCAGGCTATATTCTGGTTAGCACTGCTCATAGCATAAAGTTCGCCAGTAGAGCTGCCTACGTAAACCAATCCACCGCGGCCAACAACAGGAGGCGTAAATACACGATCTTGTTCGCACTCGGCTAATCGAAAATCCCATACACGTTCGCCAGTTCTCGAATCTATAGCAAGAAAAATCCCAGAACTTCTACCCATGCCATATATCAATCCGTCAGCGCCAATAGTAGCGGCAGTAACAATATCTTTAACCCTCTGCGTATACCGCCACATTGGATCGCCTGAAGCTTTCGCAAATGCTGATACCATGGCGCCACTCGTTACATAAACGTGTTGATCATCAACAACAAGTGAACAATGCGCATGATGACTTTCGAGTCGTGTAGACCATAACCTACAATTGCCCTCATATCCACACACGAACCAAGGAGTAGTCACATAATATCTTGCATTATCTGCAACGGGGCCGGCAATTACAACCTCAGTATTCAAATATCGATAATGGAGATCTGTACCGCCCAAAAAGATGGGGGACAACATAACCACTGGCGGAAGTCTATCACATGTTCTGGGAAGTAAAGAAAAAATAATAGAATTTGTACCGCATATACAGGGGCAGCATCCTAATGGACTATCGAATCTGCTGACATCAACCATGCGGGCACGCGCTGCTTCGGCAGCAATCCGGTCCTCTTCTGCTTTACGCAATTCTTCTTCAATTTCAGCTCGTGCTTGTGCGATTACTTCTTCTATTTCCTGTGCTGCTTGTAATTCAGCGTTTTCACTAGAATATAGTGTGCCATCAGCAGCATGAAAACCTAACGCTGCTTGAATTTGCTCCTCAGTTATCGGTAGAACGTTATAAGTTAATTCACAACCTACAGGTTCTGGAAGGACCACACCCCTTCTAGTATATTCATCTCTTCGGGCAAGTTCTCTTATAATTCTTACTAATTCCGATTTGTGATTTCGAAATTGCAACATCATCCTCGCAAACCATATTCTATCTTCTTCTGTAAAATCAGCTCTTTGCAAACCCTCATTTGTCCTAGCGATTCCCACAATACACAACATCACCTGGGGCTGACAATTAGACACCAAACGATAGGGAGCATGATTAGTCACAACATTATATAACTGCAGCACATTATAGCCCATGCAGCAGCGGTCATTGCGAAACTTTAGCGCTTGGTCCGACAAACTTGCGCAGACGATAAACGGCCATGTCAACCCCAGCCCAACGCATATTACCACTTTCACTAACGCTTTAGTAGTCATAACGTAACTCCGTTTGTTCGAATTTTTTAAAAAAAACGCTTCGTTCGATATAAGTATTTACCATCTATGCGCCATCATAAAGGCTATTCAAAGTAAATATTCACTGAAATACATGTCATTATAGATTCTACTCGAGCTGTTGTCAACTAAGGAAATGCAAAAAACAGAAAATTTTTCAAAAAAAAGAAGCCAGCCATTTTGAGGCCAGCTACATACTTTATAAACTCTTACATTTTGGCAATTTTTTTGAGTGCTGTACTTGCCATAGCTTTCAAATCCAGAGGGAGTCGGAATTCAAACAAAGCTGAAGCAAGCTTCAGCACTCCATATCGTTTTATATATCATTTTAAATCCTGCTCAGACTGATGTCAACAAGGATGTTATGAAAATTCAGAAATCTTCGCCTAAAATGAAAGCGGTAACCTGTCTTCGGAGCTACGACATGATAAGCAAGCTGCCGCACTCCAAAATTAATATAAACAGCTTTCCAGAAAACAAAAATTTTTCAAAGAAAAATAAGAATTTTTTCTTAAAGACATTTCAGTTAAAACTGATTCCAAGAATGTTTAAAGCTTTCATTATATTTACAACTGATTGATAACTATAAAGATATTTTCCCTGAAAAACATAAACATCCTCTTTCTTTTATCACTACCATATTCTTCTTCTTCAAGGATGTTTTCAATAACTTTATTTAAAATAATCCACTATTTATTGGCACTATATTTTGATCTCCGGAAACTTCCGCAGCCTCAAAAATATCCAAAAATCTCTACTAACTGTAGAAAATGAGTTTTAGTTGACTACAAATTTGTAAACTTTAAGGAAACTGGGTTAGATTTAATAGAACAGCTGGACTCGAAAAATCAGGCAATATTGGTTACGAGCCGATATGAGGAACAGGAAATTAGAGAACGAGTAAAGAATCTGGGAGTTAAAATAATTTCTAAAAACTTTGCGCCATATATTTCAATTTCCATAGATATTGTAATCAAAGAACCTCCGTTTTAATTTTCCAAGATGCACCAATCGTCACCCTTGACTTTAAATTTTTTAATCTTTCCGTAAGATTCCACGCCATTAAAATCTGGAATGAGTACGCATATCTTTTTTTGTGCGATTAATTCGTTAAGCTCATTTTTAGTAGTGATTAATGGTACATCCTTATTCAGATAATAATTTATGGCGCCCCGCATAGATTCAGTATTTGAATAAAGAAACAAGGGTTTTTGTGAACACTTGGATTTTTGATAGTACTCAAACATAGGATAATATGTATATTTTTTATTATACAGGATGCCAATCATTATTCCGGCAGCTACGAAGGCTAATAATAATAAAGAAGAAACTGTAAACCAAATCTTCTTCCACTGACAACTAACCAAGATTGGGATTTCAGTAGTGGCTTTCCAGATAAGGAAAGAGAGCAGTACAGCAAATGCCGGATAAAGTGGAAGCAGATATACAGGACGTTTTCCTTCTGACATGACAAACAAAATAAAAGGGAACATTATCCAGCACAAAAGAAATCTTATATTGGTATTAAGGGGAAGCTTCTTTTTATAAATAATCATTAATAAAACAATACCAACCAGGACAATTGTCCATGGTAGAAATTGTTCCGGAATTTTGCCAAGGTAGTAATAAACCGGGTTTGCATGCTGACTGTAAAAACCTGAAAATCGTCCAAAAGTATTCTCTACAGCTGTAGCTTTTACATATTGCAGACCATATTTTAGATATATCTTAACAAGCCAGAAAGCAGCCGGGAAAAGAGATAGGACGCTGCCGATTACAAGAATTATCCATGACTTGAAAAATATTTTTTTCTTCCATATACACTCGCTAATTAGCCAGAAAAAGATTGCACATGAAGGAACTGCCAGACCAAGTAAAGACTTAGTTAGTATTCCAAATCCTATAGAGGAGATAAATAACAACATCCATATAAAATTATTGCGAATTTTTTCATTATGGGATAAGAATTCATGAATTTTATAAAAACAATACATTGCAGCAACAATAAAGAAGCATAACATCATGTCCACAATACACCGGTTGGCAACTGACCAGAACTGGCCGCATGTGGAAATAATCACGCCAGACATAAAACAATAGAATGATTCGAATTTCATTTCTTTGCTTAGAAAGAAGAGAAGTAAGGCAGTGCCAAATGCGCATAATGCCGAAGCCAGTCTAGAAGTAAACATACTTTTGCCAAAAATCTTATAAAAAGTAGCTGTAACCCAATAATACATCGGAGGATACTCAAGAAACGGTTCACCATTAAGCTTTGGCATCAGATAGTCTCCTGTTCTTACCATTGACGCTGAAATCCCTGCAACTCTCGTTTCGTCCGTTTTCCAGAGCTGTTTAAAACCTATCCCACTGAAGAACAATAGTAGCGCAAATATCACAAGAATTAAAAAATATACAGAGTAACTTTCTTTAAATTTGAGCATAAATTTGTCTTTCTAGAAAATGTAAAAATACTAAACGTTCTGTTTCTTTTTTTTATTGTTCTTTCTGATTGGCCGTTATAATTTCAGCATAGGTTTTAAAGTGAGTTTTTGAAATTAATTTCAGCTTTTCTTCTCCGTATTGTTTAATTATTTTCAATGCGGTTTCTTTGATAAGTGTATTGGCACCTTTAGGAAGTTTGATTTTTATTTCTTCAGAAATTCTGTTCATTCTTTTTACAAACTCCGCTCTGGCTATTATGGATGCAGCTGCCACAGCTATATCTGATTCGGCTTTCGTTTGTTGCACTAACTTTATTTTTTTACCTTTTTCGAGCAGAGCATCTTGTATAAGTCTTTCATCTCCGAACTTATCGGAAATTGCGAAAGTACAATCGATTTCTTTAGTCAACAGATTTTCCAGCGCTCTGGCATGCCCCCATGCAAGCATGTGGTTGAGGTTTCTGATCTTGGAATAGAGTTTGTTGTATGCTTCATTGCCTATTGCTACTATTGAATATTTGCCCTTTACTACCTGTTTTATTTTATCTGAAATTTCCACTATCTTTTTATCACTTTTTATTTCTTTTGAATCTTTTACCCCGATTTTTGTAAGAACTGAATAGGATTCATCATCAACAAAGACAGCACTTATTATAAGCGGCCCGAAAAAATCTCCTTTTCCACTTTCGTCTATTCCTATGTGCGGAGTAAATGATATTTCGTACTGTTTCAACAGTATTTTTTCATAGCCAAGAGAGGCTTTCTGTAGTATTTCAAGTTCGAGCGTGAAAAGGACAAAATCCTGGGCTTCTTTTCCCTGGATTACAATTTTCCCTGATTTATAGGCAGATATAATCAGTCCAGGACGTGAAGCTTTCCATATCATGTGTTCGTGTTTAGTAAATGTATAATCCTTATTTTTCAAAATGGAATAAAGTTTTTCAGTTTGTGAATTATTCAGCTGTATCGAATATGTTACTATTTTTTCTGTATCCATTATTTGCTCTTTTCATTTATGTCTTATAGTTATTAATATAAATACTGTCTTTAAGTTTGTGTAATATGAATTTCAATTTATTAAGATACTTTTCTGGTGTTATTTATGAATAAAATTCTTGCGATATTAGGGGTCTTTGCTTTTTCTTCAAGTATACTTGTGGCTGAGGAGGAAACTCCAAAAATACAGCAGCATGAATCAGTTTTTGGCAACCGTAAACCCAAAACAGCTTCAGAAAAAAAAGTGCAGAAGATAGAAGATATTATTTATAGTTACGTTGATAAGGGAAGTGATATCAAAAATAAACAAATCAGGGCTGCCATTATTTCGGACGTAAAAAAATTATATCCTATTGATGGTAATGAAAAGCCGCTTAATGTGAATATTTCTCAAATTAGGAAAGAGACAGAGTCTAAAGCTGAAAAAGAATTTCCTTTAACGGATAAGGAGCTTACTGAAAAATATACTAAAGAAGTGGATGAAATTTTCAAACCTGTACCTATAAACAGTATCATTACTATTACTTATAAGCAGGGGCCTTATACTAAAACAATTACAGGAAGATATTTCGGTCTTACCTATTACAATGACGGAGTAAAGATAGAAAATAGCGTTGTACCCATTTTTGATTTGTCTGATACAGATAAAAGTAAGTTTGATGAAAAGCTGAGGGTAATAAGGAAAAACGAATATGTATCTTCGAAAATAGCTGATTATGCTGAGCGGAAAAAGAACTTTATTGAAAAAACAATCAAGGAAAAGATTAATAATATTGTAAAGCAAAATGAAAAATATGGCTTCATTTTTATCTGGAATAAATGGTTTACTCCTGAAAAAGTAGCTAATGTATTGATAACACATATTGTGGACAGTTTAAGCCAAAAGAATATTGAGCCTGTGTTTGACGTAGAAAAGAAAAAAATTGAAGACAATACTAAAGATGATACTGAAAAAGAAGTGAAAAGCTGAAAAATAAGGTAGCTGAATACTCATTTTTCTTAAAGGTTACAAGTGCAACCTTAGATTTATCTATTATTCATTGATAAAAGTTCCGCTTATACTAGCCTTTTCGAGTATCTTCCCATTTAACAATTTCAAAAATTGGTCATAGTTGTAAAATTTTCTCTCCGTGGTAATGTTGTCTACATTCAGAGCGCATATAGTGAAAACATAGGTATGTACTCCAGTACCTTTTGGCGGCTGCGGTCCGCTGTATCCTTTATCTTCAAAACTGTTAGGATTTTCTATACATTCCGGAGGTATATTTTTGCAAGATACTCCTTCATTTATACTGCGAACATTAGCTGGTATGTTGAATACTGCCCAATGTATCCAATTATTTGCTATAGATGCAGTATCTACGCATATCAAGGCAAAGGATTTGGTTCCTTCCGGTGGATTTTTCCAGTTAAGTTGAGGAGATATGTTTTTGCCGCCGCTCATTCCGTTTCGCGCATGCTTTAAAGGTATTTTTGAATCATTTGTAAATGATTCCGAAGAGAGAGTGAATTGTGCAGCATTAGTTAATGCCGGAACAGTAAATAAAAAGAAAAACCAAACTAATACTGAATTTTTCATAAGCATATTTTTATCCCTATTTTTAATGCTTTTTCATTTTTATTATAGAGAAGCATTTCAAATTTAGAAGCGTTATGAAAGAAAATTTATCTGATATGTTAAAAGTCAGACAAGGCAAAAGACAGAATTCATAGCTTTGTTTTTATAAAATCATGGCAGTCGTCCATGGGGTTTACTTCTTTTGCATGAAGTTGGCATCTGTTCATGAACGGATGGGATATGTAATGTTTGCAGTCTCTGCAAAATGATTTTTCTTCACTGTCTTCAATAATATGTTTATGGGGCTGTTCTTCTCCGAGAAATACCGCAAATTTATCCAGCTTTCCACCGGATTCAGGTATATTTTTGGCATTGTTCTTCTTTATGTCGGCGATTTTTTGTTTGCACAGCAAACAAGTCAGGATTTCTCCCTTAAAAGTCCAGCCGTCCATAAGATTCGTTTTTACCAAAAACGAGTCTTTTTTGCAATGCGGACAAACTATTTTATCGCCTTGTTTCATATTCATTCCATTTTTTTTCATTAATATAATGATGAAAAGCAGCCAAAGCTAATTTTGAAGTTTTTTACTTTTGATACCATTGTAAATTAACTCAAAAGGCATATTGTTACGAAAAAAGTTAGCATAGTAGAGAGTCATTATGAAACAACTCCAATTTTTTACTACGAGTCTGCTCAGGAGTAGAGCAGTTTGGGCTTTGAGTTTTTTAGGGCTTTTTAATATTGCAGTATGGTGTTTGGCCTATTTTAGTTTTTATAGCAGCCCTAAGTTGTTGTTTATATGCTTAATGGCCTATGGATTTGGACTCAGACACGCAGTAGATTGTGATCATATTGCAGCAATAGATGCTGTTACTCGGAAGTTCATGTATATTAACAAAAAATATGTTGGCATTGGTTTCTTCTTTTCCGTGGGGCATTCTACAATAGTCGTTTTGATGTCATTCCTGGTTGCGTTAGGTACAATTTATATACGAGATCATCTTACTTGTTTTCGGGAAGTCGGAGGAATAATAGGAGGGACAACCTCCTCTCTGTTTTTACTTGTAATAGCCTTTATAAATCTCATAATATTCATAGATGCTTATAGGTCTTTTGTTACGTTAAGAAGCGGTAAATTGGAAGATAAAAATATGGAGCAGCTTCTAGAATCGAAAGGAGTGATGAATTCAATATTTAAACCGCTTTTCAAGTTTATTTCCAGGCCTTGGCATATGTATTTTATAGGATTTCTATTCGGGCTTGGTTTTGATACAGCTACCGAGATTGGGCTGCTTGGAATTTCTGCTACTCAAGCAGCTTCTAATATGCCAGTATGGGCAATAATGATTTTCCCTTTGGTCTTTATGGCAGGAATGTCTTTTATAGATACTCTTGATGGGATACTGATGGTTAATGTTTATGGCTGGGCGCTTGTTAGACCTATAAGAAAGCTTTATTACAATATGGTAATAACCTTGCTTTCATTTTCAGCTGCATTTTTTATCGGTCTTATAGAAGGCCTTTCAATTATCAGTGATAAATTTGACCTTCATGGAGGTATTTGGTTCTACATTGAACGGATAAATGATAACATGGCTTATTTAGGATATTACATAATTGCTGTTTTTATCTGCTGTTGGATTTTCTCTATTAGTATTTCAAAATTATTAAAAGTAAAAACTGCCTGAGATTTGATGAAGAGCCTTATTCAGAATTCGAGATTCATATTGAGACTGCCAGGTTTTTGAGGCTATAAAAATATGAATGATACGATTTATCTTGTTGATGCTTATGCTCATATTTACAGGGGGTACCATGCGATTCCTCTATTGTCTACAAAAGCTGGCAAACCATCAAATGCTTTATTGGCTATCGGGAAGTTTCTTTTAAGTATAAAAAGAGATTTGAAACCGGAATATGGGGCTTTTGTTTTTGATAAAGGTCCTCCTTCGAATAGGTTAAAGATATTTCCTGAATACAAGGCTACCAGACCTCCTATGCCGGACGAGCTTAGAGTACAGATAGAGCCGCTGAGAAGAATGATAAAGGCTTTTGGCTGGAATTTAATAGAAAAGGAAGGAGCTGAAGCGGATGATATTATAGCGACTTTAGCTTGCAGGTTTGTTGATTCAAAGGTGGATATAATAAGCAATGATAAAGATATTTCTCAGATTATAGATGATAGAATTACCATGCTAGTTACTTCTACAGTCCAGAAGGGTTTTGAAATTAGAAATATAAAAGCAGTTGAAGAAAAATTTGCTGTTCAGCCTTCTCAGGTAATTGATTATTTATCGTTAATAGGAGATGCTTCTGATAATATTCAGGGACTGCAGGGCGTTGGGCCAAAAACTGCAGCAAAACTTTTAAAGGAATATGGCAGTTTAGATAATATTATTGCTTCAGTAGAGCAAATTCCGAATGAATCCCTAAGAGAAAAAATACGAAAATCTTCTGAAATACTTAGAAAGAATGTAAAATTAATTACGCTTGATAAAAATATTGCCATTGACGGAGCAAATATAAAAGAAAATCTCTTGATAAATATTCCAGATGTCAATGCGCTTGTATCTATAGCAGAAGAATATGAACTTAAGAGTCTGTTTTCAGATTTTAAAAATTTTTCAACAGAAGAACGAGTCCAGGATCAGTTTTGTTTTTGATATATTTAAGTGAAAGTGTTTGAAGTTTATTGCTATGAATATTGTCAGGTTCGCGCCATCTCCGACAGGGAATGTGCATATTGGAAATATTAGGACAGTTATTTTTGATTGGCTTTTTGCTAGAAATACAAAAGGGAAGTTCCTTTTGAGAATAGAAGATACTGATAAAGAACGTTCTACAAAAGAGGCTGTAGACAAGCTTTTAGAGTGTATGGAGTGGCTTGGACTTGATTACGATGATGAGATTTTTTATCAGAGTTCTCAGGAAGAAGCTCACAGAAATGCTGCAAGACGTCTACTGAAAGAAAAAAGAGCATATTATCCTAATATAGAAAACCTGGATTTGCCCAAACCTATTATTTTCAGAATTCCATGGAACAGTGAAAAATGTTCAAATGTAAGAATTGTTGAGAATGTTGAATTAAACATTAGTCCGGATAAACTTTTTGCAATATCTCAGGACGGTGTGAAATTTTCTCACCTTAACGAAAAGGGTAAAGCTATTGAAAATTTCTCTACTTTGGCAGGATGTAGAAAATTAAAACTCTTTGGATCTGATGATAATCTTATTTTTGAGTTGGAAAACCATATCAAAGAGATATTGAATGATAATAAAAGTTTTACTTTCAGCGGCTGTAAAAAGATTACGTATGAAAGAAGAGAAGTTTTCTTTAACGACATAATCAAGGGTGAATTGTCAAAACCCCTTGACAGCATGAAGGACTTTGTAATTTTAAGAAGCGATGAAACTCCTGTTTTCCACCTCGCTAATGTGTGCGATGATATTACCCAGAAAGTTACACATATTATCAGGGGTGATGAACATGTCGAAAACACTTACAAGCATATATTTTTGTTTGATGCTATGAATTATCCTATACCGAAATATGCGCACATGCCAATGATAGTTAATCAGTCAGGCAAGCCCTACAGCAAGAGAGATGGTGATGCTTTTGTGGGTGATTTTAAAGAAAAAGGATATTTACCGGACGCTTTGTTTAATTACCTTTCACTGCTTGGCTGGTCGCCAGGTGACAACAGGGAAAAGATGACCAGAAAAGAAATGATAGATTTCTTCAGTCTGGATAGAGTGAAAAGCTCTCCCGCTCAGTTTGATATAGTAAAGCTTCAAAACATGAACAGCCTTTATATGGCAGAATTGGAAGATTCACGGTTTCTTGAAATGGCCAGCAAAGAAGCTTCCAAACAGGGCTGGGGCGACTCTGTTGATAAGGGGTTATTTGAAAAAGCTGCAATGCTAATGAAAACCAGAACCAAAATAATATCTCAGGTTTCTGACTGGAAATATTTCTTTTTTGATAATTCTCCACTGTTTGATAAAGGCGCAGAATACAGTCTTTCTTCCAATAGTTTTCCTTACGATGATAAAGCTTTAAAAAAGGTTTTCAAAGACGAGACTTTTGTAAAAGCTATTGCAAGTTTTAAAAATAATCTTGAAAAACAGCAGCTAAATAGTTCTGAATGTTTCGAAACTGTCATACGGAATACAGAAAAGCAATACTCTCTCTCTGAAGGAAAACTGAATCAGCCGTTAAGAATGGCGCTAACAGGTTCTACTAGCGGCGCTAACCTTGTTGATACAATGTCTATCCTCGGTAGGGAAAGAATTTGTACCAGAATAGAAAAACTATTGGCCTCTTCTTAAAGTAAATCGTTCAATTTGACTTTCGTTATCCTCAAGTCACATTTCAATAATTCTTCTGCTTTGCTTATCTTTATTTCATCTTGTTATTTTTTGAGCAAACGAAAAAAACACAGATAAGCTGAGTGTACTATCTTATAAAAAGTGCTTTAAGAACTGGTAAGTATCATTCCAAAAAAAGCTGTAAAAGATGGATTGGAATTACTTAAGCATAATCGTAAAAAAAGTGAAGACACGCCTAAAAAAATAAAGAATTAACAAAAAATCTGTTGCATTATAATCAAATACTGTTAAAGTTGATTTCTAATTGATATGTAAAATCCAAATAATACACTTTGCAATAAGCTGTTTTTAACTATTCTGAAGTCTTAGTTTTTTTATTTAATTAGGGTGAAGTTTTCTCAGAGGTTCCTGTTTGAATAATAAATACTCCTTATTCAGCAAAAAATTTAACGATGTATTTGCACTTACTGGAGGAATCGGCTGCGGGAAAAGCACTGTATTAAACCTATTTGGGCGTATGGGGTGTTATATTATTGATTCTGATAAGATTTGCCATGAACTGTATACTAAAAGGGATTTTCTCAACATTCTTATAAAACGGTGGGGAAATCTAATAATAACAGAAGGAAGTATAAATAGAAAAAAAGTAGCAGATATCGTTTTTAAAGACAATACTGAATTAGAATGGCTTAACAATATAATTCATCCTGAAATACTAAAATACGCTGTAGAAATTATAGAAAACTCCAAGAAAGAAATTGTGTTGTTTGATATTCCTCTTCTCTTTGAATTGAAGTTGGAAAACTTTTTTAAGGCAACGATCACAGTGTGGACGAATATAAAAACACAGTATGAAAGAATTAAAACCAAAAATAACTGGTCAAATAAAGAAATAGCGTTACGATTAAACGCTCAGCTTTCACCTGATATAAAACTCGAAAAAGCGGTTTACGGGATCATAAATACCGGAAGTTTAGATTTTTTAGAAATTCAATGTAAAAAAATTTTTTTAAAAATAAAAGAGGAAATAAAACAATGATGAATGACAACGAGATGGAACTGAAGAAAAATTCAGAAGAATCCATACGTGAAGAAGCCCAGAATGCTATAAATGAACCAAAGAAAAGAGTAAGAAGAAAATTCCAACAGGAATCTGTTGAAGAAACATTATATGAAGGAATATCTCTAATGGAAGGAAAAGATATTAATTTTGAACAGGCTATAATGAAAGAAGCTCAAAAAGAATTAGTAAATGAAAAACAAACTACTTCTGAGAATAAGGTATCTCCAGATAGTCAGGAATCTTCAAGAACTGTAACCCATACAGAAGTGGTATATGAGCAACAAGACCGCAAAAATTTTTATGGGAAAAACAAAAATGGATTTAATAGCAATGGACAAAAAGAAGATTTCAATCTAAGAAGAGATAAAATAGCGCCAAGTCTTAACCTTACAGAATTACAATCCAAAAACATGCAAGAATTAGCAGTTATGGGCAATGAGCTTGGAATAGAAGGGGTAGGCGCGCTTGAAAAACCCGAGCTAATATTCGAAATATTAAAAGCCAATGCCATGAAAAATGGGCTTATGTACGGCAGCGGTTACCTGGAAATACTCCCTGACGGATTTGGATTTCTAAGATCAGCAAATTATAGTTATCTGCCATGTCCGGAAGATATCTATCTTAGCCCTTCACAAATAAGAAGATTTTCTCTAAAAACAGGAGACTTTGTAGCAGGCCAGATCAGGCAGCCTAGAGAAAAAGAACGCTTCTTTGCAATGCTTAAAGTTGAGTCTATAAATAATGAAACACCTGAAAAGAAGAGAGAAATTATTCCTTTCCAGGCAATGACACCTTATTTCCCGACTGAACGGCTTGTTCTTGAAACCACACCAGATGAATTAAGCACCAGAGTTGTAGATCTTATAACACCAATAGGAAAAGGACAGCGCGGATTAATCGTAGCACCTCCAAGAACAGGAAAGACAGTTCTTTTGCAGAAAATGGCAAACAGTATCCTTAAAAACAATCCGGAAGTTGTTTTGATAATACTCCTGATAGATGAACGTCCGGAAGAAGTCACAGATATGCAACGTTCAGTAGCCGCGGAAGTTGTTTCATCAACATTTGACGAACCGCCGGAACGCCATATCCAAGTAGCTGAAATGGTTATTGAAAAAGCCAAACGCCTGGTTGAATATAAAAAAGATGTGGTAATACTATTAGATAGCATCACAAGACTGGCTAGAGCTTATAACACACTACAACCACATAGCGGCAAAATTCTTTCCGGTGGAGTTGACGCAAATGCGCTTCATAAGCCAAAGAGATTCTTTGGAGCCGCTAGAAATATCGAAGGAGGAGGTAGCCTGACAATCATAGCAACAGCACTTATCGATACTGGCAGCAGAATGGATGAAGTAATATTTGAAGAATTCAAAGGTACGGGAAATATGGAACTTAATCTTGACCGTTATCTTGTTGACAAACGTATTTATCCAGCAATTAACGTCGAAAAGAGCGGAACAAGAAAAGAAGAATTACTCCTGCACCCGGACGAACTCCAAAAAGTATGGGCGCTCAGAAAAGCTCTTAATGGCGTTCCTCCTGTTGAAGCAATGGAACTAATTATAAGTAAAATGAAAAAAATTAAAACCAATATTGAATTTCTTATGACACTTCACATATAATACGTTTGGAATATAAATCACAATATTGAATTTATAATCAAATAAAAACGGAGAGAATTAACATGGATACGCTTATTTGTCCCTATTGCGATTCTGAAGTAAAAATTTCAATGGTCGAAGCTGAAGAAGGATGCTGTCCAGAATGCGGTTCAAGTATTTCTACGGCAGCAAGTTATAATTCTTATAACAATGATTATGAGGAAAGTGAACCTGATGACAATGCAGACAACTATGATAATGATTTTGGTGACGATTTTGATGAAGATATAGATGAAGAAGAATATGAAGATACGGATGATGAGGATAAATACGTTTAAAGTTACCCTTTATTTTATACTATTATGAAAAGACTTCTGCAGATAATTTTTATAGCTCTATTGGCATTGATAGCTTTGGCTGCCATAGTGTTAGTATTTCCTGCGTATCATAAGAACAGAAATCTCTCACAACAAAGCATGGAAACAAAGCAAAGGCTTATAGAAAGTCAGCAGGAATATATGAAAGCACGTCAAAAATTAAGCAATCTTAATAATAAATCTGATGAAGTAGAACGAATTGCCAGGGAAAAATTCAATTTATGTAAAGAATCTGAAACCGTCTATAAATTTAAAAGTGCCGCACTGAGTACTGGAAAGTAAATTTGCTCTGTTCTTTTTTCAGTTTAAATCCTATACTGATTTGACTGAAAGATTGAGACCTGTATATTTAAACGATCAAAATATTTTTAGCTACCTAATTTACTTTTAAGCAATTTTTGCACTACTTGAGGATTAGCTTTTCCCTTGGATAGTTTCATTACCTGACCGACAAAATACTGCAAGACTGCAGTTTTCCCGGATTTATACTGTTCTATTTGGATAGGATTCTCTTGTATGGCTTTAATAACAAAACCCTCAATTTCTGATTCATCGGAGACCTGAACAAGTCCTTTTTCTTTCACAATTTCATCAGGAGATTTCCCTGTTGCAAACATTTCGGCAAATATTGTTTTTCCTATCTTCCCGCTTATAGTCTTGCTATTTATCATCTCTACAAGTTTTGCCATATTTTCTGGAGTAATTTTAACCTCGCTTATAGAGATACTGGCATGTGCTAATTCTCTCAAAAGTTCAGAAATAATCCAATTAGCTAATATTTTTGGAGTGCTTGTCTTTTTTACTCCGATATCAAAATAATCGGCAAGCGCTTTTTCTGATGTAATAACCTCTGCATCATATTCTGTCAGCCCATAGTCAGCTACAAATCTTTTCGCTTTAGTTTTCGGAAGTTCAGGTATCTCTTTTTTCAGATTCTCTATATCCTCTTTAAAAAAACATATTGGAGTAAGGTCGGGCTCCGGAAAATACCTGTAGTCATGAGCACTCTCTTTTACTCTCATCAAATAACTAGTTCCTCTATCATCATTCCATCCCCTAGTTTCCTGTTGAAGCTCTCCACCAGATAATAAAATATCTTTTTGTCTTTCTATTTCGCTGCTTATAGCACGGTGAACAGCTCTAAAGCTATTTAAGTTTTTAAGCTCTATCTTAGTTCCAAACTCTTTTTGGCCGGATGGTTTTAGTGAAATATTCACGTCACAGCGCATCTGTCCCTTTTCCATATCACAATCGCTAATATCACCGTACTGCATGATCTGTTTTAATGTAGTAAGATACGCGTATGCCTCGTCAGCTGAAGAAATATCGGGCTCACTGACTACTTCCATAAGAGGAACCCCTGCCCTGTTATAATCTATTCCAGAAAATGCAGGATAGTGAATAGACTTGGCTACATCTTCTTCCAAATGTATTCTGGTTATGGTAACATATTTTTCTTCCAACATTTTGCCGGAAAAACTCTTCCCGAAAATATGAATTTTCCCCTGCTTGCAAAAAGGAAGATCATACTGTGAAATCTGGTAGTTTTTCGGCATGTCAGGATAAAAATAACTTTTCCTGTCAAATTTGCTAAACTCGGAAATTTTACAATTGCACATCAGCCCGGCAATTATGGTCTTTTTAATTGCTTCATGATTCGGTACCGGCATAACTCCGGGATACCCCGTACAAACAGGACAAATAGAAGTGTTAGGCTCTTCTCCAAACCCTATAGGACATGAACAAAACATCTTAGACTTTGTCTTTATCTGTACATGTACCTCAAGACCGATTACAATATCATAATCATATTCCATCAGGCAGTTTTAAGTTTTAGGTTTTAAGTGTCAATTCCAAAAATATTATAATAATTTTGGATTACAATCTTTATTTATTATAGTTTTCCTGGATTTTAAGGTTGAAAATAAAGTAACTCAAGCTTCCAGCTTGAGAGCTTGCAATACTATCTTTAAAAATACAAACTCCTATACAATTAAATTAGTTCTTCATCGTTGTGTCTTTGCTTGCCTCGCCGTAGACAATCGAAGGCGGATGTGAAGAGTTATATTTGAAACCCAAAACTTTAGTTATAAATTCAAAAACTACATTACAGAACTCTTCTGGACGTTCAACATGAGGAAGATGTCCAACATCTTTAAAACAATAATACTGGGCATTATTAATTTGCGCCGCAAGCTCTTTGGATTCAGCGGGATCAACTAGTAAATCTTTATCGGACATAATAACTAAAGCCGGGCAACAAATTTTATTCAACCAGGTGCTCGAATCAAAAGTCATACAGGCATTAAACTGCCCTCTATAACCGGCTGCCGCAACTTGATAAGGACTTTGAAACACCATATTTGTTATATTTTCTAAAGCGTCATTACTGCCAAGAAATTTTTCGGAATAAACAAAATGCAAAACTATCTTAAAAACCTCTTCTGAATAAGTGTTTTTTCCCATAAGGCTGAGAATAGATTTCCCAATTGTAGACAGCCGTAAAGATCGGAATTTATATGTAGAATTTTCAATAACTATACTTTTTGTAAATCTAGGATACTTATAAGCAATCTGCTGTACAATCAAACCTCCCACTGAACTCCCAATAAAATGAGCCTTATTCAACCCTATTTTTTCAACCAGCTCAATAGTATCATCAGCCATCATTTCAATACTGTAGAGACAATCCGGATGATCTGACTGACCGATACCACGATTGTCAAAAATGATAACTTGATATTTTTTAGAAAACTCAGATAGAACAGTTCCCCATATATTATGATCTGCAGCAAGTCCTGCAACAAAAACTACTGACTCTCCTGATCCATAAATTTCATAGTAAAGATTAATTCCGTTAACTTTTACTTTTGGCATATTATGCTTCCCTTAAGATTTTTGCGTCCGAATAACTACAATTGGTGAAATCAGTTCAATCCTATTTTGAAGGTCTTTACGTTTCATTTTCGCACGGACGTTAACTGCCAAGTCATGCGCAAATGCAATGGCTTTATTATTGGACAATCCAGTAACATGCGGAACCCATCCCATTGCATAATTAACAAAATCCACTGTTGTATTAAAAAAACGAGAAGCTTGAATCGTTTCAATTTTAATATTTTTAAATCCACATTTTATTAATATTTGTTCATACTCATCAGCAGTTTTTCCATACCACATATTTTGTCCAAGAGGAATTTGTTTTCCCCAACTCTCACGTTCAAAAACCTCAGCAATTTCAGGACAATTTCCGCTAGATGTTTTAATAATAAGAACTCCACCTTGTTTTAGCATTTGGTAAATATTGTTTAAAGCTTTATACTGGTTTTCGATCCAATGAAAAGTGAAAAAGCTAACAACAATATCAAATTTCATAGATATAACAAAATTGTCTGCTGAAATACATTGAAAAGAAAGATTTTTTATATGGCCATAATATTGTTTGCATACTTGAATCATATTTTCAGACGCATCAATTCCCAGAACAGTTCCATTTGGCAAATAGTTTGCTATTTCTGCAGTTATCTTTCCATCTCCGCATCCAATATCTATTATATCTTCATTACCCTCGAATAAGATATTATTCAGGATATCTAAAGCACCATTAAACTGTATCGCAGAATGTTGTTTATAATATTCTGCATTCCAGCGATCATTCTCTTTTGGTTTCTCCATAATAATTCCTCTACATATTTAAAGATACTTTAAGAAAACCATTTTCCACGTTTTATTGGACATAGCAAATAATTGTTAATATTCAAGGGATGTATAGCTTGAGATTTTTTAACATAAAGTTTAGATACAATTTGAGTCTATATACTTAAGTATCCTACTGAATACAACTTATACTACAATTAACACTGCATTCATGATCCTAACTGACTTTTTCGAAGAGAACTTATTTCTGATTCTAGAATCTCTTCTTCCTCTGATATAGGTGTTTTAAGTAAATGTCTTGGTAAAAAAATGATATTTGCTATCACTGTTGGAATAACTGCACTACCTATTACTACAGCTACTAAATACGAATATTGCTCTTTAGTAACAATATTATATGTTAGTCCGTATAGTGCCGAAATAGTTCCAAAAGTAAGCCCTGTTGACATCAATAAAGTGTAATACCATGTTTCCTTCTTATTATTGTTTCTAAACGATTTGATCACAGGGTACAACCCCAATATTTTTGATACAACTTTTCCTATCAGTAGAACTATAAATATCATAGGAGCAGAAACAATAGCAGGTAATGATACTAAAATTCCTGCTCGCAAGAAGTAAAAAGGTGTTAAAAAACCAATTGTTAACGTTCTTAACCGTCTTATAAAAAAACTATCCTTGCTTATTATACCAGCGAGAATCATGCCGGCAATATAAGCTGGTAAAACTGCTTCGCTTCCGGCCCACAATGCAAGAGCTCCTAAAGCAAATAAGACAAACAATATCCATTTTGTCCTTATTGCTGCTGTTCTAAAACCGTAAATACGAATTAAAAATGAGGTAATAGAGGGTATAATAAAATAAAGATATTCCTGAAACAACAATGAAAATAATAGTTTTATAATTGAATGGCGCAAATATCAGTCCAAGAGCAACTACAGTTCCAAGATCATTAATGAAACAAGAACCTAAAATTCCTTTCCCAAATTCAGTTTTATTAAAACCATATTCCAACATTACAGCATACACAACTGCCATTGAAGTTGTTGATAAAGCTATTCCAGCCAACAAACTTGCTTGCGTATTCCATCCTAGCACAAATTTTGCTAACAAAGCGCACCCGATAAACGGAGCAAAAAAGCCAATAAGGCCAACGATTGATGATTCTTTTAATTTTGTTTTAAGTGAAACAGGATCTAATTCAGCACCAGCTAAAAAAGTTAAAATTATTGCACCAGCACCAGCAATGAATTTCACCCACTCGGAATTCTCTTTTAGTATATCGGAATTATAGATATAAGTAATAGCACAACCTGCTATTACTCCGATGCAAATTTCCATCAACGCCATCGACATTTTCAGTCGATTAGCTAAGATAGTTGCGAGTATTGCAAGGGCGAACCACAATGCGGCAGTAGAATAAATTTCTAACATAAAGTCTCTTCATAATTTATCATTACAGAAGTCATTAGCCAACCATTGGCAGTTATGAGGGAAACTTCATTCCCTATGTAATCTAAAAATATGTTTTAATATATCCTTCCAACTCTTTCAATTTCAAATCAGGTTCAGTATTTTTGAGCCTGGGTATCTTACTATTAACTAAAAACTGTTTCCCGCCACTCCCTTCAATGTAAATATATCCGGCTTTTACAGAAATAGAACTATAGCCAGCAAGAGCTACTGCAATACGAATCTTCATAATTGAAATAAATCTTTCCGATTCCAAAGGAATTTTACCGAATCTATCAACTAATTCGTGTTCTAACTCTTCGAGTTCAGTATAACTCCAAATTTCTGAAAATCGTCTATAAAACTCAACTCTTAGTCTTTCTGACGGAACATATTCCTTCGGCAAACAAGCATTAATTTTGCCTTTCGCAGGTTTAAGGCTAAAATCGATAAAATCGAAAAACATATCAACATAAAAAATTAGTATCTCTTTTTTCCCTTTCAAACTGCTAATAGCAGACTTTAAAAGTTGGCAGTACAAATTGAATCCAACCGCATTGATATGCCCGCTTTGCTCTGCTCCCAGCACATTTCCGGAACCGCGAATTTCCAAATCTTTTAATGCAAGCCTGAATCCTGCACCAAGCTGTGTATATTTTCTCATAGCAGAAAGCCGCTCCCTGGCGGTTCCGGAAATAATAGAAGAATCAGGAAGTAGCAAATACGCATAAGCCTGCCTGGACCAGCGCCCAACCCTACCTCTTAATTGGTACAGTTCAGCAAGACCAAACATATCTGCTCTTTCAATTATAATTGTATTAGCATTCGGTATATCAACGCCGGATTCAACAATAGTAGTTGATACAAGAACATCTATTTTCCCATCAATAAATTTGGCCATTATATATTCCAGTTCATAATCGTTCATTTGTCCATGTGCTGACTCTATCCGCAAATCCGGCATAAGTTCTCTAAGCTGAGAACATCTTTGCTCTATAGTTTTTACCCTGTTATGAATAAAAAAGACCTGCCCATCGCGTTTTACTTCCCGGTAAATTGCTTCGCTAATTATATCATTATCAAACTTGCAAAGAATTGTTTGTATCGGCAGCCTGTTAGATGGCGCAGTCATGATTGTGCTTAAATCTCTAATTCCAGACATGGTAAGATAGAGCGTTCTCGGTATGGGAGTTGCTGTCATGGTAAGAATATCCACAGTCGCCCTTAACCTTTTGAATTTTTCCTTATGCAGTACCCCAAATCTCTGTTCTTCATCTATTATTAACAATCCAAGGTTGGCAAATTTTACATCATCCTGTATCAGCCTGTGAGTACCTATTATTATGTCAACCTTTCCATCTCTTAGATACTCTATTATTCTGTTTTGCTCAGTCTTGTTTTTAAACCGGCTTAGTACTTCTATAATCACCGGATATTCAACAAATCTCTCTGAAAAAGTATAAAAATGCTGTTGCGCCAGTATCGTAGTTGGGGTAAGAATCGCTACCTGCTTTCCTGCCATTACGGCTTTAAAAGCTGCCCTCATTGCAACTTCAGTTTTTCCATAACCAACATCGCCGCATAAAAGCCTGTCCATCGGTTTGGAAGACATTAAATCTCTTTTTACATCATCAACAGCTCGCAATTGGTCACGAGTTTCCTCGTAAGGGAATGCCATTTCAAAATTAACTTGTTCCTCATCATCAGCAGAAAAGACATGTCCAACGCTTGATAATCGAACTGCTTGAATTCTCAACATCTCAGCAGCAAGCTGTTTTATAGCCCCCATTACAGAATCTTTTATAGACTGCCACCTATTTGAACCAACTTTACTAAGAAACGGTAATGTTTTACTTGTTCCCGCATAACGCGAAACCATTCCAGCCTGCCATATTGAAACATATAATTTTACCCCATCTTCATACTCTATTTCCATAACCTCACGCAAAGAGCCGGACATTTCTATTTCCGTAATACCATGATAAATTCCTATTCCGTGGATTATATGAACTACATATTCACCAATATCCAGTTCCGCTATATTATAATCTTCAGACTCTCTGGTAATTCTCTTAAAAGTATTCTTCTGATACAGGGTCCGTCGATGCGGATTGTAATAAATTTCTTTTTCTGACAGAATCACTAGTTTTTCTTCACTCACCATAAACCCGTTGGAAAGTCTGCCTTCATAAAAAGTAATATGGGTAGAATCTATCTTATTTTCATCCAACCAGGCAGATACATGTTTTTGCCCCAATCTGGTGTCACAAAATATCGAAATATGATAATTATTTTCAATCCAAAACCCTATCTGATCTCTACGCATTTGGGAATAGAGCTCTTTTCCTATCAATTCAATATCTTCATCAAAAACACTCTCGATAGTCGATGGAATTGGCAGGAATCTTTCCAACTTTTGTTTCGGTTCTTTAAAATCAGCGTCTATTTCTCTTACAATTTTTACAAATTGGCCGGCTTTTTGAAATCTCTTTACGAGCTGTTCATAACCCCCCGAATCAGATGTAAAATTCTCTCTGCATTCAACAGGGGAAACAACTATTACCAAAGGAGGAGATTTGAAATAGTCTAACAAGCTGCTCTTAAATTCATATCCGTTAAGTGGCATTTTCGGAATAATTGTATAACTATCAGCTTTGGATACTGTTTTTTGAGTTTCGGGCGAAAAGTATCTTATGCTTTCTATCTCATTGTTAAAGAACTCTATCCTAACCGGATATTGTTCAGCCGGAGAATAAACATCTATAATCCCGCCTCTTACGGCAAATTCGCATGCTGTACTTACCTGATACTCGTCATCGTAGCCCATGTCCGTTAATTTGACGGTAAGTTTTTTGATGCTAATAGAATCTCCTGATTTTAATAAAAAGCAATTTTTTGAAAAAGATTTTGGATTACTTAATGCCAAAGAAAAAACTCCTATTGATGTAATTAGAGAAGCATTGCCTTTTAGCGTTTTAAAAAGAATATTAGTCCTTTCTAATTCATTTTCCGGTATAAACTTGTCTTGCTTTGGCACATCTTCGAAAAGATAAAAATTCTTGTCCAGTCCAAATATATTTTTAAATTCAAACAATCCTCCATATAGCTCTTCTGCAATAGCCGCATTAGGTGTTACTAGCAAAAATTGTCCCTTTACTCCCGCAAGTAAACTAAAACAGCAAACAGGAAAAACCGTTTTGTCTGAACAAATAACTTCTTTATGTTGTCTAAAACTACATATAACTTTTTTAATATTTTCCTTTTTCGTATACATTCTTATTTTTCTAACTTGACTAAAACTAAACTTAAAATATATTTCGACCTTTTGCATTAAAAGTTATAGACAACCTTTTTGCTATATAATATAATAGCTAAAGTTGAGCATTGAGCTTACGAAGGAATACTAAAATCTATTCAAAACAGAAGAAATTGGTGTTTTTGCAAATTCAGCTCAAAATAATTAACAAAATCATTTTTGGATAATTATGTATTATGTTCCTACAAAATAAAGATAAATTATGAAAAAAACTTTAACAAAAAAAAATAAAATTAAAGCTAAGCCGGTAAAGAAAGCTGCGGTAAAAACCAAAGCTAAGGCTAAGGTTACACCTAAAGTTGGTAAAAAAAACATAAAGTCCAAAGTACGCGTTACCAGAAAAAAAGTTACAGTAAAGCCACAGTCAAAATTAAAGTTGAAAAAATCTGCTATTATAAAAAAGAGCAGAAAACAATTGTCTAAAATAAAAACTAAAGCCAAAACTGCAAAAAAAATTATAAAGAAACCGGTAGTAAAAAGTCCTATAAAACCCGGCAGAAAAATAATCAAGCTTCCTAAAAAAGAAACTAAAGTGGAACCTGTGTTACAAAAATCCAAGCGGGGGAGAAAGCCAGGTTCAAAAAATAAAAATATTCTTCCTAAAAAAGTCGTTTTACCCATAATAAAAGAAAAAATCCCTAAAAAACGTGGACGAAAACCTAAGAACGCTATTCGGCAAGAATTACCTGCAGGAATATCTCGAAGGGGCAGAGCTAAAAGAGAAAAAGCTCTAAGAGCAGAGAGTGCTGTTCAGTCGTTAGGCAAAAATGATACGATGAAAGTGTACATGCAGGATATTGGAAAGATTTCCCTTGTTACAAAAGATGAAGAAATAGAACTTGCCGCAGATATACATGGAGATGATCCGAATGCTAGTGAACGCGCAAGAGCCATATTGATCAAGGCCAATCTCAGACTCGTTGTAAAAATAGCTCATGACTTTAAAGGATTGGGGCTGCCTCTTCTTGACTTGATATCTGAAGGGAATATCGGACTTATGCGTGCAGTGGAAAAATTTGACCCTAAAAAAGGAGCTAAGTTTAGTTCATATGCCGCATGGTGGATCAAACAGTCTATGAGGAGAGCTTTGGCTAATCAGAGCAGAACTATACGAATTCCAGTACAATCTGCCGGAAAAATTAACAAAATAAAATCAATGAGACTCAAACTTACTGAAGAATACGGTAGAGAACCTACAGATGCTGAAATAGCAGAAAGGCTTGAATTCAGCAGGAGGACAGTATCAGGCTTAAGACTAGCGGACTTGAGAACATTTTCTCTGCATGATCCTATCCAGCAAGGTGAAGAAGGCGAATTTCAAGACATAATTCCTGACAGCGCTACACAAACACCTGAAAGAATCCTCGGAGACATGGAATCTGTAGACCGCCTGAAAGGTCTAATAAAAGAATTAGATGAAAGAGAAAAGAAAATTCTCAGAATGCGATTCGGTTTAGATGGAGAAAAACCGCGTACTCTTGAAGAAGTAAGCCAGGAAATTGGAAGAACAAGAGAGAGGGTAAGACAAATCCAGAATCAGGCTCTTACCAGATTGAAAGGTATGCTTTTTGATGAAGAAGGATTTTCTCACGAGTAAAAATCAAGAAATTTTTTGCTTATCTATTTGTTATTTTGCAAGTTTATGTTTCTCTTATAGGCTAAATATTATCTAAAAATCGGAGTTTAATAAGAAATGACTGAAGTAAAAATGAGAAAAGGCGAGCCAATAGACAAAGCCTTAAGAAAACTTAAAAAGAAATTGGACAGAGAAGGAACTCTAAGAGAGATTCGTAATAGAAGACATTACGAAAAACCTAGCGAAGTAAGGAGAAGAATTGAAAAATCTCCAAAACGTAAATTGTACTAGCCAGTATATCATCTGACAATTGTCATAGCCTATTTACCATATCGATTGATATCCAGCCAGCGCCTATGACACCATATCCATTGTGCAGGATCTTTTCTTATTTCATTTTCTATTCCGGTTGTATACAGTTGTGCCAATTGCCGCGTATCTTTTTCTCTATCTCCGGTGGAGTTTTTCAGCTTTAACGGGCCTGTAAAACTGATTTCATATTTAAAATTATCATCTAATCTTCTTGCTACTCCTACGAATAGAGATGCCCCTGTTTTGAGGTGCAGCATGGCAGGTGAAAAATGAGTTCTTGCCGGGTGGCCAAAAAACTCAGTTTCTACTCCGACAGCACTGCCTGCGTGCTGATCTGAAAGTATTCCTACTGCTTTGCTTTCAGCTATGGCCTTTAATAAAGGTTTTATAGCAGAATTTTTGTCACAAACTTCCTGATTAAACATACGACGTTTTGACATGATATAGCTGCCTATCTTTTTATTGTCAAAAGGTCTCATGACGCTTACTATTGGCCGCACTAGAACTGAACTGCCCAGCCCTGAAATTTCCCAGTTCCCATAATGAGCTCCGGCGTAGATTATTGCTTTTGCCTTTTTCAATGCCTCTTCAGCTTCAGGAGTTACGTATGTAAGTTTAATGTATTCGGATATGTTTTCAGGGGTGATATACTGGTCTATTTTTATGATTTCAACTCCAACTTTTGCGAAATGAATAAAACTGGCCAGTGCTAATTTTTTCGCATCTTTTCTATTATTAACAATGCCTGAGTGTAATATGTGCTGAATAGCTCTGCTCCTGTGTTTTCTGTCAATCAGGAAGGCTATGCAAGCTCCAAATGTAACAATTTTAAACGCTGCCTTTAAAGAGAGAAGCCTTACTATCAAAATAAGAGGTAGTACTAGATAGTATTCCAGATTTTCTAAAAATATATTCTTTTCTTTAGCCATTTAATTTCTTTCTTCTTTTTTTCTTTTTAGTTTCTCTGTTTATATCCATCCATCTTTTATGGCACCATATCCATTGTGTAGGGTTTTTCCTTACTTCGTTTTCTATCGCATTAGTATACATTTGTGCAAGTAATTGGACATCTTTATCTAAGTTTCCAGTTGTTTTTTCAAGTTTAAACGGCCCGCTCATATATATATCATAAGTAAAATTATCACTGGTTCTTACTGCTACTCCGAGAAGGATTGGGGAACCTGTTCTTAAATGCAAAAGTGCCGGGGAAATGTGTGTCATTGCCGGACGCCCGAAGAATGTGGTTTCCATTCCTTTTTTTCCTGCATGTTCATCTGAAATTATTCCGACTGATCTGCCATTTCTCAATGCGTTAAGCAGCATTTTGAAGGAATTTTTTTTGAAACATATTTGCTGTTTGAAATTTTCTCTTTTGTTTAATATGAAGTTAGTTATTTTTTTATTAGAGATTGGACTCATAACGCTTAGGAGCGGGTGCCAGATAGCCGAACAGTATAGTCCTGTCATTTCCCAGTTTCCCAGGTGTGCGCCTATGAATATTATAGATTTTGAATTTTTTACAGTATTTTCTATTTCAGGAGACATAATTATATTAATTCTCTCTCTGAAACTCTCTTCGGAATTAAAATATTGGTCAAACCTTAAAAACTCTATTCCGAGTTTAAGCATGTGAATATAATTTGCCCTAGCTATAACAGCAGCCTCTTTTTTGTTTTTGGCAATTCCGGCATGCATAATATGTTGAATCATGAGTTTTCTATCATAAAAGTCCACATAATATGCAATAATACCAAACAGTTTTGCTAAAAAAAATACCGTTTTTAAAGGAATTACTCTTATAAATTCGGCAATGCCCTTAGCTAAATAATATTCTACATTTTGTAATAAAAAATTTCTTTTTTTCATATTTTAAAATTCTAAAATCGCGAATCTTCTGTTTTTAATTTAGCATTTCCAGTCTATATTTGTAGTTTATTAGTCTGATTTTTTCTCATAGTTTCAATCTGTTTTATTTTCTGAGTTTCATGTTTTTGCTGATCGAGATACCCTGTAAGCATGAAGGAGGAAGAACCATTTACATTGCGCAGGAACATTACCATATCGTTCTCATTCATTTTTTAGGAATCAAGCTTCTGATTTATATTTCCAGAATTTTGGCAGCAAATAACAACATACAGGGACACTAATAACACATAAAATTCCACCAGAAATAATAGATGCTGTAACTCCAAATGCAGCAGCTACCAATGCAGCCTCTGTGTCTCCCAATTTTGGTCCGCTTATACAACAAATTAATTCAATTCCGGACAACCTGCTTCGGAATTTATTCGGAACAGAATCATTCCACATTATACCACGAAAAATACTACTAATTGTATTGAAAACACCTGTTAATACTAAGAAAAATAAAGCGCCCCAAAGACTATTCGATAATCCAAAAAATATAATAGCTACCCCCCACAGTAGTACTGATGCAGAAATAGCAGCTCCATATTTTTTTACATGCTTAGTCCATCCGCTAAAAAGAGAAATCAGAAGAGAACCTGTAGCCGGAGCTGAGTATAATATTCCAAGAATTTCTACTCCGCCAAAAGATTGCGCGATGGCTGGAAATAAGGCCATTGGCGTTCCAAAAATCATTGCTACAAAATCAATAAGATAACTTCCAAGCAATTCTTTACGTGAAAATGCATACAAAAATCCTTGCTTAATGGAAGTTCATGCTAATATTTTGCTACTGTTATTTACAGGTCTTCCAATATTTTTTAATCGGGAAAGAGCTATCAGAGAAATAATGAAGCTTATAAAATCTAAAAGATAGGTAGTAACAAGCCCGAAATTAGCTATTACCAATCCTCCTATGGTAGGGCCAACAATCATGCAAAAATTATACATGAAATTCGAAAGAGCTCCGACTGAAGAAAAATTATTTTTGCCTACAATTTGTTGAGTAATGCCCCCTACCGCAGGCCAATAAAGTCCACCAAATACTGACATATATGCGCTAGTCAGAAATATGATCCATATATGAGGAGTTGAAAGCGCAGCATTTAAAGCAAATGACAAACAGCCTATAGCAAGAGATGATTCAGCTATAATCATTAAGGTTTGCCGATTGTAATGATCAGCTAAGGCTCCTCCTAATAAAGCTGTTAATATTAATGGTACCAGTTGTACAAAGCTTAATAGCCCTACCATTAGAATAGACTGCGTTTCGTGATAGACTTGATATGGCAGGGCTACGCTGGTTATCATTGTTCCTATAAAAGAAACAAATTGACCAATATACAAAAAACGATAGTCCCGACTGTGCAGCAAAATGGAAAAATCAATAAAGAACTTCATTAGGTTTCTGAACTTCAGTCTGAAGTCTATTGTCCTTAGTCTTCAGTCTATCTTTCTTTTTATGCTTTTCCTCCATCTGGTATTATACCACATCCATTGAGTAGGATCTTCTCTAATCATCTTTTCTAAGTTTTTTATATATTGTTGGGCTAAAATTCTGATGTCTTCCTGCCTATTACCTGTGCTTTTTTCGAGCGTTATAGGATCGTTAATAACAACTTCATAATTAAAATTATCATCAAGTCTTCCTGCAACTCCTGCAATAATTGGAGCTCCTGTTCTTAAATGGAGCAGAGCCGGCGAGATGTGAGTTCTTGCAGATTTTCCAAGGAATACTGTTTCAATACCTTTAGACCTGGCATCCTGATCAGCAATTAATCCAACAGATTTTCCCGATCTTAATGAGTTTAGGAGTATACCGAGTGAATTTTTTTTCATACACAATTCCTGCCCAAAATTTTTTCTCTTATTAATGAGATAATCCGTAATCCATTTATTGAGAGATGGTTTCATAACGCTCAATAACGGACGCAGAACTGCCGAGCAAAACAGTCCCACAATTTCCCAATTCCCATAGTGACCGCTAACAAAGATGATAGATTTAGCATTTTTTATAGCATCGTCAGCTTTGGGCGTTGATCTGAATTTTATATATCTGGTAATGTTTTCAACTGTCACATATTGGTCAAATTTTAAAAATTCTATTCCGAACTTTAAAAGATGAATATAATTTTTTTTTGCTATCGCAGCAGCTTCCAATTTGTTCTTTGCAATACCCACATGCAAAAGATTTTTTATCATTAAATTCCTTCCGAAAAAATCAACATAATAGGCAAAAATCCCTATCGCCTTTGCAAGAAAAAATGCTGTTTTAAGTGGCAATAGTCTTATAAATTCTACAAAGCCTTTAGCCAGTAAATACACTATATACTGTAATAGTTTTCCAATTTTTATTTTCATAATTAGTTTAAAACTGGAATTGGGAGAATCAAAAGATGTTGTAAAAAACTCTCATCAATGCTTTTCGGACTTATACCACAAACAGCCTCAAAAAAACTTCCATATTGAAAACTTGGGGCTCAGGACTTTTCCCTTGTTCTTATTTTCGAAAACTGGATTGTTTAGAGTATACAATAAATCTTTCATAAGAAGCTTGAGTCTTTCTTAAAATAAGTATGTAATAGACATATTCCCGTATATATATGGTATTATTTTACTTCATCATTTAAAGAAATGCAATTCCTGATTATATATTGAGGTTAATCCTCAAATTTACTGTTCACTTCGGAAAAAGGGAAAAAAGCATACGATTTTTTTCACGTCAGCTTCTGTTCTAGATTCAGTCAGTCGTCAATCTACAACCTATCTCAGGAATATTATGTAGAACTCAATAAAGAATATTATCAGGCTTAGGATTAAGCAGAACCATCCGAGTGTTTTAAGCAACTTCGAGTTTTTCTGTTTTATACCCAGCAGTGCCGGCAATATGCCAAATGCAACAATTACACCAAACCCGCCAACAAATTCAAGTACAACTATGAACAAATCAGGATATACAATAGATACAATAAGCGGAATGATGAAAGTAATAGCCGCATCGGCATATATAGAATCTTTGATATATTTGGAAGTAAGATCTCTCATATAATTGAGAAATCCCATTCCCAGTCCGAAATAAGAAGTTGTTACAGTAAAAAAGCTAAAAAACAAAGCAAGAAAAGTTATTGCATTTGAGCGAAGCAGTTTTGCTATAGGAACTGTAGCAGGGTCCCCCTGATTATATGCTCCGATTATAGAAATCTGATTGGGCGAAGTTAAAGGCAGCGTACCTATCACGGCAAAAATCCACACAAAGTTGATAAGAAAAATAATAACTATTCCAATAAGCAAAACATAAAATGTATATAATCTTTTTAATCTGAATTCTATTCCATGTTTGCAGATTGCAGGAATAACTACTTGAAACCCTAGCGAAGTCATTAGGATGGGAAGTTGCAACGGGAAGTGGGGCCAGTTTGTATGCTGTAAATTGATCTCTTTTACATTAGGGATAACAAGTACGATTAAAGCAAAAAATAGACAAAATAGGCCAATAATAAAAAACGTATTGCACTTTCTTACAGTTTCCATTCCGTATAGAATGACAGCTGTTACCAATACAAAATAGATTATGTTTACAATTGTTGTAATATGTGGTATTGAATTTAAAGCAGGAATCAAGTTAATGACTATGGACACAGCTCCACATAGATGAGCAACTATCAGACCATAAAAAGTAAGTATATAGGCTACACTATTGATATATTTTGCCCATTTTCCAAGATCTTTTTCATACACTTTGGCCATATCAGTAATTATTTCTCTGGATACAACTAGCCTGTATACCATGATCCAAGCTGTAGAACCCATTAGCAAAGTAGATAAAACCAACGCAACTATAGAAGGAATAAAACCTGCCTGTCCTGTTCTCAAAGGTAATCCTAAAATTCCAACACCGATACAAGTGCTTACAATTAGTAATGCCATAGAGAAAATAAAATATAATTTTCTGTACATGTATTCTCCTGTTGTACAAAAACCGAGTTGAATTTCGATCTTTCTGTAAAATTGCATAGTTTACTGGTAAAGTCAACGGACTCAATTATTTTTATGGCCGGTTTAATATGTATTTTTCATATGTGTGTCAAGGCTAATATGGTAGTGTTTAAAAAAATATCATTTGTTTTTATTTCGGTTTTATTATTCGTTTTTCCTACGCTTTTTCTTTATTCCACGTCTCTGCCTGTTGATGAAGCCTTTAAGCTTAGTGTTGAAAGAATAAACAACAAAACAATAAGAGCACAATGGGAGATAGCTAAGGGTCATCATCTATACAAGGATGAAATGTCTATACTGCCTGGAGATAGTAATGGAACAGTTTTAGGTACGATTATCTATCCCAAAGGTGAAACTGAACACAGTAACGTATTAGGAGATTATGATGTTTACAAAGACAAACTGATTATAGATATTCCTATAATACAGTGGGGCGATAGCAATATTAAGTTGATTTTTAAATATCAGG
>Ga0233425_10001595_pt1 | contig 49975 bp, 45 predicted proteins | sample Watercolumn_Towu_2_FD_181712 | JGI IMG/M metagenome (GOLD analysis project Ga0233425, IMG submission 181712) | Freshwater microbial communities from Lake Towuti, South Sulawesi, Indonesia - Watercolumn_Towuti2014_140_MG | ecosystem: Environmental > Aquatic > Freshwater > Lake | place...
ACGAACTGCGGAAACGGCCCCTCCCATGATCCTCGGCATCGGCACGGACATCATCGCGGTGCAGCGCATGGACGATATCCATGCGCGCCATGGCGGCCGTTTGGTGGCGCGCCTGCTGGCCCCCGAGGAACATAGCGAATACGCCCGGGCGCGTGATAAGGATCGCTTCCTGGCCAAGCGCTTCGCCGCCAAGGAGGCCCTGGGCAAGGCGCTGGGCACCGGCATCCGCGCTCCGGTGTCGCTTTCCGCCATCACGGTGGTGCATGACGACCTGGGCAGGCCGGGTTTTGCGTATTCGTCGGAACTGGCCGACTGGATGCGGACGCGGGGCGCGGGCCGGGCGCATCTCTCCCTTTCCGACGAACAGGATTACGTCGTCGCTTTCGTGGTCGTCGAAGGCACATGATTCCCGCCAACCATCTTCCCCTTGGGCCGGTGATGGCCGACGTGGCCGGTCTCGCCCTGAGCGACGCCGAGCGTGCCCGCTTGCGGCACCCCGGCGTCGGCGGCGTCATCCTGTTCAAGCGCAACTACGAGAGCCCGGCCCAGATCGCCGAGTTGTGCAGGGAAATACACGCCCTGCGCAGCCCCCACCTCCTGATTGGCGTGGACCACGAGGGCGGACGCGTGCAGCGCTTCCGCGAGGGTTTTACTCGCATCCCGCCCATGCGCGCCATCGGCGAAGCCTGGGACAGCCATCCGCAGCGTGCACGCCGCCTGGCAAGGGACGCTGGCTATGTGATCGGCGCCGAACTGCGCGCGGTGGGGGTGGATTTCAGCTTCGCGCCGGTGCTCGACCTGGACTATGGCAGCAGCGGCGTCATCGGTGACCGCGCTTTTCACCGCAGCCCCCAGGCGGTGACCGACCTGGCTCACGCCTTGGTGCTCGGCCTGCAGGAGGCGGGCATGAACGCGGTGGGCAAGCACTTTCCCGGCCACGGCTTCGTCGCCGCCGATTCCCATCTGGCCATTCCGGTGGACGAGCGCAGCCTGGCCGACATCGAGTTCGCCGACCTGCTTCCTTTCCGACAGATGATCGACCTGGGCCTGGCAGGCATCATGCCCGCCCACGTCATCTATCCGCGAGTGGACGCGCAACCGGCGGGCTTCTCGCGCAAGTGGCTGTCCGAAATCCTGCGCGGCCGGTGTGGCTTCGAAGGCGTCATTTTCAGTGACGACCTGACGATGGAAGGTGCCAGCGTCGCCGGCGACATCAGTGAGCGTGCCATCGCCGCTCTGGTTGCCGGCTGCGACATGGTTCTGGTGTGCAACCGCCCCGACTTGGCAGATGAGCTGCTGGGCAAGCTGAAATGGCCGCTGCCGCCGGTTTCGCTGATTCGTCTGGCGCGCATGCATGGCCGCCCGCATCCGCCGTCGCGCACCTCGCTGCACGAAAGCCAGCGCTACGTCAGCGCCGTGCGCCACCTGGGCGGGATCGGCCAGGCCGATGCCGACCTGGCCCTGCTGGACCCCACCAACGTCGGCGACCGGCAGGATTGGCCTCCTTTCTCTTCCAACTGACAGGACTTCCATCATGAAACGCCGCCGCATCTATGGCCGCCATCGACTCTCCCGCGACGCCGAACGTCTGGCCTGGCTGGCCCAGGGGCTGGCGGACTCCGGCAGCCGGCTGGAGGACGCCTGGCTGGAGACGGAAATCAGCGGCCTCATCGACCGACTGCTCAAGGCTGGCGACGAGGATGCCCTCAATCAGGCCCTGGACCGGCTGCACGAGACCAACAGCCGCGCCTATGATGAACTTGCCGACCTCATCGAGGCGGGCTGCGAGGTGAGTCGGATAGGTGACACGGCGAAACTGCTCATCGCCTTGCCTGTGCTGGCCTGGTCGCGCTACGCCATCCCCACCCGGAGCGTGCCCAAGGCGGCACTGGACGTCCTGCGCGCCCAGCTTTCCGCCCACGTGCTGGCGGCCGAAGCGCGGGTGCATTTCGCCGATTACCTGTTCAGCCCCGACCAGTTGCCGCAGGGCTATTGCGAGACCCGTGCCTTCGCCGACGAACTGTGGAATGCAGCCGCCTCGGGCAAGGATATGAAGGTGGATTCACACCGCTTGCCGGAAAGCCAGGTCTTCGTCTCCGACGTGCGCTACCTAATGGCCGCGGTACAAGTACCGGTAGGCCGGCCGGTATTCCGCTGGAACGAGGCCGACGGCGGGCGGACGGCTTCCCTGGCTGTCTGGCGTGAACAGGGCGGGCCCAATTTCCAGGGCCTGCTGGCCGGCTGTACCTTTGAACTGCTGTTGCCCGACGCCTACTTTGCCGCCTGGCGCCAGGCCGACCGGGATACCCGTCCGTTTGCGCTGAAGGCAGCCGTGGAATACCTGAGGACCCTGTTCAACGAGCCGGCCAACCGCATCCGTGCCGTTGCCGCTCCTTACTACGAGCACTGGCTGGAGGAGTGGCGGGTGGGATTTACCCTGGCGAATTCCGACGATGTGGTGCACGGCGTCACTTGGCCTCTGCTCGGCCATGAGGACGAGAACGCCGATCTCGGCGCCGAGATCGAGGCCCTCTTGAAGAGCACCGGCATCGGCGAGGTGCGCATCCTGGACACCCGCATGCCCCTGGAATACTGCGACGACTGCGGCGCCCCCCTGTTCCCCAATCCGGATGGGGAGAACGTCCACGCCGAGCTGCCTGAGGAGATGCAGGGCGCGCCTGCGCAACTCCACTGACTCTTTTTCTCCCCGTTTAAGGGGGGGCGAGGGGGAGTTGACGACCTTGTCTGACTTGCCACGTATCCGAAATTCCCCCTGGCCCCCACGTTGTGAAGTGGGGGATCACCGAATTTGATGCCCATGACCTTCACCACCGACTGCGCCGCCTGTCCACGCCTCGCCGCCTTTCTCGAAGCCTGCCGCGCCAGCCATCCCGGCTATTTCTGCCGACCGGTGCCGCCCTTCGGCGACGCGCAGCCGAGTCTGTTCATCGTCGGCCTGGCCCCCGGCTTCCACGGGGCCAACCGGACCGGCCGGCCGTTTACCGGCGACCATGCGGGCATCCTGCTCTACGAGACCCTGCACGCCTTCGGCTACGCCGACCGGCCTGCCTCGGTGGCCGCCGCCGACGGGCTGAACCTGATTGGCTGCCGCATCACCAACGCAGTCAAATGCGTACCGCCGGAGAACAAGCCGGGTACTGCCGAGATCAAGCGTTGCAACGCCCACCTGAAGGCGGAGCTGGCGGGCCTGCCGGCGGGCACGGCCATCCTGGCCCTGGGACAGATTGCCCACAAGGCGGTGCTCATGGCCCAGGGTCTGAAGGAAAAGGCTTACCCTTTTGCCCATGCCGCTCGCCATGAGCTGCCCGGCGGATTGCGGCTTCACGACAGTTACCATTGCAGCCGCTACAACACCCAGACCCGGCGGCTCACCGCCGAGATGTTCCACGCCGTGTTCCGGCAAATCCAAGGAGGTTCCTGACCATGCCCGTCGTCACCATCAAGCTCGCCGGCACCCTGAGCCGGGACCAGAAGAAAAAGATTGCCGAGGAGATCACCGATACCCTGGAGCGCCACGCCCTCAAGCCCAAGCGTTACACCACCATCGCCTTCGAGGAACTGCCCGACGAAAACTGGGCCATCGCCGGGCAGTTGCTGGACGAGGACGACAGCTGAGTTCCCCGTGCCCGAGGCGTTCGATCCCAAGCCCCTGCTCGCCGGCCTGCCCAACCTGCCCGGCGTCTACCGCATGCTGGGGGAAAGGGGCGCCGTCCTCTATGTGGGCAAGGCCCGGGATCTGAAGAGGCGGATTTCCAGCTACTTCCAGAAGACCGACCTCTCGCCCCGCATCCGCCACATGGTGGCGCGCATCCGCGATATCCAGACCACGGTGACGCGCACGGAAGCCGAGGCGCTGCTGCTGGAGAACAACCTGATCAAGGGGCTGGCACCCAAGTACAACATCCTCTTCCGGGACGACAAGTCTTATCCCTACCTGCTTCTGTCTGGGCATGAATACCCCCGCCTGGGTTTCTTCCGGGGCACGCCGGACAGGAAGAACCGGGTGTTCGGCCCTTTCCCCCATTCCCTGGCGGTGCGGGAGAGCATCCAGATCCTGCAGAAGGTGTTCCGCCTGCGCACCTGCGAGGACACGGTGTTTTCCAACCGTTCCCGCCCCTGCCTGCTGCACCAGATCAAGCGTTGCAGCGGCCCCTGCGTGGGGCGGGTGTCGGCGGCGGACTATGCACGGGATGCGGAGAACGCCACCCTGTTCCTGGAGGGCAAGGACAACGAGGTGATCGCCGGCCTCACCGCGCGCATGGAGGCCGCCGCCGAGGCCCTGCGCTTCGAGGCGGCAGCCGTGTACAGGGACCAGATCCAGGCGCTGGCACAGGTGCGGGCGGTCCAGTTCGTGGAAAGCCGCTCCAGCCGGGACGTGGACGTGATCGCGGCGGTGGCCCGGGGGGGCGTGGCCTGCGTCTATCTCACCATGGTGCGCGGCGGCCGCAGCCTGGGCGGCCGCGCCTTCTTCCCCACCCATGGGGAGGAGGCAGACCCCACCGCCCTGCTGGAGGCGTTCGCCGGCCAGCACTACGCAAGCCATCCCATCCCTTCAGCCCTGGTCCTGGAATGGGAGGTGGATGGCCTGGCCGACTGGCTGTCGGAACAGGCCGGGCGCCGGGTGCAGGTGGTCACCCATCCCCAGGAGGAGCGGCGCGTCTGGCTGGAGATGGCGAGGAAGAACGCGGAACTGGCCCTGGCCACCCGGGAAGGAGTGCGGGAGAACCAGTCCAACCGCCTGGCTGCCCTCAACGAGGTCCTGGGCGAAGAGGGCATCGCCCGCATCGAATGCTTCGACGTGAGCCATACGATGGGCGAGGCCACGGTGGTGTCCTGCGTGGTGTTCGACAACGGTGCCATGCAACCTTCGGAATACCGCCGCTTCAACATCGCCGCCGGGAAACCCGCTGGGCCGCCCCAAGAGTTTCCCGGCCCCCTCGGGGGGCGGCGCCGACCGAAGGAAGGTGCCGGGGGGGGTAACGCTTTCACGCCGGGCGACGACTATGCCGCCCTGCGGGAAGCCCTGTCCCGTCGCTACGGAAAGCTGGTGGAAGGCGAGGGTAAGTTGCCGGACCTGCTCCTCATCGACGGCGGCAAAGGACAGTTGCACGTGGCGGTGGACGTACTCTTGGAACTGGGTCTGGGCGACATGCCCATGGTGGGCGTGGCCAAGGGGGTGGAGCGCAAGGCCGGCCTGGAACAGCTCTTCCTGCCCGGCGAGGTGGATCCCCTGCGGCTGCCGCCGGATCATCCCGGCCTGCATCTCATCCAGGAGGCCCGCGACGAGGCCCACCGCTTCGCCATCACCGGCCACCGGGCCCGGCGCGGCAAGGCCCGCACCCAGTCGAGCCTGGAGGACATCGCCGGCATCGGCGCGAAAAGGCGGCAGAAACTGCTGCAAACCTTCGGCGGCCTGCGCGGCGTCATCGACGCGGGGGTGGAGGAACTGGCCAGGGTGGAGGGCATCAGCCGCGAACTGGCGGAAAGAATCTATCGGGAACTACACTAGTCGCTCGACAAGAATACGAACATGCCCTTCAACCTCCCCAACGCGCTGACCTGGCTGCGCATTCTGCTGATCCCGCTGTTCGTGGCGGTGTTCTACCTGCCCGACGGCTGGGTGCCCAAGCACGCCATCAACCTGACCGCCACCATTATCTTCGCTCTGGCGGCGGTTACCGACTGGCTGGACGGTTGGCTGGCGCGCCGCCTCAACCAGATGTCCGCCTTCGGCGCCTTCCTGGATCCGGTGGCGGACAAGCTCATGGTGGCAGCGGCGCTGATCGTCCTGGTGGACCTGGATCGGGCCGGCGTTGATGTGGCCCTCATCATCATCGGCCGGGAGATCGCCATCAGCGCCCTGCGCGAATGGATGGCCAGGCTGGGCCGCTCCGGCAAGGTGGCGGTGTCCTTGATCGGCAAGCTCAAGACTACCGCCCAGATGACTGCCATCCTGCTACTGCTCTACCACGATCCCATCGGTACCTGGCAGTCCACGCCCATCGTCGGCCGCGCCCTGCTTTACCTGGCTGCCTTCCTTACCCTGTGGTCCATGCTGCACTATCTCCTTATGGCCTGGAAGGCGCTTAAACACGAGCCCGCCAGTTGACAGAATGCGTTTGGCCGCTACAATGCGCGTTCACTTCGACGCGGGAATAGCTCAGTTGGTAGAGCGCAACCTTGCCAAGGTTGAGGTCGCGAGTTCGAGCCTCGTTTCCCGCTCCAGAATTTCCGGGGAAAGCAATACCGCTTTCCCCTTTTGATTTCCGGGAAACGATTTCATCGCGGCGCGTTAGCAAAGCGGTTATGCAGTGGATTGCAAATCCATCTAGGTCGGTTCGACTCCGGCACGCGCCTCCAGACAAATCAAGAAGTTGGGCCAGCCTTGCGCTGGCCTTTTATATTTCCGTCGGGCTGCAGGTTATTCCGAGACGTCATTAAAGACTTTTCCCGCCAGTCCGATATCACGCTCGTACAGTTGTGTTTTCAGTGGGACCTGAATGGGGCAAACCCGTCGAAAGGCGGGGACGCAAAATCACCGGTCTAAAGGGGCGACCCCAGGACAGCGGGATTGCCAGGTGCGTGGACGATGGGCCGGCGGTATCCGGGCTGTTCACGTCAAGATAATTCCGTCATCCTCACGGTTGCGTGATCCCCAAGGTCAGTTGGAGCAACATCAGGTGGCCGGCGCAAGCCAGCGCGACGGGCGCGGCAGCCGCCAGAGGATAGGGCGATGCAAGACTCTCGCAAGAACAATGTGGTGGCCCTGAGCCCGCTCGGCCAGGGTCGCGGGTCCTCAGGCGTGGAAGGGGCCGCCATACTCAACGAATGCGGAGAGATGGCGGCGACCGGTCTGGCGTCCGCTCTGGGCAAGGTCCTTGAACATGCGGCGTCGGAATTGCTGGAGTTGACCGACCGGGTGACGGTCTACGAAACACGCCGCCTTTACAGCACGGCCATGGATTTCGCGCGCGACCAGCGCGCTGTCGTCGAGACCGAGTGCCGCCGCCGCTTCTATCAGCACTTCAAGCGGGCATGCCGACGGGACAACGGCAAGTCCTCGGGCCACGGGAGCCTGGATGCCTCTCAGCTTTCCCTGGTGGCGCCAGACGATCTGGAGGAATCCCTGGCAGCCAGCACCATCGAGAATGCCCTCAACAACCAGTGTGGTGAGGAATTGTTCGGTTTGGCGAAACGCATGGGCGTGCTTCTTGACGATCCTGAACTGCAAATCGGTGCCAATCCGGTAGGACCGGAGAGCATTGGCGCGGTGGTCATGGATACCCTGAAGGGCCAGGATCTGCCGGTCAAGGTGCAACTTGTCCTGGTTCCCCAGATCAATCGCTTCCTTCCCCGCTATGTGCGGGAGATCTATCAGGGTCTAAACCGCCATCTGGTGGACAAGGGTGTTCTGCCCACCATCCGGGTGGGCGTCAGGAAAGCACCGTCCGCGCCTCGCCCGGCACCGGCCCCGGCAGCCGACGCCCCGCCACGTCAGGATGCGGCGATCCCTGGCGAGGAAGGCCAGGACATCTTGAATATCCTGCGCCAGCTCATGACCCTCGGCGGCGCCGGCGGCGGTGCCATTCCGGGTGGCGTGCTCGGCCTGACGGCCGGTGGCATGCCGGGGATGGGTGGTGGCATGCCGGGGGTGGCCCAAGGTGCGATACCTTCCCATGCCGGCGGGATGGCGGGGGAATCCGTGGCAGGCGGTGTGCCCCCCATGGTCATGGAAAGCCTGACACGTCTGCAGCGGGGGCAGACCGAGGACTTTGCCTCCGAGGGATTCGACGGCGCCCGTTTCGCCAACGGCCAGGTCAACATCCTGCGGGAGATTAGGGGCAGCTCCATGGCCGGCGCCATGGGCCAGATGGATGCCATGACCCTGGATATCGTGGCCATGGTGTTTGATTACATCCTGGATGACCGGCGGATTCCCGATGCCATGAAGGCCCTGATCGGTCGCCTGCAGATACCCGTACTCAAGGTGGCGATGCTGGACCGCGCCTTCTTCTCACAAAAGACTCACCCCGCCCGCCGTTTGCTCGATGTGCTGGCCGAGGCGTCCATGGGTTGGAACGAGGTCGAAGGCCACGAGGGCGGACTTTACAAGAAGGTGGAAGACCTGGTGCAGCGCATCCTCAGCCAGTTCGACGAGGAGATGGATGTTTTCGCCACGGTGCTGGAGGAGTTCCTCCAGTTCGAGGCTGAGGAGAAGTGCCGCGTCGATGAGATGACCAGCAAGAGCGCGCAACTCATCCGCCAGCGCGAACAGGGTGAACTGGGCCGCATCGTGGCCCACAACGAGGTGGAGAGCCACCTGTTCGACCAGCCCATGCCCGAATTCATCCGCGCCTTCCTGCTCGGTCATTGGGAACAGGTGCTCGGTCTCTACTGTGCGCGTAGTGGCGAGGGCGGCGAGGATTGGCAGCAGGGCGTGCGTACCATGGACGATCTGATCTGGAGCGTGTCACCCAAGACCAAGCAGGATGACCGCAAGCGGCTGGTATCCATGCTGCCTGATCTGCTCAAGCGTCTGGATCAGGGTTTGAATGCCATGGGTACTCCGGGTGAGGTGCGCGATCAGTTCTTCACGGGCCTGGTGAAATGCCATGCCGTCGCGGTGCGGGCCGGACTGCACGGTGCCGGCGAGGCGCCGTCTGTGCAGGAGCCGGCGCCATTACCGGCGCCCATGCCCATGATTGATGCCGCCGCCGGGAATTTCGATTTCGTCGAGATCCCGGTCCTGACCGAGGTGGTGGAGGTGGATCCCGAACTGATGCAGGAGATCGCCGCGGAACCTGAGGAACGCCCCATGATGGAGGAAATCGTCATCGGCGACGTGGGCTGGCTGGCGAGGAGCGGCGAGATCGAGGAAAAGGACGAGCACGAAACCACCGTCCAGCAACTGAAGCGCGGCACCTGGATCGAATACCAGTTGGAGGACGGCAGCCCGGGCCGGGCCAAGTTGGCCTGGGTCAGCCCCCTCAAGGGCATCTATCTATTCACCAACCGGCTCGGCCAGCGTGCCATGTCCATCAACGGCGAGGGCCTGGCGGCCAAGTTCCGCGATGGCCACGCCAAAATCATCGATAACGTTCCCTTGATGGACCGGGCGGTGAACAGCCTGCTGGAGAAGCTCCAGCAGAAGGTTTCCTGAGTTCGACCGGCGCGGTTTGCGGCTTCCATGTCCACACGCATCCCCGCCCTGTTCGTCGGCCACGGTACACCGATGAATACCCTTGAACGCAACGTCAACAGCGATGCCTGGCGGCACATTGCCTCTGATCTGCCGCGTCCCGAAGCGATTCTGGCCATCTCGGCACATTGGTATACGCCCGGCCTGGCGGTGACCGCCACGGACCAGCCGGCCACCCTGCACGACTTCAGCGGCTTTCCCCGCGAGCTCTTCGAGTTCCGCTATCCGGCGCCGGGTGATCCGGCTCTCGCCGAGCGGGTCAGGGCGTTGCTGGAACCGCTGCCGGTGGCCTCGGACCTGGAATGGGGTTTGGATCACGGCACCTGGTCGGTGTTGGCGCACCTCTACCCCGGTGCCGATATTCCGGTGGTGCATCTCAGCCTGGACAGCACCCGGCCACCGGCCTGGCATGCCGACGTGGCAAGGCGTCTGGCGCCTCTGCGCGATGAAGGCGTGCTGATCCTGGGCAGCGGCAACGTGGTGCACAACCTGCGGCGCATGGATCTGGCGCGCCCGGAAAGCGTCTTCGACTGGGCCGAGCGCTTCAGCGCCGAGGTGCGACAGGCCTTGCTTGCCGGTGATCTCGAGGCCCTGGTGGATTTCGTTTCCGAGGAAGCTTTGCGGGAGGAGGTTCGGCTCGCTGTCCCGACGCTGGAGCATTACCTGCCCGTGCTCTACGTCGCCGCGCAACAGCGCGAGGACGATCCCATCCGGCTGTTCAACGACCGCATCGAATACGGCTCCATCGGCATGCTGTGCTGCCGGGTAGGCTGATCACTCCAGTCGCCAGGCCACGTTTTCGCCGGCGCGCAGAGGCAAAACGCCGGCGGGATGCTCCGTCCCCAACCGGGTTTCTTCCCGCACCAGGGTGACCGTTTCCGTGTTACGCGGCAGGCCGTAGAAATCGGGGCCGAAGCGGCTGGCGAAGGCTTCCAGCCGATCCAGGGCGCCTGCCGCGTCGAAAGCCTCCGCGTACAACTCCAAGGCGGCGTGGGCTGTATAGATGCCGGCGCAGCCACAGGCGGCCTCCTTGGCACTCCTGGCATGGGGGGCGCTGTCGGTGCCCAGGAAGAATTTCGGGTTGCCGCTGGTGGCAGCCTCGATCAGGGCGCGTCGGTGGATTTCCCGCTTCAGCACAGGCAGGCAGTAGTAATGGGGGCGGATGCCGCCCTGGAACATGGCGTTGCGGTTGTAGAGCAGGTGGTGGGCGGTGACTGTGGCCGCCACGTTGGCAGGCGCCGCCGCCACGAACTCCGCGGCCTGTCGGGTGGTGATGTGCTCCAGCACGATTTTCAGCCGGGGCAGGCGATGCATGAGGGGGGCGAGAATGCGCTCGATGAACACCGCCTCCCGATCGAAGACATCTACCTCAGGATCGGTGACCTCACCGTGTAGCAGCAGGGGCAGACCGGCTTCCTGCATGGCTTCCAGCACAGCATCCACACGGCGGATGTCAGTGACGCCAGAATCGGAATTGGTGGTGGCGCCGGCCGGGTAGTACTTCACCGCCTGGACAAAGCCGCTGGCTTTGGCCCGGGCGATCTCCGCCGGGTCGGTGTTGTCGGTGAGGTAGAGGGTCATCAGTGGCTCGAAGCGCGCGTTCGCCGCCAGGGCGGCGAGAATGCGCCCGCGGTAGGCGGCGGCCTCGGCGACGGTGCGCACCGGCGGCTTCAGGTTGGGCATGACGATGGCACGGGCGAAACGGCGGGCGGTGTCCGGCAATACTGCTGCCAGCATGTCGCCGTCGCGCAGGTGCAGGTGCCAGTCGTCGGGACGGATGAGGATCAGGCGGTCCATGATCAGGGCTCTTGTTTCAGTTTCAGGGCGAGATCGTACAGGGCGTTTTTACGGCTGCCGGTGAGCTTGGCGGCCAGATGGGCAGCCTGCTTCACCGGCAGTTCCTCCAGCAGGATTTCCAGGATGCGGCAGTCTTCGTCGTCATTCGCCGATTTATTGTCAAGCGGCGGGGAAACTACCAGCACGAATTCGCCCCGGCGATGGTTCTCGTCCGCAGCCAGCCAGGCAGGCGCATCGGCCAGGGGGCAGGTGTGGATTTCCTCGAAGCGCTTGGTGAGTTCCCTGGCGAACAGCACGGTGCGTTTGCCTCCCAGCCGCACCAACAGGTCGTCGATGGTCTCGACGATGCGGTGGGGAGCCTCATAGAACACCAGGGCGTTGGGCCTGGCTGCCAGATCATCGAGGGCCTTGCGCCGGGCTGCGGCCTTGGCCGGCAGAAAGCCGACGAACAGCCAGGGACCTTCCAGGCCGGCCACCGACAGGGCGGCGGCCACGGCGCTTGGTCCGGGGATGGGCACGATAGGCAGCAACGCGGCGCGTACCGCGGCCACCAGCCTGGCACCGGGGTCTGAAATCCCCGGCGTGCCCGCGTCCGAGATGTAGGCCACGCTCTTTCCCGTGCGCAGTTCCGCCACCAGGCGGGCGGCGCCGGACGCCTCGTTGTGCTCATGCAGGGCCACCAGCCGGGACTGGATGCCGTATGCGGCCAGCAGCACCTGGCTGGTGCGGGTGTCCTCTGCGGCGATCAGATCGACGGATTTCAGGATGTCTAGGGCGTGCAGGCTCAGGTCGCGCAGGTTGCCGATGGGAGTGGCGACGATGTACAGGGTACCGGGTCGGGCAGGCTGGGGAGTGTCGAACATGGGTGAATTCCGGTTATCTTGCCGCAGTGTAGCGAAACGGGAGGCGGGCATGGGCAAGGACGCCCAATCCATCGGCGCGGCGGCGGAGAAGAAGGCGGCGGACTACCTGGTCCGGCACGGACTGAGGCTGCTGGAGCGCAATTACCGCTGCCGTGGTGGCGAGATCGATCTGGTGATGCGCGAGGGCGCCCATCTGGTCTTTGTGGAAGTCCGGGCTCGGGCCGCATCCCGATTCGGCGGCGCGGCGGAAAGCATCACCGCGGCCAAACGTGCCCGCGTCATCCTGGCAGCGCGGCATTACTTGGCCCACCGCGGCGTAGACGCGCCCTGCCGCTTCGATGCCCTGTTGCTGGACGGCGAGCGGATCGAATGGGTCAGGGGCGCCTTCGAATCCTGACGAACCGCAAGGCGGCCCGGACCCCCGCCGTTATAATCCGCTCACCGCTCACTTCTCAGTGCCCATGCCCCTCACCCAGCGTATCCACGATCAATTCCAGGCCGGCATCCAGGTCCTGGCGGATGCAGCCGATAGTGTGGCCGAGCCCATCGGTGCGGCCGCCAGGATCATGACCGACTGCCTGCTGGCGGAAGGCAAGATTCTGGCCTGCGGCGTGGGCCCATCGGGCCTGGCCGGGCAGCACCTGGCCGCGATCCTTGCCGATCGCCTGGACAAGGAGCGGCCTGGCCTGGCTGCTTTCGCCCTGCGTTCAGATGGCGCCGCCATGGTGGATGATGCCGACCCGGCCCAGGGTATTGCCCGACAGGTGGCGGCCCTAGGCCACCCTGGCGACATCCTGGTGGCATTCTCTGCCTATGGTCAGGCACGTGCCGTGGTGGAGGCGATCCGCACCGCCCGGGACCGGGATATGCGTGTGGTGGTGCTGGCTGGGGGCGACGGCGGGGCGGCGGCAGAGATTTTGTCCGAGAGTGATGTGCTCATCTGCCTGCCAGCGGAATCCGCCGCGCGTATCCATGAGATCACCCTGTTTGTCATCCACTGCCTGTGCGATGGCATCGATTACTTCCTACTTGGAGCCTGAATCATGAAAAAACTTGCCCTCGTTACCCTGCTCGGACTGTCGGCCATGTCATCGACCGGTTGTGCCCCCCTGGTGGCGACCGGAGTCGGGGCCGGTGTGCTCATGGCCGAGGATCGGCGTACTGCGGGCACCTATCTGGTCGACGAGGAGATCGAACTCAAGGTCGGCAGCCGCATCCGTGAAAACCACGGGGAAAACACCCATGTCAACGCCACCAGCTACAACCGCCGCGTGCTTCTGACCGGCGAGGTGCCCGATGCCGCCACCCGCGGCAAGGTCGAGGAACTGGTCCGGGCCGTGCCGAACGTGCGCGAGATCCAGAACGAACTTATCGTCGGCCCGGCCAGCGGCTACCTGACACGCAGCAACGACAGCTACATCACCGCCAAGGTGAAGGCGCGTTTCCTGGACGACAAGCGCTTCAGCGCCCACCATGTGAAGGTGGTCACCGAGGCGAATACCGTGTTCCTCCTGGGCATCCTCAAGCGCGAGGAAGGCAATGCCGCTGCCGAAATCGCGGCCCGTACCGGTGGTGTTTCCAAGGTGGTGAAGGTGTTCGAGTACCTGGACTGAAACCACTGGCCGGCGCTTGCCGGTGCCGCCGGGGGCGGCCAAAATGGCACCCGCGTCCGATACATGGCGCCAAGGAGATGGAATGAGCAGAATCCGTCCGCTGACCCTGGCCATACTTATGGTGGCGTGGGGCGCGTGCCAGGCACTCGCCGACGGCAAGAGCGTCAACATCACCCATGGCGTCGAGGCCGTGGAAGTGTCGCACCAGGGCAAGCCGGTGCGCATCGAGCGCAATCCGGATACGGAGAATATGCTCGATCCGGACTACTCCCTCACCTCGCGGCCCTGCCCGCCGTTCTGCATCCAGCCCGTCAGCCTGGGGCCCGGCGTGGAGACCATCGGTGAACTCGAGATGCTGGATTACCTCAAGCGAGTGGGCAGGGATGCCAGCGTGCTGGTGATCGATTCCCGCGACGGCGATTGGCCCAGGCGCTCCGGCATCATCCCGGGGGCGGTGCTGATGCCCTGGCAGGAACTGCACCCTGCCCATGCCGAGACGGAGAAGATCGCCGAAATCCTGGTGTTGCGCTTCGGCGCCACTCGCCAGGGCGGACTGTGGAACTTCGAGAACGCCAGAACCCTGGTGTTCTACTGCAACGGCCCCTGGTGCGGGCAGTCCCCCACCAACATCAAGCAATTGCTGGCCTTGGGTTATCCGGCTCATAAACTCAAGTGGTATCGTGGCGGCATGCAGGACTGGAAAATGCTCGGATTGACCACTGTCGCGCCCAATTAGCCGTTCATTCGGCACATCGCCGTACTTTCTTGGAAGGAAGCTTCAAATGACACGCACGCTCGTCGCCGCCCTGGCCCTATCGATCGCGATGCCCAGCCTGGCCCAGCAGGCCGCACCCGCCGCCAATCCATACCTGCAGAATGTGCCGATTTCCGCCGGCCCCATGGTGCTGCCCATTTCTCCGGGCGGCCGCGGCACGCGGCCCTATGAGATGTCCCGCATCATCCCGCCGGAGGAGAAGGCGGATCTGATGAAGAAGATGATGCCCATGATGAGCACCATGTCGCGCATGGACGTGAAGGACGTCATGAACCTCATGGCCATCAAGTACAAGGCCAAGAAAGGCCTGTCCTTCGAAGACGTCAAGCAGTCCATGGAGTTGCGCGCCAACCAGCTCAACTTCAAGAAGGTGGGTGAGAGTCCCATGTGGAAGGACATCCAGGCCGTGCTGGGCGACAAGAACGCGCCGCGCATGGAGGTCTACCATTACTGCGACATCGCCGCTGGCCGCGAAGTGTTGAAGTACGCGCCGGAATCCATCGTCTATCTGCCCTGCCGCATCGCCATCATGGAGGATGCGGACAAGGCCATCTGGGTGCTGACTCTGGACTGGAACACCTCATGGCTGGATTCCATCTCCGGCAAGATGGGCGCACCGGATGAACTGATGAAGCAGGCCAAGGACATCCGCGACAAGATGGACGTGATCATGCGCGCCGCCGCCGAAGGCGACCTGTAATTCCGTTTCCGCGGCCCGGTTCGGCCGGGGCGCGTCCCGCAATCTAGCAGGAGGGAACACCATGAGGCGCCTCGCTTCGTTGTTGTTCGTGGGTCTGGCCGCCAGCGCCCACTCGGCTGGCTTTGAAAACATGATGCCCCCCCTGGGGGGCATGAGCCCGTTCGGCGCGAGCAATCCCTTCGCCGCACCGTTCGGTTATGGCAACCCCTTCGGTTTGGGCAGCCCCTTCGGTTTGGGCAGCCCGCTCGGTTTGGGCAGCCCGCTCGGTTTGGGCAGCCCGCTCGGCCTGGGAGTCTTGGCCGCCCCCTTGGGCCTGGGGCTGCTCAACCCTCTGGGTGGGGGCATGGGCAATGCCATGTATCCTGCCTTGCAGATGGCGCCCAACGTGATGTCCTACCAGTACCTTAACCAGATGGCCAATCCCTACGCGGGCGGACCGTTCGCCGGGAATCCCTATCTTCAGCGCAGCATGCCCAACCCGTTCTCGGCGCCAGCTTTCTCGCCTTCCATGCCTTCGCTACCGGCAATTCCGTTCTCGGTGCCGCAACCACAGGGTGGCATGACAGGTATCGTCCCCATGCCCCAGCAGCCACAGTTCTTCGTACCCTACGCGATGCCCGCGAGCCCAGCGCCGCCCGCAGCATCTCAGACGCCTTGGTCGACTTTGCAGGCCCCTGCCGCGCAGGCGCTGCCGATTCCGCAAGGCATGCTGCCCTTTGCCCCCGCTGCGGCCCAGCCCGCCCCCGCCGTGCCGGCTCCCACGACCACACCGCAGAGCCTGTTGCCTTTCTTCCCGCTGGCGCCGCAGGCGGCTCCGGGGCCCGTTCCCGAGAAAGCCGCGGCACCTGCCAAGACGCTGCCGCCCAAGGCTGCTGCCCCTGCGCCTGGCCAGAATGCTGCACCAGCCCAGGCCGCTCCACCCATGGATCCGGCGTCATTCATGCAGATGTTCATGAAGCCGGCGGAAACCGTGAAATAACCGTCAGTCGTGATCTACGGTGCCTGGCCCGGACCCCGTGAGCCGGTGTAGGAGCGCTATTATTAGGCTGGTTTGAGCCATTCCGGCGATAATGCCGCCATGAACAGCCCCGATAACTCCTCTCCCCGCCAGCGCCTCAAGGCGCTTCTGGCAATTCCGGACAGCCAGCGCAGCGAGGCCCAGTGGGACGAGATCGTCGAGCTTGAAATCATGCTCGCGCCCGGCAACCGGGAGGACGGCCCCAGGCTGCTGCCGCAGCGGGAAAAATCCCACGTCGCCGGCACGCCCCAAAAGTCCAACAGCGCTGGTCAGGGTAGACGTCCGCCGCGCCGCTTCAAGAAGCGCCCCAAGACAGAAACGACCTGATCGATGCGGGGATGAGGCGGTGCAGATTCCGGACTGTCCTGCTGCCGCCGGCGAAGGGCGTGCGTTTCAGACCGTGCCTTCACTGAGCATTGCTATGTCCGCCAGGATCGGTGAAACCACCGGTTCGATCTTGCGCCGCATCAGGGAACCGATGGCGGTGGAACGGGCGAAGATCGGCTTGACCTGATTCTCGCTGGCTGCCGCCAGCCGGACCGCGGCTTCCATGCGGGGGAGGAAAGCAAGGCAGGCATCGCGCGCCGGCCGGTGGAAATCTGGCCAGTCCTGACCGCAGGAAAAATAGCGGCCGATGGCGTTGAGGCTGCGTGCGACCACTTCCTGGGTTTCCGGCCGTTCCAGGATTTCGGCGGCGGCCGCCAAGAAGGTCTGACCCTGGGCGGACAGCGCTCGTTCCAGGGCCAGGGCCGCGGGATCGCCGGCAGCCAGACGGTCGATCATGGCGGCGCGGACGGCTTCCAGGTCCGGGTGGTCGGCCCCGGGCAGGGGCAGGTTGCCCGCCGCCATTTCCAGGAAGGCCACGTAGTGGCTGTTGGCGCGCTTGCCCCGCTTCCAGGTGGTTTCCATTTGTTCCGGGGTGAGCACGCCGGAGTGGAGCAGCACCGCTACCGTGTCCATGATGGCCAGGTGGTCCTCCTGCAGGAAAGGCAGGTGTTCCACCAGGAAATCCACCAGCACCTTGCCCATCTCTCCTTGGGCCACCGCGTCCCGGCGCAGCATGAGGCGGGCGTTCTCGATGGTGGGCTGGGTCCACCAGGCGTAGCGGGCCAGTTCATCGGTGAGAGCGGGGGAATAGACCACCGCCACCACCGCCTCGGGTTCGCCGGTGAGCAGCAGCTTGCCCAGGTTGATGCCCTCCATCTGGCCGTGCCGGGTCCAGCGGGAAAGGTAGACCGGGTAGCCGCCGGGGGAGCCCAGGGCGTGGCCGGACAGCAGTTCCCGGATGTGGCGCAGGTATTTGTCCGGCCGGCAGTTGGGGGCCAGGGGGATGCTGGCCTCGCCCTGGTCGGTCAGCGCGTGCAGGACGAGATTGGACTCGTCGATGCGGACCGCTTTCAGGTCCTGGGCCAGGAGGACTTCCAGGCGGAAGCTGTCCTCGGGGGAGAGGTCTTCGTTCATGGGGGATGGGGCGGTTCGGCCGGTTTGGGACTTGAGGACGCGCTAAATCCCCCCCGGCCCCCCTTCAGGAAAGGGTGGAGTGAATTTCCAAGGGGGAGTTGGCTGGCGCATCAGCCGGCCAGTTTCGCGAAGCAGCGGGCGGCGGCGGCGACGGTGGCGTCGATGTCGGCGTCCGAGTGGGCGGCGGAGACGAAGCCGGCCTCGAAGGCGGAGGGGGCGAGGTACACGCCTTCCAGCAGCATCAGGTGGAAGAAGCGGTTGAAGGCGTCCTTGTCGCTTTGCATGACCTCGGCGTAGGAGGTGGGCGGGGTGGCGCGGAAGTAGACGCCGAACATGCCGCCCACACTGTCGGCGGAGAAGATCACCCCGGCGTCCCGGGCGGCGGCGGACAGGCCGTCCACCAGGCGGCGGGTCTTGGCGGTGAGGGCCTCGAAGAAGCCAGGAACGGAAATCTTCTCCAGGGTCTTCAGGCCCGCCGCCACGGCCACCGGGTTGCCGGACAGGGTGCCGGCCTGGTAGACCGGGCCCAGGGGGGCGAGCTTGTCCATGATATCGGCGCGGCCGCCGAAGGCGCCCACGGGCAGGCCGCCGCCGATGACCTTGCCCAGGGTGGTGAGGTCGGGCTGGATGTCATAGAGGCCCTGCACGCACTGGGGGCCGACGCGGAAGCCGGTCATGACCTCGTCGAAGATGAGCACGGCGCCGTGCTTCGTGCAGTTTGCCCGCAGGGCTTCGAGGAAGCCGGCCTTGGGCTTGATGAGGTTCATGTTGCCGGCCACCGCCTCGACGATGACGCAGGCGATCTCCTGGCCCTTCTCGGCGAACACCTTGTTCACCTGGTCGATGTCGTTGTAGTCCAGCACCAGGGTGTGGCGGGAGGTATCGGCGGGCACGCCGGCGGAACTGGGGGCGCCGAAGGTGAGCAGGCCGGAGCCGGCTTTCACCAGCAGGCTGTCGGCGTGGCCGTGGTAGCAGCCCTCGAACTTGATGAGCAGGTCCCGGCCGGTGTAGCCCCGGGCCAGGCGGATGGCGCTCATGGTGGCCTCGGTGCCAGAGGAGACCAGACGCAGCTTTTCCATGCTGGGCAGCAGGGCCTGGAGCTTCTCCGCCATGACCAGCTCCATCTCGGTGGGGGCGCCGAAACTCAGGCCCAGGGCGGCGGTGTCCTGCACCGCCTTGACCACGTCCGGATCGGCGTGGCCCAGGATCAGCGGACCCCAGGAGCCCACGTAGTCGAGGTAGGCCTTGCCGTCCGCGTCCCACACCCGGCTGCCCTGGCCTTTGGCGAAGAAGCGGGGGGTGCCGCCCACGGAGCGGAAGGCGCGCACCGGCGAGTTGACGCCGCCGGGGATGACTTTCTGGGATTGCTCGAACAGCTGGTCGTTGCGGGAGCTCATGGGGTTTCCTCGAAGTGCGTCAGGAATTGTCGGGTTGTCTTGTAGGGGTCGGCGGCGTCGAATAGGGCGCTGATCACCGCCAGCAGATCGGCCCCGGCGGCCACCAGTTCCCCGGCGTTGGCCGGGGTGATGCCGCCGATGGCGCACACCGGCAGGCCGGTCTTTTCCTTGCCCGCCCTCAGCAGGCCCAAATCGGCCCGCTTGGCCAGGGGCTTGGTGGGCGAGGCGAAGAAGCTGCCGAAGGCGATGTAGTCGGCGCCGGCCTTCGCCGCCGCTTCCGCCAGGTCCAGGCGCTGGTAGCAGGAGGCGCCCAGGATTCTACCGGGTCCGGCGGCGTCCAGGCGGAGGCGGGCCTTGGCCAGTGCGCCGTCATCCTCGCCCAGATGGACGCCGTCCGCCTCGCAGAACAGGGCCAGGTCAAGGTCGTCGTTGACGATGAGGCGGGCGCCGTATTTCCGGGTGAGGCCGCGCAGGGCTACGGCCTGTTCCTGGCGATGGCAGTCGGAGGTGGCCTTGTTGCGGTACTGGAGCCAGCGGCAGCCGGCGGCCAGGATGGCCTCGGTAGTTTCCAGCAGGCGGCGGCTGTCGGACCAGTCCGGGGTGATGGCGTAGAGGCCGCGCCAGGCGCCGGCGGCGGCCGAACTACTCTTCATCGTCCCCGCGCACCCAGTACAGCCGGTCCGGGATGTACTGGCCCATGCCGGGCCGGTAGGCGTTCTTCAGGGTCTGGTAGGTGTATTCCTGGGCTTCCTTCACCGCGTCGGCCATGTCCTGGCCCTGGGCCAGGAGGGCGGCCACGGCGGAGGCCAGGGTGCAGCCGGAACCGTGGTAGGAGCCGGGCAGGCGATCCCATTGCAGGCGGTTGACCACACCGCCGTCGCCGTACAGGGTGTTGATCACCTGGCCCCCCTGCTCGTGGGCGCCGGTGATGAGGACGAATTCGCTACCCAGTTCCAGCAGGCGGCGGGCGCATTCGTCCAGATCCGGGTCGTCGTTCTCCTCGTCCAGGTCCTCCGCCAGCCGGCGCGCCTCGATACTGTTGGGGGTGAGCACCGTGGTCTGGGGCAGCAGCAGGTCGCGCATGGCCTCCAGCAACTCCTCGTTGGCGAGGGGGTCGCCCCGGCCGGAGCTGAGCACCGGGTCCAGCACCAGGGGAATGTCGGGATAGTCGGACACCACCTCGGCGATGGCCGCCACCCCTTCCACGCTGCCGATCATGCCGATCTTGATGGCTGACACCGGCATGTCCTCGAGCACGCCACGGGCTTGGTCGGCAATCCATTCCGGGTCGATGGGCAGGTAGTCGTCCACACCCACGGTGTCCTGGACGGTGACGGCGGTGACCACGGAGAGCGGGTGACAGCCCAGGCTGGACAAAGTCAGGACATCCGCCTGGAGGCCGGCGCCGCCGGTGGGGTCAGTGCCGGCGAAGACGAGCACGGCGGGTAGCGGCGGAGTCGGCATGTGGAAAGCCTTGGCGTAGGCTGGAAGAATGGGCAGAATCCAATTCTATTCCCCTGCTGAAACAGGCTCAAAGCCATATACCTTCGGGTGGCGCATGAATTATCGGACCTGGATGTGCGTGGTGTGCGGTTTCATCTATGACGAGGCCAAGGGACGACCGGAGGATGGCATTGAGCCAGGTACCCGATGGGAGGACGTCCCGGTGAATTGGACGTGCCCTGAATGTGGGGCGCGCAAGGAAGATTTCGAGATGTTGGGGATTTGATTCCAGTTTTCCGGGTTACCGCCGATATCCTTCCGCGTTCTCGCATCAGGGGAAATCGGTGATAAGGAGGATCGACATGCGTTGCTTGGCTGCCCTGTTCCTGGCGGTGCTGGCCTGGAGTGCGCCGGTGCGCGCGGAGTTGATTCTCAACGTGACACTGGACTACGACCAGGAGCGCGACCATGTCGCCACCCAGACGGTGTTCAACGACCTGGCCCGCTTCCTGGGCGCGGAATTGAAGCAGCCCGTCAAGCTGATCATGACCCAGAACGCCGAGCGGGTGGGCGAGCGCATCCGCACAGCCAGCTATTCCATGCTGCTGGCACCGGCCCAGATGGTCGGCTTGGCCATGCGCCACGGCTATACACCGGTCGCCAAGACCGAGCGCGACACCCAGGTGGTGTTGGTCGCCGGCAGAAATTCCCAGGTGAATTCCCTGGAAACTGCCCGCGGCAAGCGCATCGTCCTGCCACATCAGGAATCCCTGGTCAGTTACATGCTGCGAGGCGAATTGAACGCCCTCGGCCTGTCACCTTCGAAATATTTCAGCCAGGTCCAGTACATGAACCAGTACGGCGCCGTGCTCTACGCCCTGGAGATCGGCCAGGCCGACGTGGCCGCCATGAAGGCGGAAGTAGCCAAGGATTGGGTCGGCAGGAACCCCGGGGCAAAAGTGATCAAGACCCTGACCAGCGTGCCCCAGGCCGGAGTGGTGGTGAGCGACAAACTCGATGCCGGACTGCGTGATCGCATACGCGCCGCCTTCACTCGCATCGACAAGGATCTGGAGACTAGACTCAACCGCGCCCGCATGGGGGCCTTCGATCCGGCTGACAAGCCGGATTTCGAGTTCGTTTCCACGCGCGGTTTCTATACGCCGGAGATACTGGCGGGGGTCACCATCCCGAACGCCGAACAAGTCAAGAAGCTCATGTCCCAGGGCGTGCCCCTGTTCGACGTGCGGCCGGTGGCGCATTATCGCGAGTCGCATATTCCCGGTGCCGTGAACGTGCCTTACCAGATGAATAGTCCGAAGGAAGTCGAATACGACGATTCCGTGGATGCCTTCGACCTGGCGAAACTGCCCAAGGACAAGAACGCGCCCCTGATCCTGCAATGCAACGGCGCGGAATGCTGGTACAGCTACAAGGCCGCACGCTACCTGGCACGACGTGGATATGCGAAGGTTTACTGGTTCCGCACCGGACTTCCGGCCTGGAAGGCGGCGGGGTTCCCGGTGCAGCGTGGTTCCTAATGAGTGGGTTCTGAAGGAGGGAGCGTGGACAATCCCAACGACATGGCCGGCACCAAGGTGATGGTGATCGACGATAGCAACACCATACGCCGCAGCGCCGAGATTTTTCTGCTGCAGACTGGATGCGAAGTGATCCTCGCTGAAGATGGCTTTGACGCCCTGGCCAAGATCACCGACCACCATCCCCAGGTGATCTTCGTGGATATCATGATGCCCCGCCTGGATGGCTACCAGACTTGCGCACTGATCAAGAAGAACCCGCGCCTGCGCGATACCCCGGTGATCATGCTGTCCAGCAAGGACGGACTGTTCGACCGGGCGCGCGGCAGATTGGTGGGATCGGACGAGTACCTCACCAAGCCCTTTACCAAGGACACCCTGCTGGAGGCGGTGCGCCGCCACCGGCCCAAGGGCGCCTGATCCAGAGCCCGGGGACAGTTATGCCCGTCAAGAAAGTGTTGATCGTCGACGATTCACCCACCGAGCGCTTTTTCCTGACTGACCTGTTGCGCAAGCAGGGCTATGACGTGTTGACCGCGGAGAGCGGCGAATCGGGCGTGGCCGCAGCGAAGGCGGAGAAGCCGGATCTCATCCTCATGGACGTGGTCATGCCTGGCCTCAACGGCTTCCAGGCAACGCGCCAGTTGTCGCGAAATCCCGAGACAAGCGCCATCCCCGTCATCATGTGCACTACCAAGGGCCAGGAAACCGATCGGGTCTGGGGGCTGCGCCAGGGTGCCGTGGAATATCTGGTGAAGCCTGTGGTGGCTGAAGAACTGCTGACCAAGATCAAGGCCCTGGGCTGATGGAAGCCAAGGAAAGTCTGCGCGAGTTCCAGACCCGCCTGGCGGAGAAGCTCAAGGCGGCGGAGGCGACGCAAGGCGTTTCCTCCAAGCTGGGTTTCAGTGCCGGCGGCCGCCACTGGCTTGTGGCGCTGGACCAGATCAACGAGGTGGTGACGGTGCCGGCGCTCACCGAGGTGCCCTGGTCGAAGCCCTGGTTCGCGGGAGTTGCCAGCGTGCGCGGGTCGCTCTACGGCTGCGTCGACCTGGCCGCCTATCTCGGCTTGGCGGCGCCGCTACCGCCGGGTGAGGCACGCATACTGCTGGCGCACCCACGTTTCGGTGTGAATACCGCGTTGCGGGTGGAGCGTGCCCTGGGGCTGCGCGGTGTCGCCGATCTGGTGCCGGAGCCGGCGGAAGTCGACGCACCGCGCTGGCACATCGCCCGCTGGCATGACCGGGATGGCCAGTTCTGGACGGAAATCAGCATGGAATCTCTGGTGTCGACACCGGCTTACCTGGAAGCGGGAATGTGATGGCCCGTCCCATTGGGATCGAGGGCCGGGATGAATCAGAAAGGGTGTATCGATGGCGATGAGCAGGCCGCGCGTGGATCTGGGCAATCAATTCGCGAGACTCGCGGAGAAAATCGGGCCGGTCGTGGGGCGGGTCATGGAACGCTGGATGGCCGTCGACCCGGAACGGCTGCCGCTGCTGAACCGCCTGTCACCGGAACAGCGTCACCCGGCGGTGGTGCTGACCCTGCTGGTTTCCCTGGTGCTGGCTGGCCTGCTGATCGTGTGGCATACCGTGCAGGTGGGCAACCGGGCCGGCTACGTGGAGATCTCCACCCGCCTGCAAATGCTCTCCCAGCGCTATACCAAGACCGCACAGCAGGCGGTGCTGGGCAACAAGACCGCTTTCGCCCAGTTGGAGGAAAGCCGCAAGGCCTTCGCCAACGGCCTCAACGCCCTGATCGACGGCGGCGCCGGGGTGCCGTCCTCGCCGGGATACATCCAGGCCGACCTGGCCGAACTCAAGAAGCGTTGGGATATATCCCGCAAGGACATCCTGGCTCTCGTCGGCCAGCAGGCGGTGCTGGTGGAGCTGGGGCAGGGCCTGGCGGAAATCAACCAGCGCAACGTGGAGTTGCTGGACCTGACCGAGCAGGTCATCGCCCTGCTGCCCGCCGATTCCAAGAAACAGCTGGCCTTCGCCAACCAACAGGCCCTGTGGACCCAGCGCATGGCGAAGAATGCCAACGCCCTGCTGTCCTCGGACCAGATCAACCCGGAGACGGCCTACCAGCTGGGCCAGGACTTGCGCACCTTCCGTGAGGTGATGGAGGGCCTGCTCAAGGGCAGCGGCGGTCTCGGGGTGGTGGCGGTGGCCGATGCCAGTGCCCGGGAAAAACTGCTGGAGCTGCAGGACACCTTCGGCCGTTTCGAGAAGCAGGCCAACCACATCCTGAAAAGCATGCCCCAACTGGTGGAAGCCAAGCGCGCCGCCCGGGAAATCTTCGATGAATCCGAAAAACTGCTGACCCTGACCAGACAGATCACCGAGCGCTACCAGGGCATGGGGGCCGGCGTTTCCCTGTTCTTTGCCATCCTCTTCTCGCTGCTCGCTCTGGCCGCCCTTTTGGTCCTGGGCGTGATCAACGTCGGCGAGGCGCGTCGGCGCGCCGAGGAGGCCGCCCAGGAAAACCAGCGCAACCAGGACGCCATCCTGCGCCTGCTGAACGAGATGGGTGACCTGGCGGAGGGTGACCTGACCGTCGAGGCGACGGTGACCGAGGACATCACCGGTGCCATCGCCGACTCGGTGAACTACGCCATCGAGGAATTGCGCATGCTGGTGGAGGGCATCAACCGCGCGGCCGACCAGGTGAACCAGGCCACCTCGGAGGCCCGCGCCAGTTCCGACGAGCTCCTGGCGGCCGCCGAGGTCCAGTCGCGTCAGATCACCGAGGCCACGGATTCGGTCAACCAGATGTCCCAGTCCATCGTCCAGGTCTCCCGCAATGCCGCCGAATCCGCCCGGGTGGCGGAGCAATCCCTGGCCACCGCCCGCAAGGGCGGCGATTCGGTGCGCGGCGCCATCGCCGGTATGAACGCCATCCGCAACCAGATCCAGGAGACTTCCAAGCGCATCAAGCGCCTGGGCGAATCCTCCCAGGAGATCGGCGAGATCGTGGGCCTGATCTCCGACATCACCGAGCAAACCAACGTGCTGGCGCTGAACGCCGCCATCCAGGCGGCGGCGGCCGGCGAGGCCGGGCGCGGCTTCAGCGTCGTGGCGGAGGAAGTGCAGCGCCTGGCGGAGCGCTCCGGGCAAGCCACGCGCCGCATCGGCGCCATCGTCAAAACCATCCAAAGCGACACCCAGGATGCGGTGAACGCCATGGAGGCCTCCACCCAGGGCGTGGTGGAGGGGACCTCGCGCTCCGACGCGGCCGGCCAGTCCCTGGCCGAGATCGAGGCGGTGTCCGATGAGCTGGCCGGCCTCATCCAGAACATCTCCGACGCCACCCAGGCCCAGGCCGGCACCGCCGAGCACATCGCCGGCAACATGCGGCAGATCCTCGCGGTGACCGAGCAGGCCTCCGACGGTGCCCGCCGCAGCGCCGGTTCCATCGGCCAGCTGGCCGTGCTGTCCAACGAACTGAAGGTATCCGTATCGGGCTTCAAGCTGTGAACCGGGAATAGGAAGGCATGCCATGAGTGTGGAAATGGAATTCGACCTGGGGCCGCTCACCTGGATCAAGGCGGAGTTGGACAACGCCCTTGATGCAGCCGCCCAGGCCCTGGCAGATTGGAACGGCGAGGACCTGAATCCTCTCAAAGCCGCCGCCGCCCACCTTCACCAGGTCTACGGCGCCCTGCAGATCGTCGACCTGCAGGGGGTTTCCCTGCTCACCGCGGAAACGGAACGACTGCTCGCGGACATGGCGGCACAGGCGGAGAAGCGCCACCGGGAGACGGCGGACACCGTGCTTCACGCCATCGCCGCCCTGAAGGGCTATCTCGACGGCCTGATGGCGGGTGCCCCCCATGCCGAACTGAAGCTTTCCCCCATCTATCAGGAAGTGGTGGCCCGGCGCGGCGGTGAGCCGCCGGCACCGAGCGAGCTGTTTTACCCGGACACCGGCGCGCGCATCGCCCGCCAGGAAGCCGAGATGCCCCTGGACGACGCTGCCCGCGCCCGCGCCATTCGCGTCGCCCGCGTCCATTACCAGCGCGGCTTGCTGCAATTCCTGATGAACAAGGAGGTTGCCGCCGGCCTGGCCCAGATGGAACAGGCCGTCCGCCAGGTCGAGCGCCTGGCCCCCGGCGCCGCCCAGCACACTTTCTGGTGGACCGCCGTAGGCCTCATGGAGATGCTGCGCCAGGGACGGATACCCACCGATAACTGGCTCAAGCGCCTGTGCGGCCGCGTCGATCTGCAGATGCGACGACTGATGGAGGGCTCCCGCCAACTGGCCGAGCGCCTGTTCCGCGACGTGCTGTATTACATCGCCCAGGATGACGCGCCCGAGGGCCGCGGCGCCGAGGCGCGGGAGCTATTCCAGCTGCAGCACTACTTCCCGGCAGAGGTCGGTGCGCCCCTGTCCGACCAGCTAACCCAACTGGCCGCGCTCAAGGACAACCTGAGCGTGGCCCGGGACCATTGGGTGCGTTATTGTTCGGGCCGCGCCGACAGCCTGGAGCCCTTCCAGCATGCCGCCATGGCCATGTTCGAGGCCGCAACACGCCTCCCAAACGCCGCCATGCAGGCCCTCGCGCGCATGGTCCAGGCCGTGGCCAAGCGCCTGCCGGGCGTCGCCGACGCCACCCAGAACGAGGCCCTGCAGCTGGAGATGGCCACCGCCCTGCTGCTGGCCCTGAACGCCGCGGAGCATTTCAAGGCGCTGGGATCCGAATTCGACCGCCAGTCGGAAGTCCAGACCATGCGCCTGCAGGCGGCCGTCGACCCGTCCTTCGACACCTCACGCATCCCGCAGGTGGACCTACTCGACGAGTATTCGCGCAAGGCACAGGAGAAGCTGGTGGTGGCCCAGGTCACCCAGGAGATCCAGGCCAACCTCAATCAGGTGGAGGAGATCCTCGACAAGTTCTTCCGCGACGCCAAGGAACGCGCCGGCCTGCCCATGGTTCCCAGCCTGATGAAGCAGATCCTGGGCGCTCTCAACATCCTGCAGCTGGACGTGGCCGCGGACCTCGTGGGCGAGGCCATCCTGCGCATCCAGCATTTCACCGAGCCGGATGCACAGATCGCGCCGGAGAACCTCAACTGGGTTGCCGAGGCCCTGTCCACCCTCGGGTTGTATATGGATGCCCTGCGCTATGGACGCGACGATAGCCGCGCTCTGGCGGGCCTTCTGGCCCAGCCGGAGGTGGTGCCGGCCGCCGAGGCCTCGGTGGAAAGCCAGATCCGAGCTGAAACCGAGCGTCTAAAAGAGTCCGTGGAGCAATGGGCGGCGACGGGAGCCGACGCGGGACAGCGAGAGACCCTCAGGTCCGAGCTTGGCCAGTTGGCGCGGGACGCCGACCTGGTGGGTGATGTCGGCCTGCGCAGCCAGACTGATGCCGCGCTGAAGGCGCTCGACGTGGCGGCCACGCCCGAGGCGATTAAAGAGGCGGTGGAGGGGCTGGGCGGCACCCCTGCCAGCGCGCCGGCGCCGAGCGCCGAGGCCGTGCGCCTGGCAGGAGCCTCCGCCGAGGTCATCGACCAGGAATTGCTGGGCACCTACATCGAGGAGGCCAACGACGTGCTTGGTGGCATTGCCGTGCAGGTCGCCCGTCTCAATGTCAGTCCCTACGACCAGGACGCTTTCACCTTCGTCCGACGCGGCTTCCATACCCTTAAGGGCAGTGGCCGCATGGTGGGCATGAACGACCTGGCAGAGGTGGCCTGGGAAGTGGAGCAGACCCTCAATGCCTGGCTTCGGGACGAGAAGGCGCCCGACCCGGCCATGCTGCGTTTCCTGGAGGACGCCGCCAACGCCTTCCAGGTCTGGGTCACAGAACTGGAGGAGCAGGGCCGCGCCCGGGTCGAATCCGGCTCCCTGATCCAGGCGGCGCGCCGCCTGCGCGGCGCCGAGGTGCCCCAGGAGGACCCACCCCCAAAGTCTGAGGCCGGCGTCCCGGCGGTCGACAGCCAGGGCGCCGGCGACAACGACTTCGACATGGGCGAAGCGGAGCAGACAGTGAGCGCCGGTGCTGAACGGGAAGAAAGCGTGGCGGTGGGCGAACATGTCCTGCCCGCGGAGCTATTCCGCATCTTCACCGACGAAGCCGGCCAGCGTCTGGCCGATCTGGCCGGCGCCCTGGCGGAAATGGCCAAGGGCCGCCGCCCCGCCGCCTGGGAAGCCTTCATCCGCGCTGCACATACCCTGGCCGGCATTTCCCGCACCACCGGCTTCGCTCCCCTGGCCGAGGCCGCCCACGCCGTCGAGCTATGGGCCGGCGGCTGGCCTGATAAGACCGAGGTCCTGGCCGAAGCAGCGGTGGGCCGTCTCGAACAGGTGGTCGGCTTGCTCACGGATAGTGTGCACGGCATCCTCGCACGGCACTTCCCCGATGCCATGCCCCAGGTGGTCGACTGGCTGGCGGCGTTGTCAACGCCCAAGCCCGCCGCCGACATGGCCCCCGTGACGGTCATCGACGCAAGTACGACGCAAGTCCCGGGTTGCGAGCCTGCGGCATCTGCCACAGTCCAGGTGCCGCGGGCGGTGGACGAGTTGGATGATCAGTTGCTCCCCGTCTTTCTGGAGGAAGCAGCGGAACTCATGCCGCGCATCGGCGAGGCTCTGCGCGCCTGGCGCGCCGACCCGGGCGGCACCCAGGCCCGGGATGCCCTGAAGCGCGCCCTGCATACCCTGAAGGGTTCGTCGCGTATGGCCGGCGCCATGGTGCTGGGGGAGGCGGTGCACGACCTGGAAACCCGCATCATCGAACTGGGTGGCGCCCCGGCCCGGACTGCCTTCCTGGACGACATGGAGGCGGAGTATGACCGTCACGCCGAAATCATCGAGCGCCTTAGGGGTGGTGAGGTGGCTGCTGTGCCCCCCCCTGCAACGACCGTCGAGCCTCAGCCGGCCGAGGTCGCGCCGTCTGCGCCGATGCCGATGGCGCCAGCTGTCGCGGTATCCACCCCGGTGGCGCCCACCCCCGTTCCAGCCTACATGGCGCCGCCGCCCATCCGTCCGGCGCATGCTGGCGACGACTGGCGCGTGCGCCGCTCCATGCGCCTCAAGTCGGACATCCTGGACACCCTGCTCAACGAGGCCGGCGAGGTGGCCATCGCCCGCGCCCGCATCGAAAACGTGCTCAACGCCTACAAGCAGACTGCGCTGGAACTGGCCAGCAACGTCGAGCGCCTGCGCGGCCAGCTCAGGGAATTGGAAATCCAGGCCGAGACCCAGATGCGTTCCCGCCTGTCGCAGGTGGATGAAAGCCATTTTGATCCGCTGGAGTTTGACCGTTTCTCGCGTCTGCAGGAGCTCACCCGCCTGATGGCGGAAAGCGTCAACGACGTTTCCACCGCCCAGGACAACCTGCTCGCCGGGCTCAACGAGGCGGACAGCGCCCTGATCCAGCAGTCGCGTATGGCGCGCACCCTGCAAGAGGAGCTCATGCACATCCGGATGCTGCCGCTCAACGCCCTCTCTGAGCGGCTGCACCGGGTGGTGCGCCAGGCGGCGAAAGAGACCGGGCGGCGCGGTCGCCTGGAATTGGATGGCGGCCAGACCGAGCTGGACCGTGCTGTGCTGGACAAGATCGCCGCGCCCCTGGAACACCTGGTGCGAAACGCCGTGGCCCATGGCCTGGAAAGTCCTGAGGCGCGCGAGGCCGCCGGCAAGCCGGAACTGGGTGAGATCCGCCTGGCCGCCCGCCAGGAGGGCAACGAGATCGTCCTGACCTTGTCCGACGATGGCGCCGGGATCAACTTCGCCGCGGTGCGCGCCCGCGCCGAGACTCTCGGCTGGCTGGAACCGGGAGAGGAAGTGGTGCCCGAGCAGCTGGAAGGCTTCCTGTTCCGTTCCGGCTTCACCACCGCCGAGGCGGTCACCGAGGTGGCCGGACGCGGCATCGGTCTCGACGTGGTGAGGAACGAGATCGCCGGCATTGGCGGCCGCGTGCGACTGGATACCGAGTCCGGCATTGGCAGCCGCTTCACAATCCGCCTGCCACTCACCCTGGCCCTGACCCAGGTGGTGCTGGCCCGTGCCGGCGGCCAGACCTACGCCCTACCGGCCAGCCTCGTGACCCTGGTGCGCGAGGTACGCGCCGACCAGGTGCACGGCCTTCATGAGGTTGGAGAGACCGAGTTCGCCGGGGAGACCTATCCCCTGCGCACCCTGGCAGAACTGGTAGGGCGCAAGGCCCAGCCAGCCGAGGGCCGCTTCCGTACCATCCTGTTGCTGAAGGCGGGGGAACAGCGCCTCGCGGTGCGCGTCGATGCCATGGAAGGCAACTTCGAAGCGGTGGTGAAGAACATCGGCCCGCAGTTGGCGCGCATAGCCGGCATCAGCGGTGCCACGGTGCTGGGTGACGGTCGCGTTGCCCTGATCCTCAACCCCTTCCAGCTTTCCGAGCGGGCACCGCGCCTGAGCGTGGAGGAGGAGGAGGCCAGCGAGGCCCAGGCGCCCCTGGTCATGGTGGTGGACGATTCTCTCACCGTGCGCAAGATCACCAGCCGTTTCCTGGTTCGGGAAGGCTTTCGCGTGAAAACTGCACGGGATGGGGTGGAAGCCTTGGAAATGCTGGAAACGGAAGTGCCCGCCGTCATGCTGCTGGACATCGAGATGCCGCGCATGGATGGTTTCGAGGTAGCCCGTAGCGTGCGCTCCGGCAACCAGTACCGCGATTTGCCGATCATCATGATCACTTCCCGCACCGCCGAGAAGCACCGCAGCCACGCCCTGGAACTCGGTGTCGACGCCTACCTGGGCAAGCCCTACCAGGAAGACGAACTGCTGGCCGAGATCAAGCGCCTGGCGGGGCTGGAAGTCGCGGCCTGATGCCGGGTTCTTGCGTCTCCCCCTTGTGGGGGAGGAAGCACGCTCAGTGCACCGTCCAGCTCACCAGCCCGGTGTAGGCGGTGATCAGCACCACCACGCCGAAGGCGATGCGGTAGATGACGAAGGCCGTGAAGTCGTGGCTGGCCACGTAGCGGATGAACACTCGCACCGCCAGGGCCGCCGACAGGAAGGCGGCGACGAAGCCCACCGCGAACATGGGCAGGTCGGCCGGTGAGAACAGGGACCAATGCTTGTAGAGGTCATAGAGGGTCGCGACCCCCAGGGTAGGCACCGCCAGGAAGAAGGAAAACTCTGCCGCCGCCTTGCGCGACAGGCCGAACAGCAGGCCGCCGATGATGGTGGCGCCGCTGCGCGAGGTACCGGGAATCAGGGCGAAGCACTGAGCGAATCCCAGCTTGAGGGCGTCGGGCCAATGCAGGTCATCCACTTCCTGGACCCGGATCACGTGCTTGCGCTTCTCCGCCCACCAGATCACCAGTCCGCCAACGATGAAGGCCAGGGCCACAGGCACTGGTGCGAACAGATGGGCCTTGATCATCTTACCGAACAGCAGACCCAAACCGGCGATGGGCACGAAGGCCAGGAACAGATTGAGGACGAAACGCCGTGCCCCGGGGTCGCCGGGCAAGCCACGTACCACGCCGGCGAACTTGGCCCGGTAATCCCAGACCACGGCCAGAATGGCACCGGTCTGGATGGCGACCTCGAACACCTTGCCCTTTTCGTCGTTGAAATCGAGCAGATCTCCCACCAGGATCAGATGGCCTGTGCTTGAAACAGGAAGAAATTCGGTGAGGCCCTCGACGATGCCGAGGATGAGGGCCTTGAGCAGGATGATCAGGTCCACGGGGGGTATCCGTTTCTAGGAGTCGCGGGCGATTCTAGCAGCCGCTGGCGGACTGCTTCCGCAGCCTTGAAGAGCAGGAGCGGCTGGATCGTTGTGACCCGGCCGGGGGGGGAGCCTCAGGCGCGCTTGCTCTTCTTGAGGTGCTGAAGCACCAGGGTGGCGACCTGGACGCGGTTGTGGAAATTGAGCTTCTGCATGATGTTGGCCAGGTGGTTGCGCACGGTGTTGTCAGACAGGTTGAGTTTGCCGCCGATGACCTTGTTGCTGTGCCCCTGGGCCACGTATTCGGCGATTTCCAGCTCCCTTGCCGATAATTTGCCCAAAGGATCCTCGCCGGATGAGCGGGTGAGCTTCTGCACAACCTGGGGTGGGAAGGCGCCAGCGTCCTGCAGAACGATACCGATGGCATGAATGATCTGATCGGTGTCGGAGGATTTGAGCAGGTAACCGTCCACGCCGGCATCGACGGCAGCGCGGATTTCCGCATCCTCGTCCTCCACCGTGAGCACGATGACCTTCATGCCGGCGGCCTTGAGCAGCGGTACGACTTCCAGGCCGTCGCCGTCCGGCAGGCTGCGGTCCAGGATGGCAACGTCTGCATTGCCCCCCGTGGATAGCCAGGTGCGTGTCGAGGCCAGGTCAGCACATTCCTCGGCGACGGCGAAGTTCTCCTCGCTTTCCAGGGAACGGCGTACGCCGAGGCGCAACAGGGGGTGATCGTCGACCAGCAGGATGCGGATGGGGGTCATGGGGAGGCCTCAGGTTGCGGTGAGTCCATCATAGCGGATGCTCGATGTGGTGGGGCGTGGCGCCTCAGTCCAGGGGCAGGTAGTCGACGGCCACAACCTCCAGTTCTCGCAGGCCACCAGGTGCCAGGAAACGGACGTTGTCACCCACTTTCGATTTGAGCAGAGCCCGGGCCAGGGGGGAGACCCAGGAGATCCGATTGCGCCCGGGATCGGCTTCGTCCAGGCCGACGATGCTGTAGCGGATTTCCTCGCCAGTCTCGTCCAGCAGGACGACGGTGGCGCCGAAGAAGACGGCCTCTTGGTTTTCCTGGTCGAGGGGATCGACCACCAGGGCATTCTCCAGGCGCTTGCTGAGGAAGCGGATGCGCCGATCGATTTCCCGCAGGCGCTTTTTTCCATAGATGTAATCGCCGTTCTCCGAACGATCGCCGTTGCCGGCGGCCCAGGACACGATGTTTACCACTTCCGGGCGTTCTACCCTGACCAGATGAGCCAGTTCCGCCTGCATGCGGGCGTGGCCCGCGGGAGTCATGTAGTTTTTCGTGCCGGCAGGTTGGGCAGGGAAATCAGATTCTTCTTCGTCTTCCGGCGCGTCTTCGCGGACGAAAGCCTTGTTCATTCCTGCTCGCGGGGCGGCTTGCCGTCGTGGACGAGGCTCCTGCGACGCTCCAGATAGAGATCGCGGCTGAATTCGTAGCCGTCCAGAGCGGCAGCATCCACGGCGCGCTTGGCATCCAGGAGGTCGGCGCGGCGGCTGACCACACGCAGGGCGAGAACGGGGTTGCGGATGGAGACATCGTCGTGCTGCAGCACGACGTCGGTGTGTTTCATATCCACCAGCATTCCGGCGGTATCGCGAATATCACTGGGTCCCAGGAAGGGCAGCACAAGGTAGGGGCCGGCGCCGACACCCCAGCGGCCCAGGGTCTGGCCGAAATCCTCGTTGTGCTTCTGCAAGCCCATCTCGCCGGCGATGTCGAGCAGGCCGAACAGGCCGAAGGTTGAATTGAAGGCGAGACGCATGAAGTCGCGCGTGCTCTGCTCCAGCTTGAATTGCAGGATGTCATTGGCCAATACCGTGACATCGTCCAGGTTCGAGAAGAAGTTGCGTACTCCAGTCTGGGCGAAGCCCGGCATGATGGTTTCATAGCCCTGGGCGATGGGTTTCAGGAGATGCCGGTCGAAACCTTCATTGAAGCCGTGGATCGCCCTGTTCATGGGTTCGAGCGGGTCGCGGGGGTCGCCGTTGACAGCGCAGCCAGTCAATGCGACGAGGGCGATGAACAGGGAAGATGCAGGTTTCAGATCCATGGCGCCAGACAATGGGTTAGCGTTTGTTCGTATTTTGTTATCGGCAGGTTGGCAGTTTACTTGAGCTGCCTGGCAGGGCAAAGCCACTGCGGCAAACGAAGACATCTCCTGCGCCACCGAGGTTGACCCGGCATGACGGGGGTAGTGACAATGCCAAGTCCCACCCCGACAGGAAACCAAGATGAGCAACGAAGCCGAACTCTCCAAGGAGCAGCAGATCCTGAGGGCGATGCGCAAGACACTGACCTCAATCGTTCGGGATGTCGCGCCCCGTGATGGCGTGCCCAGCCCCTTGTCTCCCGATACTGTGGAAAACATCCGCATGTGCCTGGGACTGATATCCGCCAGGGAAGCCGAACTGGCCGATGCCCTCGGCCTTTCCCGCAATGAACGTCCCTTCTATGCCGACGAGCCTGCCGGTTCCCAGGCCATGCAATTCATCCCTCCGACTAAGAAGCTGAACTGATGGCCGAGGCCATCGCCAGCCTGATATCCGACTCCGAATCTTCGCTGGTCGGCATGGGGCCTGTGGTCATCTATGCGCCGCGCGGCCGCCACCGGCAGCGTTTTCCGGAAAGCTGTGTGACATGTCATGCATCCGAGGCGGAGGCTCGCGCTGCGGCACGACCGGAAGCTGGCCACTTTGCCGCGGTAGCCAGCGGACCTTCCCGTTCTTCGGAAGGCTTCCGCCTTTACTATGTGGTCCGATGGCTGGAATGATTGGCCGTCCCCCATACGATAGGGGGAAAGCCGCGTCTTGCTTGACGTTGGCGTGAACCGCATCCTCAAGTTTCCGGGAAAAATGCCGACAACCGGCGTGTGGCATAATCCAACGCGCTTTCTTGACCTGTAGTGGGAGAACCCGAATGAAACGCTATCTGTTGCCGATCGTATTGGCGGGGCTGGTGACGGCCTGTGCCAAGGAACCTCTTTATCCCCCCGCGCCGGCCAAGGCGGCAGCCGTGCCGGCCAAGGCGATGGCGGCATCGGAATGGCTCTATGTGCTGGGTCCCGGTGATTCCATCAATGTGTTCGTGTGGGGCAATCCGGAGGTCTCCGGTTCCTTCCCCATCCGCCCGGACGGCAAGGTCACCATGAATCTGGCGGAGGATTTGCAGGCCAGTGGCAAGACGCCGACCCAATTGGCCAGGGAAATCGAGAAGATTCTCGCCAAATACATCCAGGATCCCGTGGTCACCGTGACCGTGGCCGGTGGCATCGGCCCCTACAACCAACAGATCCGGGTGTTGGGCCAGGCTGCCAAGCCGCAGTCCCTGAGCTATCGGGAAAACATGTCGCTGGTCGATTTGATGATCGCGGTGGGGGGCATCACCGATTTCGCCGACGGCAACCGCGCCAGCATCCTGCGCGTGGTCGACGGCAAGCCGCAGCAATACGGCGTGCGGCTGGAAGACCTGCTGAAGAACGGCGACGTCTCCGCGAATGTGGATATCCTCCCCGGTGACGTGCTGATCATCCCGGAAAGCTGGTTCTGACCTTGTGGGCTTGGCGACTCACGCTGCCTGGAGATTCCTCGCATGAATGAAGCGTTCGATCAGGTCATAGGCTATGCCCTGGCAGTCTGGCGCCGGCGCTGGGTGGTGCTGGTCACCGCGTGGATGATCGCGGTGTTCGGCTGGGTCTGGGTGTATCTGCTGGAGAACCGCTACCAGGCCCAGGCCAGGGTCTATGTGGACACCCAGTCGCTGTTGCGCCCCTTGATGGCCGGCTTGGCGGTGCAGCCGAACTTCGAGCAGCAGGTGGCCATGATGACCCGCACCCTGGCCAGCCGCCCCAACCTGGAAAAGGTGGCGCGCATGACCGACCTCGATCTGCGCGCCAAGACCCCGCAACAGCAGGAGGACCTGTACACCAAGCTGGCGGCGGCCATTAAGCTGGAGGGCACCAACCGGGAAAACCTTTACACCATCGCCTACCTACACGCCAATCGGGACTTGGCCAAGCGCGTGGTGCAGGCCTTGCTGACCATCTTCACCGAGAGCAGCCTGGGCGGTGCGCGCAAGGACATTTCAAATACCCAGAAATTCATCGAGGACCAGCTCAAGACCTACGAAGCCAAGTTGCTGGAGAAGGAAAAGCAGCTCGAGGAGTTCAAGCGCCGCAACGTGGGCACCATGCCGGGACAGGGCGGGGACTACTATTCCAAGCTGAGCCAGGTGAACATCGCCCTTGAACAGGCCAAGCTGGATCTCGACGAGGCGGCCAATCGCAAGAAGCAGCTACAGCAGCAACTGGCGGATCAGGAGGAAATGCTGGTGACTCCGGCGCCGGGGGCCGCGCCCGTAACGGCAACCACCACCGCTCTGGATGGACGCATAGCCGCCCTGCAGACCCAACTGGACAATCTACGCCTGCGTTATACCGACATCCACCCGGACATCTCCCGCACCAAGCAGCTGATCGCACGGCTGCAGGAGCAGAAGAAGCAGGAAGAGGATGCTTTCAAGGCCCAGGTCAAGAGCCAACCGGCCAGCGCCATCAAGGCGCAAAATCCGGTCTATCAGCAGTTGACCATCGCCATCGCCGAGGCGGACGCCAACATGGCCTCGCTCAAGGCGCGGGCGGGGCAGATGGAAAAGAAGCGCGGCGATCTTTATCGCTCGGTGGACCGCGTGCCCCAGATCGAGGCCGAATATACGCAGCTGACCCGCGATTACGAGGTGTACAAGCGCAACTACACGGAGATGCTGGCGCGCCGGGAAACCGCCAGCCTGTCCAGCGAGGTGGAGAGCAAGACCGACGTGGTCGATTTCCGTGTCGTCGATCCGCCGCGTGTGCCCAACGAGCCGGCCTGGCCGAACCGTCCCTTGCTGGTCACGGCGGTGCCTCTGGGTGGATTGGGCGCAGGTCTGGCGCTGGCCTTCCTGCTCACCCAGTTGCGCCCCACCGTGGATAGTCGACGCCAACTCAGGGATCTGACCGGCGTGCCGCTGTTGGGCATGGTGACCATGATCGATACGGACCAGCGGCGCCGGCAGATCCGCCGCGGCAACCTGATGTTCGCCGCGGGCAGTCTGGCCCTCGGTCTGGCGCTGGTGGCCCAGTTGATCTATTACCTTGTCCTTTCCCCGGCGGCATAGGCAAAGGAGCTGACATGAGCATCATCGAGCGTGCTGCGGGCAAGCTGGGCCAGGGGGAAGCCCCGGCCGCGTCCACCATCCATGCCAACCGGCCGTCTGTTCCCCCGGAGGACAACGGTCGCTTGATCGAGGCCGCCATCGAACGCGCGGAGGCCTCCTTTTCCGAGCCCCTTCCATCGACCAGGCAAGTGGCCCGTCCCGCCATGCAGGATGACGACGGCCCGGCCACGGTGATCGGCAGCCAGCGGGGTTCCGTGGATATCGCCAGGCTGCGGATGATGGGCGCCCTGACCCCGGATGCCGGCCGCAGCAAGATCGCCGAGGAATACCGCCTGATCAAGCGTCCCCTGATCACCAACGCCCTGGGCCACGCCGGCAATCCGCCGGTGCCCAACGGCAACCTGATCATGGTCACCAGTTCCGTGCCCGGCGAGGGCAAGTCCTTCACCGCCATCAATCTGGCCATCAGCATGGCCACCGAGCTGGAAAACACGGTGTTGCTGATCGACGCGGACGTCGCCAAGTCCTCCATTCCCCGCTATCTTGGCCTGGATGCCGACCTGGGCTTGCTGGATGTGCTGCGTAACCCCAGTCTGGAGCTCTCCGATGTCCTCATCAAGACGGACATCGCCAAGCTGACCGTGCTGCCGGCCGGGCGCGGCTTCGCGCACGCCACGGAACTGCTTGCGAGTTCGGCGATGCGGGATTTCGTCAAGGACATCGCCACCCGCTACCACGACCGCATCATCATCTTCGACTGCCCGCCGCTGCTGGCCACCAGCGAGGCGACGGTGCTGGCGTCCTACATGGGGCAGATCGTGTTCGTGGTGGAGGCTTCGCGCACGCCCCAGGAGGCGGTCAAGGACGCCCTGTCGCATTTGACGGATTGCGAACATGTCGGAATCGTGCTGAACAAGGCGCCTTCCCGCGGCGGCAGCATGGATTACTACGGCTATGGATACGGATATGGTTACGGCGGTTATGGCGAGTACGGCCAGCAGCAAAAGCAGTAGGCGCCTGCTCTCGCTGGTTTTCCTTCTGTCGCCCCTGCTGGTGTCGGCAAGCGACTGGAAGATCACGCCGGGCATCACCCTCGCCGAACGCTATTCCGACAACATCAATTTGGCCGCGAATGGCCTGGAGCAGTCGGACTGGATTACCGAAGTCACACCCCGGATATCGGTCACGCGCGAAGGCGCGCGCTTGAAGGTCCAGGCCGATTACAGCCTGCAGGGGTTGCTCTATGCCGACAATTCAACTCTGAGCAGATTCCACCATTACCTCAATGGTCGCGCCACAGCGGAGTTGATCGAGGACTGGTTTTTCCTCGATGCCAACGCACGGATAACCCAGGTTCTAAAACAAGGCGCCACTCCCGGCAGCTATGGTGCCGGGAGTTTGGCCGGCATAGGAAACACGAGTTCCGTCAGCGCCTATTCCCTCAGTCCCTATCTCAAGCACCGCTTCGGCTCCTTCGCCACCGTCGAGGCGCGCATCTCCCAGGATGGCGTGTATAGCGGCGATTCTGCCCAGTCCGACAGCCAGACCACGCGCTACCGGCTCAGTGCCGTCAGTGGCAGTGGGGTCTATCCGCTGTCCTGGAGCGCGACCTATGACAAGGCGGATACCAGCAACAGCGCCGGCCTGGCCGCTTCCGGCAGCGAGCATGCCGCGGTCAGCGCGCGCTACGCCTTAAATCGGAAGTTCGGCCTGACCGCCCAGGCCGGCATGGACAAGCACGACTACACGGGCGTGACCAATACGCTGCGGGACTATTCCTACTACGGTCTGGGCGTGTTCTATACACCCAGCCGCTACTTCTCCTTCGACGCCCTGTACAACCACTCCGATACCGGCAACTTCCTGAGTGGCAGCGCGACTTTCAACCCCACCCCGCGCACCGCCATCAAGGCTTCCAGTTCCCAGCGCGCCTATGGCCGGAGCTACGCGCTCGACCTGAGCCATCGTACCCGTCAATCCAGCTGGAGCCTGCGCTACCAGGACGAGCTGACCACCATGCAGCAGCAGTTCATGAGCTACGTGGGCAGCGTGTTCGTCTATTCGTGCCCCACCGGCATGGAGTACAAGCTCCCGGGCGTGCCGCCTTCCGACCCGGTCAATTGTGTGCCCCTCGGAACAGTCAACTTCTTCAACCCCACCCAGCTCAACAACACCTACCTTTCCAAATCGCTGATCGGCACGGTGAGCTTTACCCAGCGCCGCAGCACCTGGCTGCTGTCGGTTTTCGACAATCGCCGGGAATACCAGAACCTCGGCGCCGGCACCGACCAGACGCGCGGGCTGCAGGCGTCCTGGACCCTGAAACCGGCGGCGCACACCAGCTTCACCCTGAGCGGCGGCATGTCGAAACTCGATTCGACCGGGGCCGCCGGCCGCCAGGACGATCTCTGGAATGTCGCCCTGATTGCTACCCGCCAATTCAATCCCAAGACTTCGGGCAGCGTGGAGCTTCGCCACCAGGAGCGCCAGTCCGACCGGGCCAATGGAGACTATGCGGAAAACAGCTTCATGGCGCGCCTGAACATGAGTTTCTGACGATGTACGAAAGCTACTACCACCTCAGGGACAAGCCTTTCCAGCTCAATCCCGATCCCCGCTTCTTCTTCGCCAGCAAGGGCCACAAGCGCGCCTTCGCCTACCTGGAATACGGGCTCTCCCTGGGCGAGGGCTTCATCGTCATCACCGGCGACGTGGGCGCCGGCAAGACCCTGCTGGTCAAGAGCCTGCTGAAGAAGCTGGAGAATGGCAGCTACCTCATCGGCCAGCTGGTCAGCACCCAGCTAGACGCCGACGACACCCTGCGCAGCGTGGCGGCCTCCTTCGGCCTGCAGGCGGAGGGCCTGACCAAGTCCGCCCTGCTCAAGAGCCTGGAGGACTACCTGCGCCTGGCGGTGCGGCAGAACCGCCGGCCCCTGCTGATCGTCGACGAGGCCCAGAACCTGGACCCACGCGCGGTGGAGGAACTGCGCATGCTGTCCAACTTCCACGAAGGCGACAAATCCCTGCTGCAAAGCTTTCTGCTCGGCCAGCCCGAGTTCCGCGACACCATCCAGAGCCCGGAGATGCTGCAGCTGCGCCAGCGCGTGATCGCCTCCTATCATCTGGGCCCCCTGGATCGCAACGAAACCATCCAGTACATCGTGCACCGGCTGAACACGGCGGGCTGGCAGGGCAATCCGTCCTTCAGCGAGGACGCCTTCGACGTCATCCACCAGTTTTCCGGCGGTGTGCCCAGGCGCATCAACACCCTGTGCGACCGCCTGCTGTTGTTCGGCTACCTGGAGGAACGCACGCATCTCGATTCCGCGGCGGTCCAGGAAGTGATCGGCGACCTGCAGCAGGAAGTCCATCACCAGGCGCCGCGCGTGCGCGTGTCCGAACCCGCCATTCCGCCGGCCGCGGCCCTGCCCGAGGCACCGGCCCCCGTCGTCACGGCCCTGCCCGACAACCTGGACGACCGCCTGGTGGCGATGGAGCGGTCCCTCAACCGCCTGATCCCCCTGGTCCGCAAGGTCCTCTACACCGTCACCGCAGGCCAGGAAAACGAATGAGCGTCGAGGTCGTCTGCGTGGTGGGCGCGCGCCCCAATTTCATGAAGATCGCGCCCATCATGGCGGCCTTCCGCGCCAAACCGATCGCCGCCAAGCTGGTGCACACCGGCCAGCATTATGACCCGGCGATGAGCGACAGTTTCTTCGAGCAGCTCGGCATCCCCCGGCCGGACGTCAACCTGGAAGTCGGGTCCGCCAGCCACGCCGTGCAGACCGCCGAGATCATGCGCGCCTTCGAGCCGGTGCTGGACGCCGAAAAACCCAAGGCGGTGCTGGTGGTGGGCGACGTCAATTCCACCATCGCCTGTGCGCTTGTGGCGGCCAAGAAAGGCGTCAAGGTCATCCATGTGGAGGCCGGCCTGCGCAGCTACGACCGGGCCATGCCCGAGGAGATCAACCGCGTCCTGACCGACCAGATCTCCGATCTGTTGTTCACCACCGAGCGCGCGGCGCTGGACAACCTGACGCGGGAGGGCGTTGCCCCGGAGCGGGTGCGTTTCGTCGGTAACGTCATGATCGACACCCTGCGCGGCCATCTCGACCGCGCCGTGCCCGCCGTGGCGACGCTGGGCGGCAAGCCGCAGCGGGGCTATGCCGTGGTGACCCTGCACCGGCCCTCCAACGTGGACAACCCGGCCATCCTGCGCGGGTTGCTGGAAGCCCTGGTCGAAGTGGCCCGCCGCGTGGACGTGGTCTTTCCCATCCATCCGCGTACCCGCACCACGGCCGAGCGCTTCGGCCTGTCCGGACTGCTGGCGCGGCCCGGCATCCGCCTGCTGCCGCCCCAGGGCTACCTGGAGATGCTGGGCCTCACCCGGGACGCCGTCGTGGTGCTGACCGACTCGGGCGGGTTGCAGGAAGAGACCACCGCCCTGGGCGTGCCCTGTGTGACGCTGCGCGAGAATACCGAGCGCCCCATCACCATCGCGGATGGCACCAACACCCTCACCGGCCCCGCGCCGGAAAAACTGCTGGACTGTTTCGCCGACATCCTGGCCACCGGCGGCAAGCGCGGCCGCATCCCGGAATATTGGGACGGCCGGGCCGCCGAGCGCATCGCCGACATCCTGCGCCCCTGGCTGGACGCGCTCCCCACACCGGGCTGACCTGTCATGGCCGCGGACATCACCAACGTCATGAGCGTCGACGTGGAGGACTACTTCCAGGTCGGTGCCTTCGAACACACCATCCCCCGCGAGCATTGGGAGCGCTGGCCCTGCCGCGTCGAGGCCAACGTCGAGCGCATCCTGCTGCTGTTCGAGCGGCACGACATCCGCGCCACCTTCTTCACCCTGGGATGGATCGCGGAGCGCTATCCCGGCGTGGTCCGGATCATCGTCGACGCCGGCCACGAGCTGGCAAGCCACGGCTACGGCCACCAGCGGGCGGCGGCCTTGTCCCGGCAGGAATTCCGGCAGGATGTGGTGCGCGCCAAGCATCTGCTGGAGGATCTCGGCGGCATCGCCGTGGCCGGCTACCGCGCCCCCAGCTTCTCCATCGGCCACGGCAACCTCTGGGCCCTGGATATCCTGGCGGAAGCCGGGCATCGCTACAGTTCGAGTATCTATCCCATCGCCCACGACCACTACGGCATGCCCGGCGCCCCCCGTTTTCCCTACCGCCCGGAACACTGCCCGGCGCTGCTGGAGGTGCCCCCCACCACGGTGGACTGGCGCGGCCGCACCCTGCCCGCCGCCGGCGGCGGTTATTTCCGCCTGCTGCCCTATGCCGCCTCGCGCTGGCTGATCGGCCAGGTCAACGGTCGTGACCGGCGCCCGGCCATGTTCTACTTCCATCCCTGGGAGGTGGACCCTGACCAGCCCCGCGTCGCCGGCGCCCCGTTGAAAAGCCGCTTCCGCCACTACGTCAACCTCGGACGCATGGAAGGCAAGCTGGACCGGCTGTGCCGCGATTTCCGCTGGGGACGGGCCGACCGGGTCTACGCCGAAGAACTCGCGGCATGACGCTCGCCATCCGCATTGCCCGCGACAGCGATGCCGCCGCCTGGGACGCCTTCGTCCTGAACCTGCCGGCGGCCACCTTCTTCCATCGCTTCGGCTGGAAGCGGGTCATCGAGCAGGCCTTCGGACACCGCACCCACTTCCTGCTGGCCGAGCGGGACGGCCGCGTCGAGGGCGTGCTGCCCCTGGCCGAGATTAAAAGCCGCCTGTTCGGCCACAGCCTGGTGTCGACGCCGTTCTGCGTCTACGGCGGCATCGCCGCGGCCAGCCCCGAGGCCCGGGCAGCCCTGGATGCCCATGCCCAGTCACTGGCCGCGGAGCTCGGCGTCGGGCACCTGGAGTATCGTGACCGGGACGCCCCGGCCCACGAGGATTGGCCCGGTACCGAGCTCTATGTCACCTTCCGCAGGGAACTCGATCCCGACGTGGAAAAGAACATGCTGGCGATTCCGCGCAAGCAGCGGGCCATGGTGCGCAAGGGCATCAAGAACGACCTGAGCGTGGACATGGAAGCCGGCGTCAAAGGCTTCTTTGCGGTCTACGCCGACAACGTGCGGCGGCACGGTACGCCCGCCCTGCCCGAGCGCTATTTCGCCCTGCTGCGCGAGGTGTTCGGCGACGACTGCGACGTGCTGCTGGTGCGCTCCCCCGCGGGCCAGGTGGTGAGCGGCGTGCTCAGCTTCCATTTCCGCGATGAGATCCTGCCCTATTACGCCGGCGATGCCCTGGAGGCCCGCGCCCTGGCCGCCAACGACTTCAAGTACTGGGAACTGATGCGCCGGGCCTGCGAGCGCGGCGTGCGGGTGTTCGACTACGGCCGCAGCAAGGTGGGTACCGGTCCCTACGACTTCAAGCGCAACTGGGGCTTCGAGCCGACGCCCCTGCATTACCGTTACCACTTGGTACGTGCCGACCGGGTGCCGGAGAACAACCCCAACAACCCCAAGTATCGACTCTTCATCAAGGCCTGGCAGCGTCTTCCCCTGCCTGTGGCCAATTTCCTCGGCCCGCACATCGTCAGGAACCTGGGGTGAGCGCGCGTCATGTCCGAGCTGCTGTTCCTTGCCCACCGCATTCCATATCCGCCGAACAAGGGCGACAAGATCCGGGCCTGGCACCTGCTGGAGCATTTGTCCCGGCGCCACCGATTGCATCTCGGTGCCTTCGTCGATGACCCCGACGACTGGCGGTATGCGGACAAGATGCGGGCAATCTGCGCCTCCGTCCACCTCGTCGGTCTCGATCCGCGCTGGGGCAAGCTGCGCGCCCTGACCGGGCTGCTGGCCGGCGATCCACTCACCCTGCCGTTCTACCGGGATGCCGGCATGCAGCGTTGGGTGGATCAACGCCTGGAAGAAGGGGTCGACAAGGTACTGGCCTACTCTTCGGCCATGGCCCGCTTCGTCATCGACCGCCCCGGCGTGCGCCGGGTCATGGATTTCGTCGACATTGACTCGGACAAATGGCGCCAGTACGCGCCAACCAAGCCCTGGCCCCTGTCCTGGCTGTACCGCCGCGAAGGCGAGCGCCTGCTGGCGTGGGAACGCCGCGTGGCAGCCGAATTCGACGCCAGCCTGTTCGTCTCCCCGGCCGAGGCCGCGGACTTCCGCCGGCTGGCGCCGCAGAGCGCCGGCAAGGTGGGCCATTACCACAATGGGGTGGACGCGGACTATTTCTCTCCCGAGCGGGACTACCCCGATCCTTACCCCGCCGGGGTTCGTGCCCTGGTGTTCACCGGCGCCATGGACTACTGGCCCAACGTCGACGCCGTCTCCTGGTTCGCGCGGGAGGTCTTGCCGGCCCTGCGCGCCGAGCGGCCGGACATCCTGTTCGCCATCGTCGGCAGCAAGCCGGCGGCCGAGGTGCAGGCCCTTGCCAGGATGCCGGGCGTCCTGGTCACCGGGCGGGTGGAAGACGTGCGTCCCTGGCTGGCCCATGCCGCCGTCGTGGTGGCGCCCTTGCGCATCGCCCGCGGCATCCAGAACAAGGTGCTGGAGGGGATGGCCATGGCCCGGACGGTGGTGGCCACCGCCCAGGCCCTGGAAGGCATCGATGCGCTGCCCGGTAAGGAAATCCTGCTGGCTGCCGATAGAGAGTCCATGGCGGCGGCGGTGGGGCGCGTTTTGGATGTCGCCTCGCCGCTTGGCGATGCGGCCCGGATGAAAGTGCTGCGGGATTTTGCCTGGGCCGGCAACTTGGCCCGGGTGGATCAATTACTGGAGGCATGATGGATGCTGTAGCTCGAACGAGCTGGCGCAGCGCGGTGCTGCTGCTGGCTCTGACCTGGGTCGCCGTGGCGGTGCTGTTGCATCCCTCGTTCTGGTCCATGGTGCGGATCTGGGAGCGCTCGGAAACCTTCGCCCACGGCTACGTCATCCTGCCCATCGCCCTGTGGCTGACCTGGCGCAACCGCCACGTTCTCGCCGGCGTGGCCGCGGCGCCCGACTGGCGCGCCCTCCTGGTCATCCTGCCGCTCGGCCTGGGCTGGCTGGCGGCGCGCATCGGCGGCGTGCTGGTCATCGAGCAATACGCCCTGGTGGGCCTCCTGGTGGCCGCGGTCTGGCTGCTCATGGGCACGGGCATGCTGCGCGCGGCGTCCTTTCCCCTGGCCTTCCTGCTGCTCATGGTGCCCAACGGCGAGGGCCTGATCCCACACCTGATCGAGTTCACCGCGGACTTCACCGTCGGCGCCGTCCAGCTCATCGGCATCCCGGTCTTTCGCGAGGGGCCGTTCTTCAGCCTGCCCTCGGGCGAGTGGAACGTGGTGGAGGGCTGCTCCGGCCTGCGCTACCTGATCGCCTCCATCACCCTGGGCGTGCTCTACGCCTACCTGACCTACCATACCCCGTGGAAGCGGGTCGCCTTCAGCCTGGCGGCGGTCATCGTGCCGATCCTCGCCAACGGCATGCGCGCCACCCTGATCGTGCTCATCGCCCATTATTCCGACATGAAGCTGGCCCTGGGCGTGGACCACTTCATCTATGGCTGGGTCTGGTTCGGCATCGTCATGCTCATCATGTTCTGGGTGGGCCTGATCTGGCGCGAGGACCTCGGCGAGCCTCCGGCGCCACCCGCGGCCGCCACGGCCCGTCCGGCCCATGTCCAGGCCGCGGCGCTGGCCGCATTCCTGGGCTTGCTGAGCCTTTACGAGGGGCATCTCGACAACCGCGCCATCGCCGCTCCGAAGCTGGCCCTGCCGGCGCCTGCCCAGGGCTGGCAGCGTGTCGAAACGCCGTTCTCGAGCTGGGAGCCCCACTGGGTCGGCATGGACAGCAAGCTGCTCGGCCATTACCGCAAGGACGACCGTCAGATCCTGCTGTTCGTGGCCTGGTACGGCGCCCAGCGCCAGGACGCGGAACTGATCAACAGCCAGAACTACATGGTGCGCGAGAAGCATCCTGAGTGGCGCAGCATGCGCCGCACGCCGACGCAGGCCGAAATCGCCGGCCGACCCCTGCCCCTGGCGGAATCCGGGCTCATGGCCCAGGGCGGCAACCAGCGCATCCTGGCCTGGCAGTGGCACCGCATCCGCGGCAAGGACGACATCAATCCCTATCGCGCCAAATTCGACCTTGCCCTGTCCAAGCTGCTGGGGCGGGCCGACGAGGCCACCGCGATCATCGTCGCCACGCCCTACACCGAGGACGAGAAGGCGGCGGCCGCCGCCCTCAAGGCCTTCCTGGCTGCCCACAAGGCTGAACTGGACGGCCAGCTGGACCGGGTCGGCCGGCCGTGAGCGCGCCCGTCCTCATCGCCCATGTGGTCCATCATTTCGGCACTGGCGGCATGGAGAACGGCATGGTCAACCTGATCAACCGCCTGCCGCCGGAGCGTTATCGCCATGCCATCCTCTGCCTGGCGGGGCACGGCGAGTTCAAGCAGCGACTGCGCAATCCCCGGGTCAGTTTCCATGACTTGGGCAAGCGGCCCGGCCACGACCTATCGTGGTACCCCAGGCTTTACCGCCTGTTGCGCGCCCTGCGCCCGGCCATCCTGCATACCCGCAACCTCAGCACCCTGGAGGCCCAGTTCATCGGTGCTCTTGCGCAGGTGCCGGGGCGGGTGCACGGCGAGCACGGCCGCGACATTTTCGACCTCGAAGGCAAGAACCGGAAATACAACCTGCTGCGAAAGGCTGCCCGTCGCGTCATTCACCATTACATCGCCGTCAGCCGCGACCTCGCCGGCTGGTTGCGCGGCACCGTCGGCGTCGCCCCGGAGCGTGTCAGCCAGATCTACAACGGCGTCGACCGGGAACGCTTCCATCCCCGCGCGGGCGATCGCCCCGACCTCGGCCGTGCCGAGTTCTTCGCCGGCGCCCGCTGCGTCATCGGCAGCCTCGGCCGCATGGCCGAGGTCAAGGACTACCCGGGCCTGGCGGAGGCCTTCATCTGTCTGTGCCGAAGCCGGGCGGACGCCGCCGGCCTGCGCCTGGTCATCGTTGGCGACGGGCCGGCGCGGACCCGCTGCCAGGCCATGCTCGACGCCGCCGGCCTGGGCGCCCAGGCCTGGCTGCCGGGGGACCGCTCCGATACCCCGGAGTGGCTGCGCGCCTTCGACGTGTTCGTGCTCAACTCCCTGGGCGAGGGCATTTCCAACACCATACTGGAGGCCATGGCCTCCGGACTGCCGGTGCTCGCTACCCATGTGGGCGGCAATCCGGAACTGGTGTTGCCCGGCCAGACCGGTCTCCTGCTGCCGCCGGGCGATCCGGATGCCCTCGCCGCGGCTCTGGGCGCCTACGTCGACGATACGGCGCGGCGCCGGCGCGAAGGCGAGGTGGCTCGGGCGCGCATCGAGCGGGAGTTCGACTGGCAGCGCGCCACTGACGCCTACGTGGCCATCTATGAGCGGCTCCTGAGCCCGCGACAGACCTGAAAGGGAAATCTTCCGACCATGTGCGGCATCACCGGTGTTTTCGACCTGCGCGAGCAGCGCCCCATCGCCCGGGAGGTGCTCGCCCGCATCAACGACATGCAGACCCACCGCGGACCCGACGAGGCCGGCCTGCACCTCGAACCGGGGCTTGGCTTCGGCCACCGTCGCCTGTCCATCATCGATATCGCCGCCGGCCAGCAGCCCCTGTTCAACGAGGACGGCAGCGTCGCCGTGGTGTTCAACGGCGAGATTTACAACTTCGTCGACCTGATCCCGGAGCTCACTGCCCTGGGCCACACCTTCAAGACCCGCTCCGACACCGAGACCATCGTCCATGCCTGGGAACAGTGGGGCGAAGACTGCGTGCACCACTTCCGCGGCATGTTTGCCTTCGCCCTGTGGGACCGGAACAGGCAGGTCCTGTTCATGGCGCGCGACCGACTGGGCGTGAAGCCGCTGTATTACGCGGTGACCGACGACGGCTTCCTGGTGTTCGGCTCGGAACTGAAGACGATCACCGCCTGGCCCGGCTTCCGCCGGCAGATCGACGACCACGCGGTGGAGGAGTATTTCGCCTACGGCTACGTGCCGGAGCCGCGCACTATCTACTCCACCGCCCTGAAGATGCCGCCCGGACACCGCCTGCTTATCAAGCGCGGCCAGCCGGTAGGCGAGCCGCGCGAATACTGGGACGTGCCGTTCCAGCCCCACTCCAGGTTGTCTCTCGATGACGCCGAAGTCGAGCTGATCGATCGCCTGCGCGAGGCGGTGAAGATCCGTATGGTGGCCGAGGTGCCGCTGGGCGCCTTCCTGTCCGGCGGCGTCGATTCCTCGGCGGTGGTGGCGATGATGGCCGGGCTTACCGACCAGCCGGTGAAGACCTGCTCCATAGCCTTCTCCGACCCGAAGTACGACGAGTCGGACTATGCCCGCCGGGTGGCCGAGCGCTATCGCACCGACCACCATGTCAACACCGTGGAAGCCGACGACTTCAGCCTGGTGGACGAGCTTGCCCATCTCTACGACGAGCCCTACGCCGATTCCTCCGCCATGCCCACTTACCGCGTCTGCCAGCTCGCCCGCAAGGACGTCACCGTGGCCCTGTCCGGCGACGGCGGCGACGAGACCTTCGCCGGCTACCGCCGCTACCGCTGGCACGGCTACGAGGAGCGCATGCGCCGTATGTTGCCCTACGGTATCCGCAAGCCCCTGTTCGGCTTCCTCGGCCGCGCCTACCCCAAGGCCGACTGGGCACCCAAGGTGTTGCGCGCCAAGACCACCTTCGAGGCCATGGCGCGTGATTCCGTGGAGGGCTACTTCCACGGCGTGTCGCTGATGGACAACGCCCTGCGCGGCAGAGCCTTCAGCGCGGAATTCAAGCGCCGGCTGAACGGTTACAACGCCGTGGAGGTGTTGCGCCGCCATCAGGCCAGGAGCCCGGCCGGTGACGCGGTGTCCCAGGTGCAATACCTCGACATTAAGACCTATCTGGTGGGCGACATCCTTACCAAGGTCGACCGTGCCAGCATGGCGCACGCCCTGGAAGTGCGCGTCCCCTTCCTCGACCACAAGCTGGTGGAATGGGTTTCGGGGCTTCCGGTGGACTACAAGCTGCGCGGCACGGAAGGCAAGTACATGCTCAAGCGGGCACTGGAGCCGCACCTGCCGCACGACATCATGTACCGCCGCAAGATGGGTTTCTCCATCCCGGTGGCGGAATGGTTCCGCGGGCCGCTGCTGGGCAAGCTGCGTCAGGCCCTGTCCAGTCCGCGCATGGCCGACACCGGCCTGTTCGACATGACTTTCCTTGGAACCATGGTCGACCTGCACGCCCGCGGCGTCCGGGATTACAGCGCCTCCCTCTGGAGCCTGCTGATGTTCGAGGCCTTCCTGCGCAACGACGAGAAACGCTCATGACCCTGCGCGTCCTGCACGTCTTCGACCATTCCCTGCCGCTGCATTCGGGCTACACCTTCCGCAGCGCCAACATCCTGCGCGGCCAACGCAGGATGGGTTGGCAGACCTTCCACCTCACCAGTCCCAAGCAGGTGAATTGCAGCGTCGCGGAGGAGGTGGCCGACGGCCTGCATTTCTACCGCACACCCCAGCCCACGGGCTGGTCGAGCCACCTGCCGGTGCTGAACCAGTTCGCCTTGATGCGCGCGACGGAGAAGCGCCTGCTGGGCCTGGCGCGGGAACTCAAGCCGGATCTGCTGCACGCCCACTCGCCAGTGCTCAACGCCTGGCCGGCCATCCAAGTCGGCGAAAAGCTGGGTATTTCCGTGGTCTATGAGATCCGTGCTTTCTGGGAAGACGCTGCGGTGGACCACGGCACGCAGAAGGAAGGTGGCCTGCGCTATCGCCTCACCAAGGACCTGGAAACCCGTGCCGTACGCCGCGCCAGCCAGGTGGTTACGATCTGCCAGGGCCTGCGCGGCGACCTGATCAGCCGCGGCATTCCCAGCGCCAAGATCGGCGTCGTGCCCAATGCCGTCGACATCGAGCACTTCAGCCTGAGCGCCGGGCCCGATCCCGAGCTCAAGGCCAAGCTCGGCCTCGCCGGCTGCCGGGTGATCGGTTTCCTCGGCTCGTTCTATGCCTACGAGGGACTGGACCTGCTGCTGGCGGCCCTGCCGGGAATCCTGGCGCAGGCCCCGGACGTGCGCGTGCTGCTGGTGGGCGGCGGCCCCCAGGAAGCCAATCTCAAGGCGCAGGCTCATGCGCTGGGACTGGCGGACAAGGTGGTGTTCGTCGGCCGCGTGCCCCACGCCGAAGTCGGCCGCTACTACGACCTGGTGGACCTGCTGGCGTACCCGCGCCACGCCATGCGCCTGACCGATCTGGTGACGCCGCTGAAGCCCCTGGAGGCCATGGCCCAGGGCCACCTGCTCATCGCCTC
>Ga0233425_10001596_pt1 | contig 49958 bp, 49 predicted proteins | sample Watercolumn_Towu_2_FD_181712 | JGI IMG/M metagenome (GOLD analysis project Ga0233425, IMG submission 181712) | Freshwater microbial communities from Lake Towuti, South Sulawesi, Indonesia - Watercolumn_Towuti2014_140_MG | ecosystem: Environmental > Aquatic > Freshwater > Lake | place...
CTTGGTCCAACAGGCTGTTGCCATTGAGCCGACACCATATAAAGCGATGGTTAAACGTGCAAAGAAAAATTAACTCCCCGGAACACAAGATATAGTAGCTACTTGAGTGAACTGAATACCCCTAAATTTAAATTTGGAAAAAGTGAGTTCGTTGGAATTTGAGGTCAAATTTTTAACAAGAACAAAGGCATTATACATTCGCCTTCCTCATCGTGCAGCTTGCAAGGGGCTTTTAACAGAAAACAGAAAACAGAAAACTATACCTTCTGCTTCCAAATGCCCGGAATCTTCGTCCCGCAATGCGCGCAGGCCCCGTCTTTCAAGTGCATCTCCCCCAGCCGGTATCCCGTGCGCTGGATGACCAGTTTGCCGCATTGGTGGCAAAAAGTGCTCTCCGCCTGGTTGCCGGGCAAGTTGCCGATATAGACGTATTTCAGGCCGGCTTTCAGGGCGATCTCCCGGGCCTGTTCCAGGGCGCTCACCGGGGTGGGGTAGTGGTTCTGCATTTTATAGAGGGGGTAAAAGCGGGAGAAGTGCACCGGCGTCAGGGGGCCCAGTTCGTCCTTGATCCAGGCGCACATCTTGGCCAGGGTCTCCGGTTGGTCGTTGAATTTGGGGATGACCAGGTTGACGATCTCCAGGAAGACCCCCTTTTGCCGCAGGGTCTGCAAAGCCCGGAGCACCGGGGCCAGTTCGCCCCCCACCAGGTCCCGGTAGAACTGGGGGTCGAAGCTCTTCAGGTCGATACAGGCCGCGTCCAGGACCTCGGCCAGTTTTTGCAGGGGCTCGGTATTGATGTAACCCGCGGAATGGCAGGTGTTCAGCAGCCCCGCTTTTTTGGCTAATCGGGCCGTGTCCAGCATGTATTCGTAAAAGATCAGAGGTTCGACATAAGTGTAGGCGATGGAGGGGCATTTCCTTTCCTGGGCCGCGGCCACCACCTTTTCGGGAGGCAGGTCGAAGTTATAGGTCTTTTCCGGCTTCGCCTGGGAGATCTCCCAGTTCTGGCAGAACTTGCAGTGCAGGTTGCAGCCCGCGGTGGCGATGGAGAAGGACAGGGTGCCGGGCAGGACGTGGAAGAAAGGCTTTTTCTCGATGGGGTCCAGGTGCACCGCGCAGGGGTTGCCATAGGCTAAAGTAAAATATTTCCCCCCCCGGTTTTCCCGGACCAAACAATCGCCCCGTTCTCCGTCCTGAACTTCGCATTTCCGGGGACAGAGGCGGCATTCCACCAAACCCTTGGCTATGGTCTGATAAAACAGCGCGGGGTGGGGCTGCACAAAGCCGGAACGCAGTTCCTGTGCCGAGGCGGAGTCAGGGGGGAGGGCCAGGAGGGCCAGGGCGCAGGCGCCGCATTGCAGAAAGGCACGGCGGCTGCACTGCTGCTCCAGCCAGTTAAGGGAGGCGGTCATCGTCTGCCTCTAATACCAGTTCAACGACAAAAAGTAGATTTTTCGTAGGGGCGAACCTTATGTTCGCCCTGGACGTCCGGGGCGAACACAAGGTTCGCCCCTACGGCAAAATAGGCCTTTAATTACGAATTAATTTTACTTGATCTCAAAGAATTATGAAATAGGAGAATACGGCCGCGCACCACCCCTCGTTACAGGGGCGGCAGCAGCAGGGTTCCTGGTTGCGGGCGTTGGTATCCGGGGGGTGAACTACTAGGAGCTCATGCCGTTGATGCGGTTGCGCAGCACCCCGGAGGTTTTGAACACCACGACCTTGCGGGCCCGGAGGATGAGGTTTTCCTTGGTTTGGGGGTTCCTGCCCCGGCGGGCGTTTTTCTGCCTGACCGAGAACTTGCCGAAACCGCTGATGAGCAGGTCTTCGCCCCGGGCCAAGGAATCCTTCATGATATCCAGGACCCGTTCCACCACTCCCCGGGATTCTTGTTTGCTCAGACCTACCTGGGTCTGCAGACGGCTGATCAATTTTTCTTTGGTAAGGGCCATGGGCTTGTTCTAACCTTTTGTGAGCGGCTAATTCCTTAGCGTATATAATGGCTTAAACAAATTTCCGTGTCAAGTTTTTTTTGTCCTGAATTTCAGGTATGACCGGCGGATTCTTTGGGCGCCGGCAAGGGCCGCCGCAAGCCGAAGTTCAGGGCCTGAAACTGGCAGGAATCCATACACTTCAGGCACATGATGCATTCCCGGCTGTCCCGCTGTTGATAGGGGGAAACCCCGGTGGGGCAGACCCGCACACAGGCCCGGCATTCCACGCAGTTGCCTTGGATAAACTCCAATTGCACCAGGGTGATCCGGGAAAAAAGGCTGTAAAAGGCCCCCAGGGGGCAGAGAATGCGGCAGAAGGGCCGGCTGATGAACATGGCCAGGACGATGATGAGCACCAGGATGGTAAATTTGTTCCAGAAATAAAAACCGACGGTGGTCCACAACGCGGGCTTGAGACCCAGCAGGGGCAGCGCCCCCAACAGCGTGCCCGCGGGACAGAGCAGTTTGCAGAACCAGGGCTGCCCCAGGCCGTATTGGTCCAGCAGGAAAAAGGGCATGAGGAGCACCATCGCCACCAGGACCCCGTATTTCACCCACTTCAGAGGCGCCCAAAGATTAAACTTCGGGAAGGGTATCATGTTGAGCAGGTCCTGGATAAAACCGAAGGGACAGAGCCAGCCGCAGGGCAGGCGGCCCACCAGGGTGCCGATGAAACCCAGGTAGCCCACCACCATGGCTCCCAGGTGGGGGATGCTTCCCGGGGTATAATAACGGAGACTGGCGACAAAGTTCTGCACCGCGCCCACCGGGCAGGAGAGCAGGGCGCCGGGGCAGGAATAGCAGTTGAGTCCCGGATGGCAGATGGCCTTTAAGGGACCCTGGTAGATCACCGACCCCCACGGAAAGAGCAGGTAGGCATTGGTCCCCAGGGCGATGACCGTCTGGATCAGCCACCTGAGCGCAACCATCAACCCACTCCGATGCAGGACAGGCAGATGGTGTTGCCCAGGTTCATGAGGTACTCCAGGTCTCCGGTGTTGATGCCCAAAATGAAGAGGACGGTAAAGATTATTACCAGCCAGATTGCGGTCTTGGGCATCTGTGGTGTGGACGATCTTTCTCTACCCGGCATTTCGCACCTTTAAAGAAGCGATCAGCTTTCAGCGATCAGCTTTCAGCTTTTTAAAAGAAGCTATCAGCTTACAGCGGTCAGCTTTCAGCTTGTTAAGAAAAGGATGGAGCAAGCACTACCGATTGAACCCGATTCAACCTCAGGCCCCTGGTATTTTATCTTTTCAAGCTGACTGCTGACTGCTGAAAGCTGACAGCTTTAAATCACACAAATCCCTCTTTGAGCGCGGCAATGGCCGCGTCCACCCGTTCCCGGGCATCCGGGGCCGAGCCGCGGACGGCTTCCCAGGCCAGAGCCACCTTTTCTTCCAGGGGCCCGGGAAAAGAGCCGTAAACCGCCAGGAAAGAGCGCCGGCGCAGCGTCAGGCGGAAGGCCAACCTCTCCATTTCCGGCTTTTTGAGATAGGCGTCGATCACCTGCAAAATTTTTTCTTGATCCCCGGGCAGTTGCCCTTCCACCCCATACAGCAGGTTGGACATCTGGTCGGACACCAGATAGGAGTCGCAGCTCAGGTTGCTGACCAATAAGGCAATTTCCGCCACCACTTCGTCTTCCGGCATTTCGGTGAACAATCCCTCCCTGCTCTGGGCCAGCAAAGGGGAGCGGGCCCGCAGGGCCAGGGTGCGCAGGCGGATGAAGGCCGGGTTGATGGCGTTCAACACCGCGGCGCTGTCCAGGGCGTGCCGCGCCGAGAATTCCTTTCCGCCTAAGCCGGGCATGAGGTATTCGCACAGGGAAATGCCCGCGGCCACCACCTTTTGGCCGCCTTCCACCTGCTTCCAGGCGGAGACGCCTTTCTTCATAAGTTTAAGGACCTCGTCACAGCCGGATTCCAGACCCACGTGCAACCGCAGCAGGCCCGCCTGGCGCAATTCCGTCAGTTCTCCCAATGACTTGCGGTAACAACTCTGGGAGCGGGCATAGGCGGTGACCCGCTGGACCGTCGGGAAGACCCCCCGCAAGTAGTTGATGACCTCCAGCAAATCCCCGGTGCGCATGATCAGGGCATCCGCATCCTGGAGAAACACGGTTCCGGCGCCGCTATTGATCCAGTTGGCGACGTTATGGAGATTTTGTCTTTTGATAGTCAGGTTACCGGCGTTTTCGCCGTAGCGCCCGGGGTTGCCGGCCCAAAGGGCGGCCACTGTCCGTGAGTTGACATCCCGGGACCACTCCCGGGCGGCCAGGGTCTGCAATTCCTCGTACAAGGCCCGGGCCACGTCGATATCTTTCTTGATTTCCGCCACCGGCCGGAGGCTGAATTTCTCCCCCCGGTAGGTGCCGCAAAACTCGCAGCGGTTCCAGGCGCAGTTCCTGGTGGTGCGCAGCAGCAGGGAATGGTCGCTGCCCTCGCTGGGAGGGCGGATGGGGCCCATTTCAAAGAAAAAATTTTCCTCATCGGGGGAGGGTTTGGGGATTTCAAGGTGAAGATGGGAGGTCATAGGAATATCTTGGGGCCTGGGAGCGGAAAAGTCAATACTGCCGGATTCCCCGGAGAAAGAGGAACTTCCTGGAATCAATAAACAATAACCCTCGGGTCCCGCTTCATTATACCCAAAGGCCGTGGAGCCGGGGAGAATTTTTTCAGGTGGCGGGGATTTTCCTGGTCGTTGTGATTTGTGGGGAATGATAAGGCTCCGGGGAGAAGGAAAAACTATTAAGAAGGCCTGGGCCCTCGATGATGCGGGGTTTCCCTGGACCGAGGCCTAGCCGATGCTTATAATATTTCAAATTGTAACCAGGTTTTTCTCCCCCAGGAGGAGTGGATGGGCAAAAAGGCGTTAATCGTAGCGGACATGCTCCGGGACTTCATGGAGCCCGGGGGGACCTTGTACCTGGGGGACGAGGCTCGGAGGATCATTCCTTTTGTGGCCGCAAAAATTGAAGAAACCCGGGCTGCGGGGGGAGTCGTGATTTTCGTCTGCGACGCCCATGCCCCGGATGACAAGGAATTTCAACTCTTTGCCCCCCACGCGGTCAAAGGCTCCCGGGGCGCGGAAATCATCCCGGAATTTTCGGTGCTGCCCGGGGATTACCGGGTGGAAAAGGCCAGCTACAGTTGTTTCCATAACACCGAAATGGACACCATCCTGAAAAAAGAGCAGGTTGAGCGGGTAGAAATCGTGGGAGTGTGCACTTCCATCTGCGTCATGGCCACCGTGAAGGAATTATTCGACCGGGGCATCCCCCGCCTGGTCTACCGGGAGGGAGTGGCCGACTTCGACCCCGAAGGCCACGCGTTTGCCTTGAAATACATGGAGCGGATTTGGGGCGCGGAAGTAGTTTAGTCCTCACGCAAAGGGGTGAGCAGGGAGCAGAAAAAACTGCTTACAGCTCACTGCTTATGGTTTAATAATCCGCCCCGCCTGCATCTGGGCTTCCAGGATGCTGAACATGTTGGAGACTTTGCCCGCGGCCAGGCGCTCCTTGACCTTATAAAAATCCAGGCAGGTGCCGCAGACCAGGAGTTCCACGCCCATCTCCTCCAGGCCCTTGAGTTCCGCGAGAATCGGGGAGTCATCCAGGGTCAGGAAGATGCCCCGGTTATAGAAGAGCAGCTTTTTGGGCACTTCCATCTGCACCAGGGTCTGGCCGAAGGCCCGCATGAGGATGGCCCCCAGCTCCGGGTCACCTTCGCCCATGCGGTCGGAGGCGAAGACCACCGCCGTACCCAAACCCGCCGGGGCCGCCATGGGGGCGACGCAGCTCTCAGCCATGCCACCGGACGGAGGCTGGATGGTCAGGTGATAACAATTGCCGGCCGGGGCCACTTCCACCTTGCATCCCCGGCTCTCCGCAAACCGGGTGACATTGTCCCGGGCCGCGATATTATCCACCATAACAATCAAACCCTGGTCGCTTTCCTGCTCCAGGGCCTCCTTGGTGCGCACCACCGGCAGGGGGCAGGCCAGGCCGGTTAGGTCTAGAATTTTTCGCATAGGATATGTTACCTCTTTAAAGTGGTCAGGGGTCAGTAGCCAGTAGCCAGAAAAAACTGGCAACTGACTACTGGCAACTGGCTACTATCTCATCCTCCCAGGGCCACGGCCAGGGCGGTGGTGAGTTTAATCACGTCCTGGTTGGATTTCCTTAAGTACCGGGAAAGCACCTGGGCCAATCGCAGGAGGATTTTCAGGCCCATCTCGGGGTTTTCCCGGACCAGGGCCAGGAATTCCTGTTGATGGAGTTCCAGCAGGGTGCAGGGGGTACTGGCGGTGACGGTGGCGGAGCGGGCCTCGTTTTCCAGCAGGGCCATTTCCCCGAAGCAAACCCCGTCTTCGGCCCGGAGGCGGACCATCACCTTTTCCTTGGGGGTGTCCTCTTCGAGAATGAGGGTCAGGACCTTGGTGATCTCCACCTCCCCCTGGCACATGATAAAGAGGCTGTCCCCGGTCTCCCCTTCCTTCAGGATCGCCTCTCCCGCGGCAAAATTCCTGGGGGTGGTGCATTTAACCACCTGCTGGATTTCTGCATCCTCCAGGTCCTGGAAGAGGGAAATTTTTTTCAGGTTTTCGCAATGGACGTTCATAGGGCCGGCCGCTTGGCGGCGATCACCACCACGAATTGATGGGGTCCCAGAATCTGGGAGTCCGCAGGGTTGATCTGGCAATCCACCTTGGTGCGGCCGAAGAGGTGGGTCATGCCGCTCTCCGTGAACTTGCGGCGGATAAATTCGTCGATGCCGGAGGGCTCGCCGGACAACAGGTCATCCAGAGCCAGGGCCCGGCCCTCGGTATAGATGGCCACCGGCAGCGCCTGATGGCGCTCCTTCAAATACGCGGCCAGCTCTCCCAGGGGCCGCCCATGGAACCGGGCAGGCACCGCCACCGGCCAGAGGTTCTGCCCTTCCACGGTGAGCAAGGCCGTCAAGATATGATAAAGACCCGGCGCGGCCAGGGCCCCGGCCAGCAATAAGCTGTCGTACTGCCCCCGGACCAGGACCTCATCCACCCCGGCTCGCTCCAGGTGGGCGCGGTTTTCCGGGCGCAGCAGCTCGGCCAGGATGCGGATTTGGGCATTCATGGATTTCAAGGTGAGGACGGTGAGCAGGGTGCGCTGGTCCACCTGCTCGGCGGTCTCACCTTCCTGGCGGTCCGCCAGGATCAGGGCCTTGAGGGCCTGGCGCACGTTGGCCTTCTCCAGGATCTCCTCCCGGCAGGGATCCCCCCACAGATATTGCACATCAAAGGTGGGGAATCTTTCCTTCAAGCCCTCCAATTGCTCGGGAGGGAGTTTATTGACCAGCACCACCGGCATCGGTGCGGGCAGGCGCCGGAGCAGTTGATCCAAAAGGATTTCTCCGTCATAGTGCCAGCCCAGGATTAAAATTTGTTTGGCTGTCTTGATTGCTTCCAAACCTCTCCCCCGGCGGAACTTGCGTTCCACGAATACTGAGGCCACGGTGGCGGTGACCAGCGACAGGCTCAGCACCCCGCCCAACATCAGGCCCACACCCACCAGGCGGCCTCCCAAGGTGGTGGGCACCACGTCTCCATAACCCACGGTGGTGAGGGTGACCAAAGACCACCAGATGCCGGTGCCGAAGCGCACCAGCCAGGGTCCGGTCTGGGGTTCGAAGAAAGAAAAGCCCACCCCCCCCAGAAGAACCAGCAAAAGCACGGCCAGCAACAGGGGGAAAATCCGCTCCCGGTGCAGGACCTCCACAAAACGGGTAATAAAGTCCTTGATCACAACCTGGCCCCGGACTTCAAGAAAAACTGCGGTTGCAGCACCGGGCGCACCCCGGGAAAAGCCGCCGGGCAATAACTTTCCGAAAATGCCGCATGCGGGGGCCGTTCCAAATTTCCCTGAAGGACTGCTCCTTGATGTTGCCCATCACCATGTGGAGGCAGGGCGACACCGTGCCGTCCGGCAAAATCCGGCAGGTTTTCCACACAGAATTACATTTCTGGGGAAAAGGGTGCTTCAGGTCAAAATAATAAGGTTCAATCAACTCCCGGGGCAGTTCCGGATGAAAAATCAGTTTTATGCGGCCCCGGGCCTGGCTCCGGGCTTTTTCCACTCCCGCCAGGAGTTGGGGCAGATCCTCCCGGCTGATCTCGCTTTGGTAGTACTCCCCTTCCGGGAGGGAAGGAGAAACCAGATCCAGGCCGTGAACTTGGGCGAATTCGGGGGAGAGGAGGCGGTTGTGTACGGCCACGTTGGCTGGGGAATTAAAATCCGTATGCAGCAAGTGCAGGAAGTCCGCTTCCAGGTCCAGGGCCAGGGGCACCATCCGGTCCAGGTATTTCAGAGTGTCTTTGCAGATGACACTATTGATAAAGATAATGGGACCGGGCCGCTTCAGTCTTCTCCGGGCGGCGACCACCGCCCTGATCCCCTCCGCCGTGCGCCGGAAGGCCGACTTTCCCCGGACGCGGTCATGCGCCTCCTGGGGTCCGTCCACCGAAACGTTGATCAACTCCACTCCCAGGTCCACCAGGAAGTCGGCCGCCTCCGCCAGGCGGATGCCGTTGGTTTGCAGATTCACCACGAAGCCCCGTTTCTTGGCAGCCAGCAAAAACTCCGGGAAATGGCGATAAAGCAGGGGCTCCCCGCCGGTGACATATAACCGCGGCCGAAAGCCTTTAAACTGGTCCAGGAGGTTAATCCAAACCTCCAGCGGCAACTCCCGGGCGGGGTCGTACCAACTGAGGACCCCGGAGGCCCCGTCATCCTGCCGATGCTGAATGCACATGCGGCATTTCAGGTTGCACCTTCTGGTCAGGTTGAGATGCAGGTATCCCGGCAGGGGGCTCCAGGTGGGGAAGAAGCGGCGATTAAGGTTAATGCCTACTTGGTGGCGATACGCTTCCCACCCCATGGTGACCAACATGTTGGGGTTGCGGCGTATCAGGCCGACAAAGCGGTTGAATAAAGGCCTTTCCCGGTTATTTTCCGCAGCCTTAACCGACATTTTTTTCGCACTCAATCATAACACTCCCATGCCGGGTGGGTCTCAAAGGTTAAAAGCACTACCGGCATAAGGTTGGAGGAATGCCCCGGAATCATATCAGGTCAATCCTGGAAATACGAGGCGCAGGAAGTATCCGATTCCCAGACGCTCACCCGGCTCACCTTCACCCCGTCCCGGTTCAAGGCCGCGGCCAGCCGCTGGAACAGAAACCGGGCCAGATTCTCCGAAGAGGGGTTTTGATTGCTGAACACCGGCAGTTCATTCAGGTACTTGTGGTCGATCTCCTCCAACAGCTCCCGGGTCCGGGCCTTGACCACGCCGAAATCCCGGAGCAAGCCGGCCTCGTCCAGCCGCTCCCCTTGCAGAAATACTTCCACTTTCCAGTTGTGCCCGTGGAGGGCCTCGCATTTGCCATAGAAGTTTTCCAGGCGATGGGCCGCGGAAAACGAAGTAACGATCTTTATTTCATACATATCAGGTCAACCCACGCCCTCTTTGAGGCGGCGCAGCCGGGTCTCCGCCCGGAGGATAAAGGCCTTCAGGTCGTTTTGCAGGGCCGCCAGTTCCTTGTGATGTTTTCCCTGGATGGCTTTCAGCTCTTTGAGCCAAAAGTCCAGGATGGCTGTTTCCCGCTGGCGCAGCTCCTCCTCCACCTTTTGCTTCAATTGTTTTACCAGAGCCTCATTCATATGCCACCCTGCATATAGCTACTCTAAAACCCGGTCCCTGTCAATCGGCCCCGTTCTAAAGTAGGGGCGAACCTTGTGTTCGCCCTGGACGCTGGGCGAACACAAGGTTCGCCCCTACGCCGGAACCTCCCTAAAAAAACCGGATGGGCCACCGGTGTCTCCGGGCCAAACGCCGCAAGCGCCAGGACGGATTGACCACCACCGGAAAACCGATACGGCGGAAAAGATGGAAATCCTGGAAATGATCGCCATAAGCAAAAGACCGGCTGAGATCCAGGCCCTGGGCCCAAGAGAGCTCCGTCAGCAGGGTCAGTTTGTTCTCTCCCCGGGGATGGAGGCCGGTCACTTCGCCGCTGAACTTGCTGCCGTTATGCCCCACCTCGGTGGCAATGAGCCAATCCGCTCCCAGTTCCTCCTTCAGGGGCAGGGTGAGAAACGACAGAGAGCCGGTGAGCAGGACGATATCATGCCCCTGGGCCTGGTGTTCCTTCACGCAGGCCAAAGCCGCGGGGCTCAGGCGGGAAGCGATCTTCTCCTGATAACACTTGCGGGCCAAATGGACGGTCTCGGCCACCGGCAGACCCTGGAGATAAGTCTTATCCCGAAACCGCTCCCGGGGTTTTCGGGCCAGGCCCCCCAGAAAACCCAAAGCCCGGCCCAGCGGCAACAGCCCATGGAGCACCAGATACCGGAAAAAGAAGCGTTCGGTGGACCCCCGAATCAGAGTCTTATCCACGTCGAATACGGCGGCAACACGACCCATGGGAGTTCCAAGTAAAAAGTAAAAAGTAAAAAGTTAAAAATTGATGGCCTGGTAAAAAGTCGGAAATCCTATAAACCGCCAAATTAAGTTGCTGATTTTATTGAAGACGATTAGGGAAAATCAGCATATTTTTGACTTTTTACAGTGCCATCAAAATTAAAAGTGCCCATCAATAACTTTTCATGATTTATATCATCATCTTCGCTGGCAAATAAAGCAAAATTGCACGGTAACGTATCGATAATCCTTATTTTTTAACGGGAAACGGAAAACCGAAAACGGGAAACGGTATTATGGATCAGGCGGGTTTTTTCCCGGAGGCGAAATAGACGCGGCCGTCCAGCACCACCGGAATCCCCCGGAGCACGCAGAGGCCTACAGCCAGGAAAACTAGACCGTGATTCAGGGGCTGCAAGGTTACCAGGATTTTCGGATTTTCCAAAACCAGGGCTTGGGTGAGGTAGAGAAAGCCGAAGGCCAACGCCTTGGCCAATCCATAAAAGGCTCGCATAAAGCGGGAAGCCACCAGAAACCGCCCCCAGGGAGAGTGCATCATGCCGAAGCCCGATTTCCCCTGGGCCAGGGCTGCCCCCCGGATGCCGTCGACGATGAACGAACGGACCAGAAAGACGATGGGTACCCATAAGGAGACCATCCCCAGGTACATGAAAGTGATCCACAGGATGTTTTCCACCGCCCGGTCCAGGGCCACGTCCAACACCGCGCCCATCTCCGTGACTTCGTTCCGCAGCCGGGCCACATAACCGTCGAACCAATCCAGCAGATAGAGGACGATCAACAGTCCCAATCCCAAAAGACGCACGGATCGGAGAGGCACAAAGAGGAAGGCCACCAACAACAGCAACAGCGGCAGCCGGGCCAGGGTTATGGTGTTGGCCAGGGACATGGGGGGCCCACGAGAAACATTAACTTAAAACTAATATTATCAAAACAGTGCCAGGGTTTCAATTTTAATACCGTCTCAGGCACCGCTTTCGGATCGCCTCAAAACCGGGGAAGGAACGTTATGAATTCGTGGTTCGCTAATGATTATTCTGATCCCCATCTAGACACTTTTGTTTATGGCAAAGGCAGATGAGAATGGTTATGCCGGGCAATAGAAATAGATAACTTGGGGTAATAAAAATAAAAAATTGCCATGCCTGATAATTTCCCCCATCGCCCTTGGAGAATCCCCTGGCACTTGCTGCTTCGGAAAAAAAGGAAAGGGGTCGGCTTCATCGGCCAACCCCTGATTTCGGACTTGGTAGCGGGGGTAGGATTTGAACCTACGACCTTCGGGTTATGAGCCCGACGAGCTTCCAGGCTGCTCCACCCCGCGTCATTGAGACTTTAATTTATACCCATTTCCTTGGAAGAAGTCAATGCCCAAAAGGATATAAGTTTCCAACTTATTCATCAACCCCCTGACTTTCCTAATCTTTTGACGGAAAACGAAAAACGCAAAACGGAAAACCGTATTTAAATCTCCCCTGCGGCCTCCAGGTCCCGGGCCAGATAGGACATGGCCCAGAAAATCAGGGCCGCGCCCGCCGCCAGCGCCAGGAGGGTGAAGGATACCCCCCATTTCAGGCCCCAGAGGTCGGCGCCCCAGCCGATGAGGACCGGGGAGGGCACGTCCCCCACCAGGTGGATGACCACGATGTTCAGAGCCACGGCCTGGGCCCGGCGTCCGGGTCCGGCCACGCTCACCACCACTGCGGTGAGCACCCCGGGATTCAAAAAGAGCAGAAAAATGGCCCCCACCAGCCCCGGCACATAAAAATAGGGGTCTTGTGCAAAGATGGCCAGCGCCGCCAGGGGGATGGACAGGGCCACCCCCAGGCCGCTCACCAACAGCGGTGCTTTGAGGGTGTAAGCCAGGAGGCGGTCCCCCAGAAAGCCGCCGGTCATGATCCCCAGACCCCCGGCCACGGTGACCGCGCCGAAGAGCAGATAATTGGCCTGGGCCATCTCCAGGCCCTTGACCGCCTCCAGGTACCGGGGCATCCAGAAGGCCAGGCCCCCCAGGGTAAAGGTGATCATGCCGTAGCCCAGGGTCACCCGCCGCAGGGTGGGCAGTCGCCACAAATCCCGGGCTCCGGCCCAGAGAGTGGTTAAATGGCGGCCGCTAACAGCGGGAGCATTAGATTCCCCCCGGCCCCCTCCCCCAATATCTGGCAGCCGCAACACCAGGGCGGCCAGGAGCATCCCCGGAATTCCCCCCAGCAGGAAGGCCGGCCGCCAGCCCCATTTGCTCCCCACCAGCCCCCCCACCAGGTAGGCCGCGGCCGAACCCACCGGCAGGGCCAAGTAGAAAAACCCCAGGGCCCGGGAGCGGCGGCTCAAAGGCAGGGTATCCGCCAGATACGCGGGGGCCACGGTGCCGAAGGAGGCCTCCCCCACCCCCACCAGGCCCCGGGCCAGCACCAGCGCGGGGTAGGACACCACCCAATAGGTGAGGCTGGTGGCCAGGCTCCAGAGGACCGCGCCCGCGGCCATGAGGCGGAGGCGGCCGAAGCGGTCTCCCAGATAACCGAAGACCGGCGAGGACAGGAAATAGACCAGAAAAAAGGCGGTGCCCAGAAACCCGAAGGCCCGGTCGCTCAAGCCCATTTCCGCCTTGATCAGGCTACCCAGGGAGGCGACCAGGTAGCGGTCCAGATAATCCAGGAAATTCAGGCTGGTCAGGATGATGAGGGCGCGGGTTGCCAAGGAGGAATTCCCGGAGAAAGGCTATTATCGTGGCAAGGATAGCACAGTTTGTTCATGAGGCCAACTTGCGGCGGAAAAAATGTCGGCAAATGAAGAAGGCCGCGACTGCAAGAATCATCAGGCCGCTGCCGATGAGAAACACCTGGCGCAGCTCAGGGGAAAGCTTGGGCAATTCTTCCCCCAGAAAATAACCCAGGAAGATATAGGAAAGGGCCCAAAATAAGCCGCCGGAATAAGCAAAGAGCGCAAAGATCCGGAAGCGCACCCGGGAAGCCCCGGCGGTCATGGCGGTGAGATGGCGCACCCCCATGACAAAATATCCGAAGAAGATGGCCCACCTGCCCATTTGATGAAACCAGGCCTGGACCCGGGCCAGTCTTTCCGGCGGGACCCGGAGGAGATGGCCGTATCTGTCGAGCAGCAGGAAGCCGGCGCCGCGCCCCAGGCTGTAACTCACCGTAATGCCGCAATAAGTGCCGATGATGGCGGTGGCCGCAGTGGGCAGGGGGTGGAAGTAGCCCTTGAAGATCAGGTAACCGGCGAACATCAGGACTACTTCGTCGGGTATGGGCAGGCCCACGATCCCCACCATCAACAGCAGAAAAATTCCCAAATAGCCGTAATGGGAGAGAAAATGGGGGATGCTTTCCAATGCGCGATTCTCTTACTTGAGGGTGTTAACAATCTAAGACTGACTGTTGAAAACGCCTAAAACCGGGACAGCGATCAGCAATGCGTTTAATGTCTGATTCTTCGGCAATCCTGCGCAATGTTTCAGGAGTATAAGTGGCATTGGCCTTAGATAGGACTTTCTTTAATTTCTCCTTTGGTTGCTGTAAATCCTCAAGTGTTTCATTTACCCGCAGAACATTCCGTTCTTTGTCTTCTGAAATAGCTTTCGAAATGGCTTTCTCATCTGATAACAGCCATGTTTCTATCTTCTGTTTTATTACATGAAATTTAACCTGAAAATTGTAGTTTCTGCCCATTATTTTGCCCTGCATTTTTTCTACGAGGCCTTTTACACACGACATATCTTGATCTATAATTATTAGAGCTTTCCCAACATTTTCCCTTCTAAATTTTCTAACCATCCATTAAATTTCTTAATTACATTGCCTCTTGAGCCTCCTGGCCTAAGGCAAAATGATAGATCGTAGGATAAAATCTTTTTTATTAATTCGGAAATTATAACTACGTCAGAATTAATGAGACCTTCAGCTACAATTCCTATCTTTTGCATTATCCTTCTCCTAGAGCACCAGAATACCAAAAATCACTTAATGATAGGTCCCCTTGCTCTAGGAGTATTTTTAAATTATGTTTCTCAGCACCCCTAATACATTTAGTAGCACCATTCCTCTTATACACTGCCACTAAATCCTCAAGAAATAGCTTATCAATGAGATATGGGTGATGTGTAGTCACAATTACCTGAGCGGCCTGTAATTCCAATTCTTCTTGCCTTTGAAACAGGATTTCAATTAAGGAGTCGATTAATTGAGGGTGCAAGTGGGTCTCTGGTTCTTCAACACAGAAAAGAGGAGCACCTAACTCTTCCGGGGCAAAAATTAAAGAGAGGAGAGCCAAAAAATGTAATGCTCCATCTGAAATACTCCATATGTTTACCGGCCTCTTTAAATGTTTCTCTTTCATTTGAACGAAAGTTGTTCCCATTTGAGTAGGAGGGCTAAATATCATACTTATATCGGGCATTACGTCTCGAATTGCTTGAATAAGACGATTAAATTCGTCAGGGTAAGCTGTCTGTAACGTATGAAGCCAAGAAGATAAGTTATTTCCATATTCATTTAAAAATAATTGTTTACTTATTACGTTGATATCTCGCATAGCGAGTGGAGTTAATTGATAAAATTGCCATCGCGAGAATAGTTGCTTGGCGATCATTCCATCCCAACCAGGGATTGAGTATTCTAAAAACGATTTATCGCTTCGCTCTTTCTGTTCAAAGGCCACCGAGCCATCAGGGTGAAATCCTTTTCCCTGTCCGGATCTAAATTCGGCAAGAACACAATCTTCACCCTTATAACGACGTTTCAAGCTTTCTTTTCCCATGACGAATGCAGCAGTGTCTGCACTACCTACTAAAGTAAGTTCATATTCATAAATTCTGGCTATTTCCTCTTTTGGAAAAAGAATATCGCCAGTCAAAAAGAAAGAAATTTCCCCTTCATCAATTCCCTTCCACAATATTTCGGAAAAACCTCCTCCTTTTGTTATTGCCTCGGTTAAACCTATAGAACTGATATGGGTTAAAAATTATAAGGCCCTTATTATAATACTTTTTCCAGCCATATTAGGACCTACGAGAACATTGCGCAAACCAAGATTAAGAGAAACATCTTTGAGGCTTAAGAAGTTCTTGATTCTTATATGCCTGATCATATTGGATTTTCCTTAATCTATAAGGAAAGTTTCAAACTGTTAAGCCCTTTATATATAACTTTTCAAAAAATTGCCAGAACTCCGGAAAAGACTTGCCCACGCAGTCCGGATCCCGGATTTCCGTGCCCGGGGCCTTGAGCCCGGCCACCGCGAAGCTCATGGCGATGCGGTGGTCCTGATAGGTGTCGATCACTGCGGCGTGGGGCCGGCCTCCGGTAATGACCAGGCCGTCCGGGGTTTCCCGGGCGCTGATCCCCATCTTGTGCAGCTCCGCGGCCACCGCGGCCAGGCGGTCGGACTCCTTGTGGCGCAGATGCGCGGCGCCGGTGATCACCGTCTCCCCTTGAGCGAACGCGGCCAAAACCGCCAGGGTGGGGACCAGGTCCGGCATGGCGGCCATGTCCACCTCCACTCCCTGCAAGGGGCCGCCCTCCACGGTGAGGCCCGCCTCGCCGGAACTCACCCGGCAGCCCAGGCGCTCCAGGACTTTTACGAAGCCCACGTCCCCCTGGCAGGAATCGAAGGACAGGTTGGCAATGGTCACCCTGCCGCCGGTGAGCGCGGCCGCGGCCCAGAAATAGGAGGCGCTGGACGCGTCCGCCTCGATGGCGTAATCCTGGGGCAGGTAGCGTTGCTCGCCGGGGATGTGGAAAAAGCTGTAGCCCTTCCGGAAATAGGAGACGCCGAAATCCCCCAGGACCTCCAGGGTGAGGTCTACATAAGGCCGGGAAACGAGGTCCCCGGTGATCTCGATTTCCACCCCCAGGGGGGAAAGGGGGGAGATAAAAAGCAGCGCGGAGAGGTACTGGCTGCTGATGCCGCCGGACAGCCGGGCCCGTCCGCCGGCAAAGCCTCCGTGCACGATCACCGGCGGGCAGCCGTCCCCCAATTCGGAATAGGCCTTCACCCCCAGTTGGGCCAGGGCCTCCAGCAACTCTCCCTGGGGCCGTTCACAAAGCCGGGGGCTGCCGGTGAGGCGGTATTCGCCCTGGCCAAGGGCGCAGAGAGCGGTGAGAAAGCGCATGGAGGTGCCGGAGTTGCCCAGGAAGATGGGGCCGAAGACCGGCTGCCAGCGGCCCGCCGCGCCTTTAACCCGGACGCCGTCTTCCCGCCAGTCGATGTTCGCCCCCAGGCGGTCCAGAGCCTGGGCGGTGAGGCGGGTATCCTCCGCGTCCAGGGCGTTGGTGAGGAGGCTTTCCCCCTCGGCTAAGGACGCGGCCACCAAGGCCCGGTGGGTATAGCTCTTGGAGCCGGGGAGGGTGAGGGTGGCGTGGACTTTATCTTGAGGTATTATTTTTTTAGTCATGGGTTTGCATGGTCTTCGGTCATTGGTCTTCGGTCTTCGGTTTCGGATTTTTTCGTGCTGTAGGGCGGGCGTCCCAGCCCGCCCTGAATCCTTACCTCTCCCTAAAAATCATCCCTCCTCTTCCAACGCTGCGTACGCAGCCCCGGACATGATCTCTAAAGGAGCGCCCCGACCCGTCCACAGCTCGAATTGGGCCGTGGCCTGATGGATGAGCATCTGCAGGCCGTCGATGGTGCGGGCGCCGTGGGCCTGGGCCTCCCGGAGGAGCCGGGTCAACAGGGGCCGGTAGACGATGTCCATCACCAGGGTGAAGCGGCTCAGCAATTCCGGGTCGATTGGAAGCCCCTCCAAATCCGGGGCCATGCCCACGGGCGTGGCGTTGATCAGGATGGACGCGGGGGATTGCTCCAGCGCGTCCAAAGGCAAGGCTTCCACGGCCATTTCCCGGGCCAGGGCCGCGGCCCGGGGCGCGTCCAGGTCGGTGATGGTGACCTGCCCCCCGTTTTCCAGGATGCCGAAGGCAATGGCCCGGGCCGCGCCCCCGGCCCCTAAAATGAGAAAATGCTCACCGGTGATGCCGGTTTGGGACTGGAGCGCGGTCACCGCGCCCAGCCAGTCGGTGTTGTAGCCGATCAGACGCCCATCCCGGTTGACCACGGTATTAACCGCGCCCATGCAGGCCGCTTTGGGGTCCAGTTCGTCAATCAAGGGGATGATTTCTTCTTTGAAAGGGATGGTGACGCTGGCGCCGCCGATGGCCAGACCCCGGAGCCCGGCCACCGCCTGCGTAAGATCGATCACCGGGAAAGGCACGTACACGGCGTTGATCCCCAAGGCCTGAAACGCGGCATTATGCATGGCCGGGCTTAGGGAGTGGGTTACCGGGCGTCCGAGGATGCCGTAGATTTTGGTATGGCCGTTGATCATAGTGAGCCGTGAGCAGTAAGCAGTGAGCAGTTATAAGGCGCGTCAGAAACACCGCATAACTTGGCCCCTGTCCGCCCTTTGCCATATGAAATATAAGAACCCAAAATACTTGTGCATTATGTCGACCATACAAAAGTATCTCAAATGTGCCGCGTGATTGCCGATAAATAGTAGTTTATCAGCTCCTGCGATATAACGGACAAATTTCAGTGTTTCATAAACTAATTTGGCTAGACTGAAAACAAAAGCAATTGACAAAATTCTCGGATGGTTGTCGTGCCATAACCCATCCAAAGAACGAAAATATAGGTAAAAAGAAAACAGAGTGGAATAATGAGCATTATCTTTGAAGCCCGATAACCCTTCCACCTGGTTTTATGGATTTTCACCCCTTTGTACTTATAGCTCTTTTCATACCTCTCAATTTCCTTCCAGGCGATTTCGATGTCTTTCTGTACCTTATAGAGAACTAGGAGCCACACTACCGATAATATGACGCCAATTCTACAAAGAAATGGCCGCAGAGAGGTTACAGTCTTGCTAAAATCGCTACCTATAGCAGTAAGAATTCCCAAATGAGTAATAATGAAATAATTAAAATATGACTTGTATCTGTCGTGATCGAGATTCAGTACTACAGTAATAAGATGCTTATAGCCCTCGTCCAATGGATTCTCCTCCTTTGTTGGTCTATTAGCATAACAATAATTAGTTTGATCGGCATAAGCTACGGAGATTAGGTTTCATATCAGTATTGAGTAGAAAATTTAATGATGTTATTTTTAAATCACTTCAACATTTTCCACAGCCGTCTGATCTCATTCACTGTCATTTGCCCAGGCGCGGAGGCCCCCTTTTTGCTGAAGGGCGCAAAGGTCAGGAAACTTCCTAAATAGGGGGCCACTACCCGGGACCATTTACCTAAAGGTCCCATGCAAAAGGCGATGATCTCTTTGCCCGCGGCCCGGGCCTGGGGGATGAGGGACAGCACCCGGAGATTGTCTGATGGCAGCCTGGCCTGGGTGACGATCTTCAGGATCTCGCCCTCTGCGGCCAGCATCTCCTGAAGCACTTCCTCCAGCCGGGACGCATCCGGGGTGCCGGAGAAATCGTGCCAGGAAAGAATAATCCGCGTGGAGCCGCGGCGGCTCCAGACCTCCCGCCGCCAGGCCGGGTCCGTGGCCAGTTCCAGGTCCAGGAAGTCCACCCCGTAACCCAGGGCCTCCTCCAGGAGAGCGCGGCGCGCGGGTTCGCTCCCCCGCCAGCGCCCCCCTTCGCTCTGAAGGCGGTTGGTGGCGATAACCTGGCCCGGCCGGTCGCGCAAGAGGCGCTGCAAGTCCGGCTGCTCCAGGTAATCCAGGCGCAGTTCCGTCCAGAAACCCCGGCGCGCACTGCGCAAGTAAAGGTTCCGGGCCCGGCGGACGTCTGCTTCCACCACCGGCACGCAAATGATGCGTTTTTCGTTTTTCGTTATTCGTTTTTCGTTATCGTCCATTAGCAGGTTAACCTATAGTTTCTTCAACTTACGGATATCTTTCACGCAAAACGCAAAACGAAAAACGCAAAACGATCATCAACTGGGATTCTCCACCCCCCCGGCCCTGGGAAACGAGCCCAGGAGCTGAAAATGGGCGCTCAGGTCCTCGATCTCCTCCAGGGCCGCGTGCACCTGGGGCTCCTCCTGGTGGCCGTCGATGTCCACGAAAAAGAGGTAGCGCCAGGCCTCGTTTTTTGCGGGCCGGGAGATAATGCGGGTCATGTTGATGTTCCGGTCGGCGATGGGTTGCAGGGTTTTGTAAAGCGCTCCCGGAATGTTGTCCACCGCGAAGATGATGGAGGTCTTGTCATGGCCGGTGAGTCCGGGAGATTCCGGGCCGATGACGAAGAAGTGGGTGACGTTCCCCGGATGGTCTTCAATGCGCCGCTCCACCACCCGCAAATCATACAAGGACGCGGCTGCGGCGCTGGCAATGGCCGCAGCGTTGGTATTCTTGGCGGCCTTTTGCGCGGCCATGCCGGTGGAGGCCACTTCGATGTGGGGAATTTCCGGGAGATGGGCGGCCAGCCAGCGGCGGCACTGGCCGTAAGCCTGGGGGTGGGAATAGATCACCTCGATGTCCTGGCGTTGCCCGGATTTGGACACCAGGTCGTGGGAGACCTCCAGAAAAATTTCCCCGCAGATCTTTAGCGCGGTCTCCACGAAGTGGTCCAGGGTGTCGTTCACCACCCCCTCCGTGGAGTTCTCGATGGGCACCACCCCGTAATCGAAGTTGCCTTTCTCCACCTCCATAAAGACCTCGTGGATGCTCAGGAGCGGGCCGAAGCGGGTGGAGCTGCCGAACTTCTTCAGCGCGGCCAGGTGCGAAAAAGTGGCCTCCGGCCCCAAAAAGGCGACGCTCAGGGGGCTTTGGATCTGCCGGGACGCAGAGATGATCTCCCGGAAGATGTTTTTCAGAGCTGCATGGCTCAAAGGCCCGGGGTTGAGGCGCATCAGTTGGGCCAGGACCTCTTCCTCCCGCTGGAAATCCAGCGTCCGCTGGCCGGCGCGGTTCTTGATGCGGCCGATGGCCTGGGCTAACGTTTGGCGGCGGTTGAGCAAATTGACCAGTTCCTGGTCCAGGGCGTTGATCTGTTGGCGTATTTCTTCTTTTTCCGTCATAGCTCATTTCTCCAGGATGGTTTCCTGGACCTTGTGGCCGAAATGACGGCCGGCTTCTTCCAGGGCCACCAACACTTCGTCTCCGGGCTGCAGGGTGACGATGGACACCGCCTCGCCTCCTGCGCGGGTCAGGCGGATGGTCTCCGCGTTTTGCAGGATGGCGGTGATCTCCCGGCCTCCCGCTTCCGCGGCCACCAGCATCAGGGGGCGGCGCTCCACCTTCACCCGGCCCACCACTGCCGGCCAGGTATGGCCCTGGTGGTTGACCACCAGCACTTCGTCCCCTGCGGCCAGTTCCCCCAGGTACCGGGTCTTGCCGCCGGGCACCCGGATATAGGCGTGCACCGGCCCGGCGTTGACCCGGAAGGGCCGGGGCGCGACATAGGGGTTTTCCAGGGATTCGGCATGGACCAGGAAAAGGCCGCCTGAGGAGTTGCCCACCAGCATGCCCTCCCCCAACCCCATGTTGGCGCAGGTGTCCACGCAGACCCGGTCCCCCATGCCTAGGGCCTTAACCTGGGTGATGCGGGCGGTGGCCAGCTCCGCCGGCGGCGAGGCCTCTTTAATCAGGCGGGCAATGTTCTTGATCACCCCCGGGTCCCGGCTGGTGACCACCAAGCCGTCCACGCCTTTCTCCAGGATGCCCAGGAAGGTGCGGGCCGCGTCCGGGTCAGCGGTTTCCACCCAGAGGTTGCCGCCCTGGGCCACCAGGTTTTCCAGGGGGATGACGGTCCAGTCCGGGGTGCTCACCACCACCGGCCCCTGGCGGGAGAGGCGGATAATCTCCTCCTCCTGGCCCATGCCGGTGATGGCGACCTCCTGGACATCCTTTCCCGGAACCAGGTCCCCGTCCGGGGCCACCACCTTGATCAGCCCCAGGGCCTTGACCTCCTGAACCCGGCCCTCCGGCACCCAGACCGCATCCGCGCCGGACTCCAGGGCGGTGGTGACCAATTTCTTATCCCAGGGGTCCACTTTGACCCATAGTTGTTTCATGTTTTTTCCTTCGGAAAAAGCTTTCAGCGATCAGCTGTCAGCTGTCAGCTAAAGCTTTAGGTTTAATTTCCGTGTCCTTTAATAAACCCAATCCTGAAAAGTTCAAGATGCAAGGTCAAAAGTAACGCTTTGCCGCTGCATTGCTGTTCTTTCAGCTGACAGCTGATAGCTGAAAGCTGACAGCTTCCTCAAACCGCCTGCAAGAACGACAGCGCCTCATCCACGCTGCTGTTTTCATGCACCAGCAGGCTAATCGCCCCCACCATACGGCTGGGGTCCCGATGCTGGAAGACGTTGCGGCCGATGGAGGCCCCCGCGCCCCCGGCTTCGATGGCCCCTTTCACCATCTCCAGGATGTCCCGGTCGGAACTCATCTTCGGACCCCCGGCGATGACCACCGGCACGGGGCAGCCCCGCACCACCCGGCGGAAGGATTCCACCGAGCCGGTATAGGAGACCTTGACGATGTCCGCGCCCAGCTCCGCGCCCAGCCGGGCCACGTGCATGATGACCCCGGTGTCGTATTCGTCCTTGATCTTCTCCCCCCGGGGGTACATCATGGTCAACAGGGGCAGGCCCCATTCCCGGCACTCCCGGGCCACCCGGCCCAGGTCGGCCAGCATTTCCCGCTCCATATCGTCGCCGATGTTGACGTGGATGGAGACGGCGTCCGAACCCAGCTTGATGGCCTCTTCCACGGTGCACACCAGGGTCTTGGCGTTGGGGTAGGGAGACAGGGCCGTGGAGCCGGACAGGTGGATGATGAGTCCCACGTCTTTGCCCCGGCGGCGGTGGCCGCCTTCCACCAGGCCCTTGTGAATGACGATGGCGTTGGCCCCGCCGGAGGCCACCTGGTTGACGGTGGTTTTCATGTCAATGAGGCCGTCGATGGGACCCACCGTCACCCCGTGATCCATGGGCACGATCACCGTGCGGCCGGTTTCCCGGTTGAGAATGCGTTCAATGCGAATGGATTTGCCGATCATTTCTCCTCTCCTTGCGTGGGGGACCCTTTTTAGTCCTGGAGGCAATCGCGGCGAGAAATAAAAAAAGCCGTGGTCGCCTCGCCTGCGCCACGGCTTTTAAAAGATTTTCTGGGTGGTTTACTTTCTTTTAAAAGTCGAGGCGCACTCCGGCCCGGTAAAATAAAAGTAGCTAAAATAATAATACCGGGACCAGCAGGACTGCGTCATTTTCCGTCCTCGACTCTCTCCCGAGATCATTAAAATATCCGCCTCCCCATGTCAAGGAAAAAATTATGCTATATAATCGAAACAATGGTCAGTGGTCAGAAAAAGAATTGAAGATCTCACTGGCCACTGACCACTGACCTCTGACCACTTCCAAAGGAGTCCCCATGCCCCGCATCGACGACTACAAAGCGGCCATCGCCCTGGCCGTCGCAGAGCTTAAAAAAATCAACCCCAAACGCCTGACGGGTTTAAGCCGGTGTGAATATTTTTATGCGGATACCTCGGAGTGGCTCATCGTCCCCTTTTTCGGCCAACCCCGGAGGGTTTCCTGGCCGGAGGTTAAGGTCACCCCGGCGGAGGGGGATGGGGAGCTGCCCCTGACCGAGCAAATCCTGATCCTTCACTACCTGCTCAATGCCACCGGCGAACCCCTGAGCGGCCGGGAGGTCGACTTCAGGAGCGTCCCGGAGGGCGGTTTCTACTGGTCCGCGTTCGTCTCCCGGGCCAAGAAACCCTTGCTGGAGACTTTCGGCCACGACCTGGACCTGTATCTTAAAGTGGCCGCGGCCTTAGGCGGCACTCCCCGGGACCTGGGGGACGCGTCCGCCACCTTCATGGCCTTCCCCCTGGTGCCCGTGACCCACGTCCTCTGGGGAGGCGACGAGGAATTCCCCCCGGACGCCAACATCCTCTTTGACGAGACCATCTCCCGGCATCTGTCCACCGAAGACATTGCGGCGCTGGCCGGCTCCTCAGTTTATCGGTTGATGGGCGCGGCCTACAAAATGCGCCAGAGCCATTAGAGATGTAGATTGAGGATTAATAATCCCGGCCTTTACCACCGCGTTCCAATCTTCTATAATGGGATTTATTAGACGGTGGCATTATGGCCCCTGGCTTTTCCGCTCCATATCGCCTTTTGCGGCTCCAGGCCGGAAGATGGAATTACGGCCTTTGTCTGGCCTTGATCGCCGCCCTGCTTTTGGCCGGCTGCGCCGGGCCGCCGCAGCCCCGGCCCCAGGCCGCGCCGGCGCCGCCCCCGGCACCGCCTTCCCGGAGTCACCAGGAGGCGGTTTTGGAGCAGGCCCTGGGCAGCTTCCATGGCGCGCCTTACCGCTCCGGCGGGACCACCCCGGCCGGGGTGGATTGCTCCGGGCTGATCCAGAGCGCATTCCACCAAGCCGGGATCAATCTGCCCCGCACCGTGGCCCAGCAGTTCGAGCAGGGACAGCCGGTGGCCCTTCATAACCTGCGGTTCGGGGACGTGATTTACTTTAACCGCTACTGCCAGACCGCCAGGGGCCGCAGTTACTTCATGGCCGGGATGCTCAACCCGGGCCTGGCCGAGCAGGTCTGCCACAACGGCGTCTACCTGGGTGAAGGAAGGTTCATCCACGCCTCCCCCAAGGGCGTTTACGTCAGCCGCCTGGACGCGGAAGTCTGGCGCGTCTCTTTCATGGGCGCCAGGCGGTATCTCCCCGGCGGTCCGCCGCCATAATTTAAGGCAAAAGTAAAAAGTAAAAAGGCAAAAACTTATATTTACGATTATTGCCCCAATGATGCGAGCGATCTCATCCGCTTCAATTTATTTTGCCTTTTTACTTAACCCTTAAGGAGCGCAAAATGAAAAGACCTCGACAAACAGGCTTAATCATCGGCCTCATGCTCATCAGCGCGGCCTCCTGGAGCGTTCCCGGCGCCGCCCTGGAACTCCCCCTGGACGGGAAAAACTGGGCTCTCTGGGGCACCGCCCGGGAGACCCGCCGCCTGGGCCGGGAAGAAACCGTGTCCCGGGAAAACTACTGCCCCACCGGCGGCTGCGTCATCCGCATGGACCGGTGCAGCATCAGGCCGGTAAAGGCCCGGCCCGGCGACACCCTGGTGCTGGCCACCGGCTATACGCTGCTCACCCCGGAGCAGATCGCCATCCCGGTGACCATCACCCGGGAGATCTTCTTCCAGGGCAAGTCCCTGGGCAAAACCAGGTCCACGGATACCCGTTCTTACAACGGCTCCTTTGACCATGAGATCAACTTCCTTTTGCCGCCCAACGCTGCGGTGGGGACCTACCATCTGGTTACCATTATCAGCACCGGTTACGGCCAGGACCAGAAGACCGTGGAATTCCGGGTGGAGTGAAAGGAATTTCACCGCAGAGGCGCAGAGAGCGCAGAGGTTCGCAGAGAATTAATTTGGGCTGTGGCGCAGCAGCGCCACAGCCTAAATTTTTCCTCTGCGTAACTCTGCGTCCTCTGCGCCTCTGCGGTGAATTATTCTACCCGCACAGACGCACGGCAGGACCCAGAGGCCGCAGGTGCTCCGGCCCCTGGGCTTCGCCCACCACCAGGCGGATGCGGCCGCAACCCCGGGTGAGGAGAAAATGCCAGGCGTCCTCCACGGTGAAGAAGCCTTGGTCCGGGGCCACCACTTCCACCCGGTCCGCCGGATAGCCCAGGTCTTTCACGGCGGCGGGCGCGTTGAACTCCTCCGGCATGCCGGGGGCGTTCACCAGGTACACGATCAGTCCATCTTTCATAAAACCCTCCTTTTTTTCGTTAGCAGTAAGCAGTGAGCAGTGAGCAGTAAAAGAAGAGCCTTCATTTTCCTGCTTCCTGCTTCCTGCTCACCCCCTGGTGCCCGTCGCACTTTGGGCAAAAAAAACCCCGGGTCATTAATGACCCGGGGATGGCGCCCAGCTTTCTTAATCCCAGGGGGGTCCGGAGCGTAAAACCCCGGACCGGCCTTCAGTCCCAGCCACGGGGACCTCGGCCAACGGATGGGCAGGTCTTCTGACTTCCGGATCATTCTAGTCCCTGCGCCTTCCCGTCTCTTTCAAGGAAACAGTGGCCTTGCAGGTTTCGTCCCCGGTTACAGCGGCGGGACCGTGCCGGCCTTGAACCGGCTTCCCTATTAAACCCCTTTAGGGGTACCCATCTTCTCTATGACCACAGCATATGGTGAACTCTGTTTCCTGTCAAGGCAAAATTCTCCTCCCATGTTTGGCTGCGAAAAGGTAAAATAGTACCAGTGGATTTTGATCATGGAAAAAAGCGCCCCAGCAAACCCCTTGGGACCGGTCAATTACCTGCGGCTGTCCATCACCGACCGCTGCAATCTCCGCTGTTTCTACTGCGCGCCCGCAGAGGGGGAATGGGAGAAGCTGCCGGCCCCGGAGATCCTCCGGTATGAAGAGATGCTGCGCCTGGCCCGAGTGGCAGTCGGCCAGGGGATCCGCAAGATCCGGGTCACGGGCGGCGAACCCCTGGTGCGCAAAGGCGTGGTGGAATTTATCCAGAACCTGCACCAGGTTAAGGGCCTCAAAGAAGTCTGCCTCACCACCAACGGCGTGCGCTTAAAGGAATTGGCCCCGGCCCTGCACGCCGTGGGCCTGCGCCACCTCAACCTCAGTCTGGACACTCTTAAAAGGGAGCGCTACCGGGAACTCACCGGCAGCGACCATTTCCCGGAAGTGCTCTCCGGGCTGGAACAGGCCGCGTCCCTGGGGTTTCACCCCATCAAGATTAATTGCGTGGTGTTAAAGGACTTAAACGACGGCGAATTGTTGGATTTCGCTTATCTGGCCCGGGAGCGGCCTTTCCAGGTGCGGTTCATCGAATTCATGCCCACCGTGTCCCGGCGGAAATGGCAGCGCCACCTTCTCCCCATGGCCGAGGTGCGCCGGCGCCTGGCGGCCCTGGGGGCGGGAGAGCCGGTGTGCCGGACGAGCTGCGGGGGGCCGGCCCGCATCTTCCGCTTCCCCGGGTTTAAGGGGGAGCTGGGGTTCATCAGCGCCATCAGCGAGCACCAGTGCCCGGAGTGCAACCGCCTCCGCCTCACCGCCGCGGGCAGCCTCCGTCCCTGCCTGTTCGGCGCCGCGGAGCTGGACCTCAAGGGGCCGCTCCGCCAGGGGGCGGATGACGCGGCTTTGGGGCGCCTTTTCCGGGAAGCGGTTTATCTGAAGGCCTGGAAGCCTAAATTCTCCGATCCGGACACCCTCCACCCCTGCCGCCAGATGGTGAGCATCGGCGGCTGACGCACTCGAAAAAAACCTAACTCATTCTCTCAATTAAGGTCTATAATAAAAAATTATCCTTGGCGTCCTTTGCGTCTTTGCGAGAAAAATTGTTCACGTCAAGACGCCAAGGCCCAAAGACGCAAACAGGAGCGATAACGATCGCATGAAACTCAGTATCGTCATACCGGTATACAACGAAAAAGACACCCTGGAGGAGATTTTCCGGCTGGTCCAGGAATCCCCTTATGATAAAGAGATCATCGCCGTGGACGACGCCTCCATCGACGGCTCCCGGGACATCCTGGCCGGGTTGGCCGACAGATATGACAACGTCCGGACTTTTTTCCACGAACGCAACCAGGGCAAGGGCGCGGCTCTGCGCACCGGCTTCGCCCAGGTGAGCGGCGACGTGGTGATTATCCAGGATGCGGACCTGGAATACCGGCCGGCGGATTATCCGGCCCTGTTGGCCCCCATCGAAGAGGACGTGGCGGACGTGGTCTTCGGCAGCCGCATGATCGGCGGCCGCCCCCACCGGGTTTTGTTTTTCTGGCATTACATGGGCAACAAGGTGGTCACCACCCTGTCCAACATGTTCACCAACCTCAACCTCTCGGACATGGAGGTGGGCTACAAGGTCTTCAAGGCCGAAGTCATAAACCAGATCACTATTAAATCCAACCGCTTCGGGGTGGAGCCGGAACTCACCGCCAAGGTCGCCAAGCAACGCTGCCGCATCTACGAAGTGCCCATCCAATACCACGGCCGGGACTACGCCCACGGCAAAAAGATCACCTGGCGGGACGGCATCGCCGCGGTCTTCCATATCGTCCGCTTCCGGTTTTGGGATTGATGAAAATAGGGACAGACGCTATTTGTTTACAACGGAAAGGCAGGGCCAAAGGTTAGAGGTTAAAAAATAGCGTCTGTCCCTATTTTCCCCCCTCTTTCCCCCCTCACCCGCAATGAAACTCACGAATAACTGGCGCGGTTGGCTTCTGTGGCTCATTTCCGGCCTCTGGATTGTCCAAATAATCTGGCTGGCCTGGTACTACGCCCCAGACATTAAGGAAATGGCCTGGAGGGTGGCGAGTAGACGCACCGGCCCCGCCATCCGTCAGGAAGACCCGTTTTACCGGTGGGCCCTCACCCTGGCCGTGGTCATCCCCCCCCGGGACACCTATATCTTTCTGGATAATTATGAGGCGGGCAAGGAGATCGAGGCCCGCTACCACCTCACTCCCCGAAAGCACGTGCTGCTGCCGCCGGCTGCGCCCCCCTCTTTTCTCTTCCATGCCCTGCGCCAGGAAAAGGCCTCCTACCTGGTGATCCGGGAGGGGGATAAGGCCTGGAGCAGTTCGGACGCGGTGGCGGAATCCGCGGCTTTCCTGCTGCTGCCGGTCCCCGGCCAGGGCCTGGTCTTCAAGGTGGATTTCGAGCGGCTGTCGGGGTTATTCTATGATTGAAACGGCCCTGGCTCTTCTCCGTTTCCTCTTGGGTCTGGGGGGCGTCTGCCTCCTGGGCTACGCCTGTTTCGCCCTGTTGGTCCCCAATCCCCGGGACTTCCGGCCGCTGGAGAGCCTTTGCCTCAGCTTCGGCAGCGGTGCGGTTCTGCTCACCTTGTGGATGCTGCTGCTCTCCTGGTGGGGCTTGCCCCTAGGCCTGATCCTGAGCCTGGCCCCCCCCCTGGCCGTGGCCTTCCTGGCCCTGGCGGTAAAAAGAGTGGTGGGAAAAGTCCCTGCGGGGTCGGAGAAGCCCACCCCCATGCCCCCACCCTCTCCGCCCACCCCTTTCCGGACCTGGGACTGGGTGTTTATCGGTTTACTGGCCGCGCTCTTGCTTTTCGCCTATTTCCGGGCCGTAATTTACCCCATGTGGGCCTGGGACACCATCGCCACCTGGGGCTGCAAGGCCAAGCTCTTCTACCAGAGCCGGGGCATGGACCTGACCTGCATCGAGGCCCATAATTATTACCCCAATCTGGTGCCCCTGCTCTTGAGCTACCTCTATTTCTGCCTGGGGGAGGTGAACGACCACCTGGCCCAGGGCCTGTTCCCCTTGTGGGGCGCTCTGCTCCTGGGGATGCTCTATTCCTTCCTCAGGAGGATGGGCCTTAACCGCACTCAAGGATTGGGGGTCACCGCCTTTTTCGCCTTAAACGGCACGGTTTTCATCTCCCACCTCTTTATTGCCTATGCGGACCTGCCCCTGGCTTATTTCGCCCTGGCCGCGGTGGGCCTGCTTTACTTATGGCTGATGGACGCCGCGCCCCGAGGCGCCTTGGCCCTGGCCGCCGCCTTTTTCGCCGGCCTGGCCTGGTGCAAATACGAAGGCCCGCCCCTGGCCGGGACCATCCTCCTGGCGGCATTTCTAACCCTGGTGTGGCTCCGGCCTCCGGACTGGAAAACCCGGGTCCTGAAGTTGGGAATTCCCGTTTTAGGCCTGGCTGCGGGCTTTCTTCCCTGGCGGCTGTTTGCAGCCTTCCGGCACCTGGAGATGGGCGCGGACCATGTCCGCAACCTCTATCCCCACCAGCTCCTGGAATCCGTTTCTTACCTGCTCCGGGCCTTGATCGACCCTTTCTTTTTCGGCTTCCTGTGGCCCGCCGCAGCTCTGGCGCTGGTCTTTAGCGGCCGGGGCCTTTGGCGTTCGCCCCGGCTTTTCCCGGCGCTGTTCTTAGGCGGCAACCTCCTGGCCGTCCTGGTGGCCTACGCGGTGGCCCCCACCTCCGCGGCGGAATTCGATATGTACGTCCGGGCCACCATCGACCGGCTGCTGCTGCATATTACGCCGGTGGCCGCGCTCTTGGTGGGGGAGGGGGTGAAGGGTTTTAAGGTTGAGCAGCAGATTGAAACCACTTGAAAAATCTTTGAGCAAACCTTATTAAGTCAATAGACAAACTACCGAGGCTTTTGCAAAATGCCTTTTTGATCCAAATTCTCTCTGCGCTTTCTCTGCGTCCTCTGCGTCTCTGCGGTGAAAAACAGGTAATTTACCGCAGAGACGCAGAGGGCGCAGAGAAAAGACACGTAGAGAAAAGAGTTTTGCAAAAGGCTCAAACTACCCTCTTGTTAATTAAAGTGGAATCAAGAAAATGGCAGTGAAAGTCGAAGAGCGAATTGCCAGCAAGCGCGATCTCCAAGAATTAGGAATACGGCTGAAACACGACTTGACCTTAAGACTGGCAGCTGTGGTAGTGGCCGGAATCACCATTGCCATTGCTCTGGTGAAGCTGATATTCAAAACCTAAATGGAAAAACACCACCTCGATCACCTCTTCAATCCCGAGGCCGTGGCCGTCATCGGGGCCAGCGAGAAAGAGGCCAGCATCGGCAGGGCCCTGGTGCAGAATCTCCAGGACGCGGGCTTTCCCGGAGCGGTTTATCTCATCAACCCCAGGTATGAGCAGATCCTGGGGATGCAGGCGTACCCCTCCGTGCGCCAGGTCCAGGCCCCCGTCGACCTGGCGGTAATTGCCGTCCCCATCAAAGATATTCCCAAGGTTATGGAGGAGTGCGGCCAGGCCGGGGTCAAGACTGCAGTCATCATTTCCGCAGGCGGCAGGGAAACCGGGCCGGAGGGCGAAAAAATCGAAGCGGCCATCCATGCGGAGGCCCTGAAATGGGGGATTCGCTATCTCGGGCCTAATTGTTGGGGGATAATCTGCCCGCCGTGCAAGCTCCACGCCACCTTCGCGCCCCATTTCACCCGGCCCGGCAGCCTGGCCTTCATCTCCCAGAGCGGCGCGTTGTGCAGCTCCATCATCGGCTGGGCCGAACTCAAAAATATCGGCTTCAGCCACTTCCTCAGCCTCGGTTCCAAGGCCGACCTGGATTTTGCCGACCTCATCGATTATCTCGGCAATCAGGATAAGGTCCGCAGCATCATCATCTACATGGAGCACCTGACCCGGCACCGGAAGTTTATGAGCGCGGCCCGGTCCGTGTCCCGGGTGAAGCCCATCATCGTCATCAAGGCGGGCCGGAAGTTTGCCGGCGCCCGGGGGGTCACCCCCTCCGGCGGCATCTGGCCGGGCAAGGATACCGCTTATACCGCGGCTTTTCGCCGGGCCGGCATCATCCGGGTGGACACCTTCGGGCAGCTCTTCGACTGCGCCGAAGCCCTGGAGAAGGTGCAGCGGCCCCTGGACAATAACCTGGGGATTATCACCAACGCCGGCGGTCCAGGGGTGATGGCGGTGGACGCCCTCACCCGCTGGCAGATGGAACCCGGGGCCCTGAGTCCCGAAACCCTGGAAAAATTGCAGGAAATCCTGCCGCCTTACCGGATTCCGGGCAATCCCATCAACCTCCTGGGGGACGCCGGCCCGGAGCGGTATGCCCGGGCGGTGGAGATCGGCCTGGAGGCCCGGGAACTCTCCGGACTGGTGATCATCCTTTCTCCCCAGGCCTTGACGGACTCCACCGGGGTGGCCCGGGCGGTGGCCGCGGCCGCGGGGGGCAAGGCCAAACCCGTTTTTGCGGTCTGGATGGGCGGCGCGGAGGTCGCCCCGGGCATCCACGTCTTAAACGACGCGGGCATCCCCACCTTCGAAGCCCCCGAGCCGGCAGTGGACACCTTTCTGGAGATGTTCTCCTATTCCCGGAACCTGGAGCTCCTGCAACAGACGCCGCCCCGCCTGCCCAAGGAATTCCAGGTCAACACCCCCCAGGCCCGGGCCTTTATCGAACAACGCCTGGAGAGCAAAACCAGGGTCCTGACTCCCCTGGAATCCAAGGCCATCCTGTCGGCTTACGGCGTCCCCATTAATCCCACCCTGGCTGCGGCTTCCTCCGCTGAAGCCGCCCAGGCCGCTAAGGACATCGGCTTCCCGGTAGTGCTGAAAATCCATTCCCCGAATTTCAATCCCCAGACCATGGAGGGGGGGGCGCGTTTTTATCTGCGCAATGAACGGGAAGTGGCGACCGCGTTCGAGCAGATCGTCGGGGAAGTGAAGATGGGCCATCCCGAGGCCGAAATTTTCGGGGTCACGGCGGAATCCCAGGAGCCGGAACCGGATTGCCAATTGTTCATCGGCAGCAAACGGGATCCGGATTTCGGCCCCCTGATCCTCTTCGGCCTGGGAGGGGCCTTCACCGACATCATGGAGGACTTCGCCATCGAATTGCCGCCGTTGAACGTCCACCTGGCCCGCAGTTTAATGAAACGGACCCGGATTTATCGGGTGCTTGAGAGTTATCGCCACATCCCCCGGGCCCATCTGGATCTTTTGGTGGAACTCCTGGTGCGGATTTCCCAACTGGTCACGGACTTCCCGGAAATCGTGGACCTGGACATCAATCCCCTGCTGCTCATCGGCAACCGGGTGGTGGCCGTGGACGCCCGCATCACCCTGGAGCCTAGCGCCGTGCCCGCGCCCCGGCACCTGATCATCAGCCCTTATCCCAACCAATACGAAAGCCACTGGCTGCTGAGGGACGGCACTCCCATCCTGCTCAGGCCCATGAAGCCCGAAGACGAACCCCTGGTCTTCGATTTCCTCAATAAGTGTTCGGACGAGACCATCTACTTCCGCTACTTCCGGCTGATCAAACATTGGACCCACGAGATGCTCATCCGCTTCACCCAGAACGATTACGACCGGGAACTGGGACTGATGGCCATCGCCCAGCCTCCGAGTCCGGAAGCGATGCTGGGAGTCTCGCGTTTGGTCATGGATGCGGACCGCCAGAAAGGGGAATTCGCGGTCATTGTCGGCGATCCCTGGCAGGGCAAGGGCCTGGGCCCGAAATTGCTGGAGCAGTTGATCGCCGTGGCCCGGGACCAGGGCCTGAAACTCCTCTACGGCGACGTCCTGGCCCAAAACAAACCCATGCTGGAGATGGCCAAGAAGGCGGGCTTCCACCTGAAGCGGATGGCCGAAGGGGTGGTGCGGATAGAAATGAATTTATAAATATATTGCGTCTTACTTTGCGCCTTTGCGTCTTTGCGTGAGGTCCTGTTTTTTTCAAGGCAGTTCCTCATGGGCCGCGGCTCACCCGTAAAACATGAAAAGTCTGGCCCCCCCCTCACCCCAGCCCTCTCCCCCCGCCAGTTAGCGGTAGGGGAAAAGGTACCCTCTGGGCGGGGGGAGAGGGAGTAAATCCCAGGCATGCCTTGGTTTTTTACTGGCCACTGGCCACTGGCCACTTTTCGAAAAAGCTCCCCCCAAAAAACATCGCCCTGCTATTTTCAGACCTTCATTTTAGGGTCAATTCTGGTATATTCCCTTCAGCTTTTCGGCCCAGGTGAAAGTGGCGCAACCCCTGATTGCCCCCTTACCCCGGCAACGATTCCATTCAGTAAAGGAAGCCTTAATGCCCCGTATTTTTGCCGCCCTCTTCTGGCTGGCCGTGTGCTTCTGCGGCCCGGCCGCGTCGGCTGACGCCCCCGCGGGCGTGCCGGTGCTTTGCTACCACCGTTTCGGCTCCACCGTGGCCGACGGCATGACCGTAAAAACCGAAGTCTTCGCCGCCCAACTCCAATGGCTGAAAGACAACGGCTACACCGTTATCCCCCTGAAAACCCTGGTTAACTACCTTAAGGGCGAAGGCCCGGCCCCTCCCCCAAAGTCGGTGGTAATCACCGCGGACGATGCCCACCAGACGGTCTATTCCGACATGCTGCCCCTGGTAAAAAAGTACAACATTCCTGTGACCCTTTTCTGTTATCCCTCCTGCGTTTCCCGGGTTTCCTCCGTTAAATGCATGACTTGGGAGCAGTTGCATGAACTCAAAAATACCGGCCTCTTCGATATTCAGTGCCACACCTTCTGGCATCCCAATTTCAAGCAGGACAAGAAAAAGATGAAGCCCGAGGAATATGAAAAGTCGGTGCAGACCCAGCTCGCTAAGTCTAAGGCGGCGCTGGAAAAAAGGTTGGGGACCAAGGTAGACCTGTTGGCCTGGCCCTTCGGCATCTATGACGACTATCTGGAGAAAGAAGCCGCCAAAGCGGGCTACGTCGTGGCCTTCAGCATCGACCGGCGCTTTGCCAACAAGTCCGAGAAGATGATGGCCCAGCCCCGCTACCTGATGACCAACGGCGACGGCATCAAGAATTTCGCCGCCATTGTTGAAGGCAAAATCCAGGAAAAAGGGCGTAAGACTTATTAGGGGCCAGGGGTCAAGGATTAGTGGCCAGGGGTCAGTTGCCAGTATCAGTAATAAGTGATCAGTGATCAGTAAAACTGCTCCCGGTGGGGCGGGCCTCTGTGCCCGCCCGAATTCCCAATCATTATTGGTGAAATCTGTATGAAAAAGTTGGTTTCAAGCTTACTGGTTCTGGCAGGTTTGATGGCTGGAGTGAGCGCGGCCCTGGCCCTTGAAGGCAAAATTATCGACGCCAAAACCAAGGCCCCCATCAGCGCGGCCGTCGCCACCCTGGGGGAGCAGGCGGTGCGCACCGACAAGCAAGGCGTCTTCCGCCTGGAAGGGGCCGGGGAGACCCTGAAGTTACGGGCCCCGGGTTATAAGAAGCGGGAAATTCCGGTCTCCGAGTTGGCCAACCCCGGAACGGAAATCGCCCTGGACCGCTTCAACGTCAAAGGGCTTTATCTCACCAGCTACGGGGTCACCAGCAAAAAGCTGCGCACCGCGGTGCTGGAGGCGGTCAAGGAGAACAACCTGAACGCCCTGGTCATCGACATCAAGGGCGATAAGGGCTTCATCCCCTTTAAGGTGGACCTGCCCCTGGCCGAGGAAATCGGGGCCAACAAGCCCATTCTCATCAAGGACATCAAGGAGCTGATGGATCGTTTGAAGGGGGAGCTGAAACTCTACCTCATCGCCCGCATCGTGGTCTTCAAAGACGATCCACTGGCCGCGGGCAAACCCCATCTGGCCGTGAAAGGCAAAGACGGGAAGGTCTTCCGGGACCGGGAGAAACTGCGCTGGGTCGACCCCTTCCGCCAGGAAGTCTGGGACTACAACATCGCCATCGCCAAAATCGCCGCCCAGGTGGGCTTCGACGAAGTGCAGTTCGACTACGTCCGTTTCCCCGACAACCTGGGCACCGGCTTTTCTAAAGAGGCCAACGAAGACACCCGCACCGAGGCCATCACCGGCTTCCTGAAGGCGGCCTACAAGGCCTTGGAACCCTACAACGTCATGTTGGCTGCGGATATTTTCGGCTATGTCTGCTGGAACACCAACGACACCGACATCGGCCAGAAGATCGAACCCGTGGTGGAGGCCGTGGACGTCATTTCCCCCATGGTCTACCCTTCCGGCTACCACCTGGGCATTCCCAACTACCGCAATCCGGTGCAGCACCCCTATAAAATCGTTTATCTCTCTTTAAAAAGGGCGGTGGAGCGCACCCAGGTCTCGCCCCTGCGCTTTAGGCCCTGGCTCCAGGCCTTCCGGGATTACGCCTTTAATAAAAAATTCTTTTACGAAGAAGAGATGCGCCAACAGATCAAGGCCGCCGACGACTTCGGCTCCAGCGGCTGGATGTTCTGGAACCCGCGGAATGTTTATCCCAAGAGCGGCTATAAGCAGCAGTGATCAGTGGTCAGTGATCAGTGATCAGTGAACACAGTAAAAGACTGTTCGGGTACTTTTTTTTACTGATTACTGATCACTGATTACTGATCACTCCAATTCCCCATCCAAGAAATAATTCCCTTCCCCCTGCTTCTCCGATCGTAAAAATCCACAAAACCCCCGCCGTAATTTACCATCTCGCGTGTTATAATTAATTAGTATCTTGAATAGATTTGCCCGGAATACGGGATTGCCCCCGGCCGAGAATGGAGGCCGCACGTATCCCGTAGTTTGAAGGATGATTATGACGAATTATTTGGATAAGCCGCCGAAACTTATTGATAATCTGATACTGAAGATCAAGGCCCGCTCCCTGAAGCAGCGGCTTCTCATGGCCTTATCCCTGGTCCTGGCGCTGGTGCTGGCCACCTGGCTCTGGTACGGGAGCGGCGGCGGCGGTTCCTTTCGCACCACCGCGGTGACCCGGGGGGATCTCCTGGCCACCATCAGCGCCACCGGCACCGTGGAGCCCGAGGAGGTGGTGGACATCGGCGCCCAGGTGGCGGGCAGGATCGTCAGCTTCGGCAAGGATAAAAACGGCAAAACCGTGGATTACGGCTCCGTGGTGGAGGCCGGCACGGTGCTGGCCCAGATTGATGACGCCATCTACTCTGCGGAAGTTTCCCAGGCCAAGGCGGCCGTAGCCCAGGCCAAGGCTAACGTGAAGCGCTCCGAAGCCGATTTGGGCCAGTTTAGGGCCAGGCTCTTCCAGGCGGAGCGGGACTGGGGCCGGGCCAAGAAGTTGGGGCCTTCCGACGCCTTGTCCCAAAGTGATTATGACGCGGCGCAGTCCGGGTTCGAGGTTGCCAAAGCCAATCTAAATGTGGGCCAGGCCGCGGTGATCCAGACCAAAGACGCGGTGGCCCAGGCCGAGGCCACTTTACGCCGCGCTTCCCAAAACCTGGATTACTGCACCATCAAATCCCCGGTCAAAGGGGTGATCATCGACCGCCGGGTGAACATCGGCCAGACGGTGGTGGCCAGCCTCAACGCCCCCAGCCTTTTTCTTTTGGCCAAGGACCTCAAGCGCATGCAGATCTGGGCCGCGGTGAACGAAGCGGATATCGGCAATATTCACCCCGGCCAGCCGGTGACCTTCACCGTGGACGCCCATCCCGGGGTCACCTTTAAGGGTGAGGTGGCCAAGATCAGGCTCAACGCCACCATGACCCAGAACGTGGTCACCTATACGGTGGAGGTGGACACCGACAATGCCGACGGCCGGCTCATCCCCTATCTGACCGCGAATCTAAAATTCCTGGTGGCGGAACACAAAAACGTCCTTCTGGTCCCCAACGCCGCGCTGCGGTGGAAACCCCTACCGGACCAGGTAGCCCCGGAATTTCGCCAGCAACCCGGCAAAAAAGGGAAAAAGACCGGGGAAGGCCAAGCGACGGCCCAAAAGGGCCAAGATAATCAGGCCCTGGGGACTTTGTTTGTGACCAGGGGAGGTTACGTCCAACCGGTAAAGGTCCGCCTCGGCCCCACCGACGGCTCCCTGACGGAGATCCAGGGACCGGAAATCAAGGAGGGGATGCAGGTGGTCATGGCGGAGCAGCAGAAAGGTGAAAACGGCGCCTCCGGCTCCGCCAGCCCCTTTGCGCCGCAGTTGTTCCGGGGTAGATAAAGCCAATATGAAATTGATAGAACTGCAAGATATTTGCAAGACCTACCACCTGGGGGAAATCGACGTGCCCGTGCTCAAGGGCGTCTCTATCACCATTTCCCAGGGGGAATTCGTGGCCCTCATGGGGACCTCGGGCTCCGGCAAAACCACCCTGATGAATATCCTGGGCTGCCTGGACCGCCCCACCTCCGGCCGGTATTGGCTGGAGGGCCGGGACATTACCGAACTCTCCCCGGACGAACGGGCCAAGCTGCGCAACCAGAAACTGGGCTTTGTCTTCCAGACCTTCAATCTATTGCCCCGGACCAACGCCCTGGAAAACGTCATCATGCCCCTGTCGTACAACGGCGTTAACCTGACGGACCAGGAAGCGCAGCGGCAGGGCGAGGAATTGCTGCAGCGGGTCGGCCTGGGAGAGCGCCTGGACCATGAGCCGTCCCAACTCTCCGGCGGCCAGCAGCAGCGGGTGGCCATTGCCCGGTCGCTGGTCAATCATCCTGCCGTGCTCTTCGCGGACGAGCCCACCGGCAACCTGGACTCCAAGACCAGTGAGGAGATGCTGGGCCTGTTCAAAAAGCTCAATGATGAAGGGGTGACCATCATCCTGGTCACCCATGACGAGGAAGTGGCCCGCAACGCCAGGCGGATCGTCCGCATCCATGACGGCGTGCTGGTCTCCGACGAGCCCTCCCCCTCCGTCCGTCCCTCTATGGAAGCTTCTTTAAAAGAAGAGGGCAAACCCACCCGGCGGCCCTTCTGGGCCCTGCCCCGGCTCCGGTGGATGCTGCGTACCGCTCTCCACGGCCTGCGCCGCAACGTCATGCGGGCCGCGCTCACCACCCTGGGGATCATTGTCGGCGTGGCCGCGGTCATTGCCATGATGGAGATCGGCCGGGGCTCAGCCAGCGCTATCCAGCGGACCATCGCCAGCATGGGGGCCAATAATCTCATGGTCATGCCCGGCACCGCGGCCAGCGGCGGCGTCAGCTTCGGGGCCGGCAGCGTCATGACCCTCACTCCCCAGGACGCGGAAGCCATCCTGCGGGAGGCCCCGGCCGTGCGGGCCACCGCGCCGGTGGTGCGGGCCCGGACCCAGGTCATTTACGGCAACCGCAACTGGGTGCCCATTTTCATTTACGGGACCATCCCGGAATATCTGGACGTGCGGGAATGGCCCCTGGCCGAAGGGGACATGTTCTCCGAGCAAGACGTCCGCAATGCCAGCAAGGTCTGCCTCCTGGGCCAGCGCCTGGTCAAGGAGCTTTTCCAGGATGAATCGCCCCTGGGCAAAGAGGTGCGCATCAACAACGTGGCCTTCAAAGTTATCGGCGTCCTTAGCCCCAAAGGGGCCAACATGATGGGCGTCGACCAGGATGACATCGTCCTGGCGCCCTGGACCAGCATCAAGTACCGGGTGGCCGGGTCCTCCATGGCCAACGTCAACCAAAGCGCCCAGGCCACTGCCTCCAGCAGCGATACTTCCCAAAAGGTCAACACCCTGAGCCAGATTTACCCCAATACCAAGCTAAACCTCTATCCGGAGCAATCCGCCATCCAGGCCGCGGATACCCCCCTGCCGGTGAGATTCACCAATGTGGACCAGATCGTGGCCGCGGCCAAATCCACCCGGGAGATTCCCGCGGCCATCGAGCAGATCACCCAGATTCTCCGGGAACGGCACCGCATCAAACCCGGCGCGCCGGAAGACTTCAATATCCGGGATATGACCGAGATGACCAAGGCCCTGTCCTCCACCGCCACTATGATGACCAAGCTGCTGCTGGTGGTGGCGTTGATTTCTTTAGTAGTGGGGGGCGTGGGCATCATGAACATCATGCTGGTGTCGGTCACCGAGCGCACCCGGGAGATCGGCCTGCGCATGGCCGTGGGGGCCTGGGCCCGGGACATCCTCCAGCAGTTCCTGGCGGAATCCGTGCTGCTCTGCTTCTGCGGCGGTATCGCCGGCATCCTGGCGGGCCGGGGCATCTCGCTCTTGATCACCGCACTCCTGGGCTGGCCCACGGAGATGTCCCTGGACGCCATCCTGGCGGCTTTTGCCGTGTCGGTGAGCGTGGGCGTCATCTTCGGCTACTACCCGGCCTGGAAGGCCTCGAAGCTGGATCCTATTAATGCGTTGAGGTATGAGTAAAGATGGTTTTCGGTTTTCGGTTTTCGGTTTTCGGCCTATGGCTGGCATTTATTTGTCTCACTGTTGCCCTCGGCTGCGCGGTGGGCCCGGATTACCGGTCCCCGGAGACCAAGGTCCCGGAGCAGTGGGACGGCCAGGCCGTGGTCACAGCGGATCATCCCAGTAAAACCACCCCCGAGCCGGTGACCCTGGTGGAATGGTGGACCGCGTTTAACGATCCCACCCTCAGCGCCCTGGTGGAAATGGGCGTCCGCGCCAACCTGGACCTGGCCCAGGCCGAGGCCCGGATCCGCCAGGCCCGGGCCTCCCGGGGGGTGGCGGGCGCGCCCTTGTTGCCCCAGGCCACGGCCTCGGCTCTCTATCAGAAGAGTCAAGGCTCCAGCGAAGCCGCGGGCGGCGGGGCCATCGCCACCGTGGGGGGTATTAGGGAATTATTCCAGGTGGGCCTCGACGCTTCCTGGGAAATAGATATCTTCGGAGGGACGCGGCGCAATATCGAAGCCGCCACCGCCGATCTCAAGGCTGCAGTGGAGGACCGCCGGGACGTGTTGATCATCCTGCTGGGCGACGTGGCCACCAACTACTTCAATCTCCGGGGCTTCCAGCAGCAGATCGTCATCGCCAAAAAGAACCTGGACACCCAGAAAAAGACCGCCAGGATCACCCACAAGCGTTTTGAGGCCGGTTTCATCGGCCGCCTGGATGTGGCCAACGCCGACGCCCAGGCGGCCACCACTGAGGCCGTGATCCCGATCCTGGAATCCCAGGCCCGGGCGGCCAGTTATAACCTGGGGGTGCTACTGGGACGGCAACCCGCGGTCCTGGAGAAAGACCTGGCCGTTACTTCCCCCATCCCGCCCACTCCCCCGCAAATTCCCGTGGGCCTGCCCTCGGATTTGACCCGGCGCCGCCCGGACATCCGCCGGGCCGAAGCCCGGCTCCATGCCGCCACCGCCCGCATCGGCGTAGCCACCGCGGACCTCTTTCCCAAGTTTAATATCACCGGCAGCCTCGGCGTATCCGCGGATGACCTCACCCGGATTTCCACTGTGAGCACCAGCAAATTCTGGTCCTTCAGCCCCTCGGTCACCTGGCCGGTCTTCGCGGGGGGCCGCATCCGCTGGAACATCAAATTGCAGGACGCCCGCCAGGAAGAAGCGTTGGCGCTCTATGAAAAGACGGTGCTCACCGCGTTGAAAGACGTGGAAACGGCCCTGGTGGCCTACGCCAAGGAGCAGGAGCGCCGCCGGTCCCTAACGGAAGCGGTGGCCAACAACCGCCGGGCCGTGGACCTGGCCATGAAGCTTTACCTCGCCGGCAGGACGGATTTTCTGAACGTCCTCACTGCAGAGCGCAACCTCTTCGTCAATGAAGACGCCCTGGTCCAGAGCACCCGCACCCTGGCCACCAACCTGGTGGCTTTATACAAGGCCCTGGGCGGCGGCTGGGAGAAGACGAATTATACCCCGGCGGGCGGCTGAAACTGCCGGAGCATCTTGCTAACTCAATATCAAAGCCTATCTTCTCAGTAGCGGCTGAATCTGGTGTTCGCCCTGGACGGGTTAGGGGAACGCCAGGTTCGCCCCGCATCCAATCCTGATTGACTCGATATTAAAAAACCGAGGTGAACCCATGACCTTAAAAAAAATCCTCTGGATTCTTTTGGGATTAAGCTTACTACTCCACCCCGCCGCCGCGGCCCTGGGCCAGACTCCCCCCAAGCCGGCAACCGGGACCGCAAAAGAAAAGCCGCTCCCCGCCCTCACCGGCATCAAGGTGGAATTCAAGGTGGAAGCCATTACCAAGGAGAGTTTTTACATGGGCGAAGTCTGGGCTTCTCCTCCCAAATTTATCGGCATCCAGGCAGGCAAGCAAGTTACGGTCAATGCCAGGGCCTGGGGGCTGGATGGCGGGCCCGAGTTCCGGAAGATCGAGCCCGCCTGGAGCGCCTCTCCGGCGGGCCTGATGACGGTGACCCCCGGTCAAGGCCAGCGGGTGAAGCTGACGGTCCTGCAGGCGGGACAGGGGGAACTCCTGGTGACCTACGGCGGCTTGTCCAAAAGATTAAAGGTCAAGGCCGAATATCACGATGGAGCCTTGCAGGTGGAAATATCCCAGTGAGGCAGTTTTTAGTTTTTAGTTTTTGGTTATTAATCCTTGATAATCTTTATTTTTTTAACTAAAAACTAAAAACCAAAAACTAAAAACTGTACTTAGCGAGGACATGCTGATGGTCCGGAGACACGCTTTGCTTTACCCCGCACTCCTGTTGAGCTTTCTTTTTCTCCTGCTGGCCGGTTGCGCCGGGGGGCAGACCCCCCGGGAGGCCTTCCAGCAGCAGACCCAGGACCTGGTGATGACCGAGTATTTCCTGGACAAGGCCGGATTCCAGCACTGGCCCGTGGATCAGACCACCCCCAAGAGACAGGCCTTGCTGGACGCCATCCCCCGTGGGAAAATCACCACCTATCAAAGGGGGGGCCAAACTTACCACGTCTATACGGATGAGGCCGCGCAAAGGCTCTACGTGGGGGATGAGGCCGCGTATCAAAGGTATCTGGCCCTCTCCCAGGGCCGCAAACTCTGCGAACGGGTGGTGGCCCCGGATTCCACCTCTTTCTGGTCCTGCTACGATGAATACCAATACCTGACCGGCGGCAGGCCGAGGAGTCAATAGGCAGGGTGAAAGGCTCCGGCCGCGGTATAATACTATCTCGCCAATAAAAGTTTTGCCGTAGGGGCGAACCTTGTGTTCGCCCCTAAAAATGTCGTTTATTTGCGATTGGTATGAGATATTTCCTGGTGGGGCGGGCCTCTGTGCCCGCCCTTTTGCTTTTTTATGATGGCAGGGATAAAATTATGAAAATTTGCTATTTTCCCGATACAGATACAGCCTTGATTGAATTCTCCTCCGCCCCTGCGGTGGAAACCAGGGAGATCAACGAAAACTTCTATATTGATTTGGACCAAGATGGCAATCTGGTAAGCATGACTGTCGAACACGCCAGAACAAAGGCAGATATTAGCGAGGTATCGTTTTTACAGATGGTTTGAATCTTTTTAATGATTCAAACAGCCCCGGCCTTTATGCTACAATCCGTGGCATGCTACAGATTACTTCCCGCAGCTTTCTCGTCCTTCTTTTAGTAGTCTTCGCATTCTTTTTCTCCTGCCTCTCCGGCTGCGCGCCCGCGCCGCCGGTGGCCAGCCTGCCGCCGCCCCCGCCGCCGGTGGTGCAGCCGGAGCCGCCGCTGCCTGCCCCGGTCGGAGCCATCGATGACCCCCGCCTGGCCCGGGTGGGCCAGGTGGCCAAGGCGGAGATTGCAGCCCGGGCCACTCCCGGCGTGGTGGTCCTGGTGGGCTACCAGGATCGCATCATCTACCGCCAGGCCTTCGGCCACCGGTCGCTGGAGCCCCAGGTAACGCCCATGACCGTGGACACGGTCTTCGATATCGCCTCTTTGACCAAGGTGGTGGCCACCACCACGGCCATCATGCAACTCACGGATAAGGGCAAGCTCCGCCTCGACGACCCCGTGGCCCGCTACTGGCCGGAATTCGCGGCCAACGGCAAGGGCGGCATCACCGTCCGCCAACTTATGACCCACACCTCGGGTTTGCGCGCGGACGTCAATTCCCGGGTCCGCTGGCAGGGCTACCAGGGGGCCATTGCCGCCATTGCCGCGGATAAGCCGGTTAATACGCCGGGGAACGCGTTCCGTTACAGCGACGCCAATTTCGTGGCCCTGGGGGAGATAGTCCGCCGGGTTTCGGGAAAATCCCTGGACGTTTACTGCGCCCAGGAGATCTTTAGACCTTTAGGGATGAAGGACACCTCCTTCAATCCGCCTTTGGCCAAGCAGTCCCGGTTCGCGCCCTGCGACTGGCAAGGGGGAGTAATGCGCTGCGGCCAGGTGTCGGACCCCACCGCCTTTCGCATGGGCGGCGTGGCCGGCCATGCCGGTGTCTTCTCCACCGCCACCGATCTGGCCGTGCTCTGCCAGATGCTCATCGACGGCGGCATGGGCCCGGGGGGGAAGCAGATCCTCAGCGCCAAAGCCATCGCGGCCATGACCAAACCCCACAGCGTGCCGGGAAACGGCACCCGCCGGGGCCTGGGCTGGGACATCCGCTCCCCGTACAGCAAGATTTTCAACACCGCGTTTCCCAAAGGCTCCTACGGCCACACCGGCTATACCGGCACCTCCATCTGGATCGACCCCAAATCCAAGACCTACCTGATCATCCTCACCAACCGGCTGCACCCGAACGCCAAGGGGCAGATCAAAACCTTAAGGGCCCAGACCGCGGCCGCGGTGGCCGCGGCCATCCCCATGGGCAAACCCGCGGCCATGGCCCCGCCGGCCTTTGAGATAGCCATGGAAGGTTGGGGGGCGGCCGACCCGCCGGAAAGGGTGCGCCCCGGGATCGAAGTCCTGGCTACGTCAGGCTTTGCTGCACTGAAAGGGAAAAATATCGGCGTGATCACCAATCACACCGGGGTGGACGCCCAGGGGCGCTCCACCCTGAAGCTGCTCCTTCAGGCCCCGGGCGTGAAGGTCAGGGCCATCTTCAGTCCCGAGCACGGCTTATCCGGCCTATTGGACGAAAAGGTGGCCTCCGGGACGGACGCGGCCTCCGGTCTCCCCATATACAGCCTTTACGGGAACGTCAAAAAACCCACCCCGGCGATGCTGAAAGGGCTGGACGCCCTGGTGTACGATATCCAGGACGTAGGCGTCCGCTTCTATACCTACATCACCACCATGGCCTACTGCATGGAGGCCGCGGCCGCTCATAACCTGGATTTCTACGTGCTGGACCGGCCCGATCCCATCACTGCCGCGGCGGTGCAAGGCCCGGGGCTGGACCCGGATTTATGCTCCTTTATCGCCTACTGCCCCATGCCCGTCCGCTATGGCATGACCGTGGGAGAGATGGCGCAGCTCTTCAATGGAGAGAAGCGCATCGGCGCGAGATTGCAGGTGGTGAAGATGACCGGCTACCGCCGTGAGGCCTGGTTCGATCAAACCGGCCTGCCCTGGATCAATCCCTCCCCCAACCTCCGGTCCCTGACCCAGACCATCCTTTACCCCGGCGTGGGGCTGATAGAGTCGGCCAACATCAGCGTGGGCCGGGGCACCGCCACTCCTTTTGAGGTGGTGGGCGCGCCCTGGGTCACCGGCAACCGCCTGGCTACTTACCTCCAGCAGCGCCGCATCCCTGGGGTCGCGTTCGACCCCGTGACCTTTGTGCCCGCGTCCAACCGCTTCCGGGGGCAAAGGTGCGAAGGCGTGCGTTTGCGCGTCACGGACCGGGCCGCCCTTGACAGCCCGGCCTTGGGCGTAGAGTTGCTGGCCGCCCTGCACCGGTTTTATCCCCGGGAGTTTCAGATCGAGCGGATCCTGGGGATGATCGGCTCCCGGGAAGCTCTCCGGGCCATCAAAAACGGCGTCGACCCCCAGGCCGTTAAACAGAGATGGCAGGCCTCCCTGGAGGCCTTCCGCCGCCTGCGTGCCAAGTACCTGCTCTATTGAGGAACCCCTGATAGTCTAAAAACCTCTTCCCGGCCGCCGCTGCCTTTAAATTCTTGACAGAAAAATTTACTTATGCCTAGTATGCCGTTAGCAAAGTGGGGAAGGGACCTCTATCCTGAAAAAAAGTTCAGGAAAAATCTCTGCTCAAGGAGAACCACCGACACCCATACTTATCTAAAGATTGAGGGGGGGGCAGTCTGATGAAAAGAAAGGCTTACCGGCCGGCGATTTGGCTATTGCTGGCTGCGGCTCTGTTGGCTCTGCCCGTGGGGGCCAACGGGGAAATGTACGTGGAAGCTTACCTGGGCGGGAATTTTGCCGCCACCGAATCCTTCAACTTCGGCGCGTCGCCGCATCCTACCTTAACCTATAATGTCCGGGTGCCGGGACGGTTCGACCCCGCGGTGGTTGGTGGTCTAAAGATCGGCACCTGGTTCGTCAAAGAAGGCTTCCTGGGCTTCAATTACCCCGCATGGATGAGGTTCTTCGGCTTTTTTCTGGACTTCAGCTATCATCGCTTAAATCTGGGCCACCAGCGGGCGAATTACCGGGAAACCTTCCTGGGATTGAACAATCGGGGGGTCCTGGATTTCTCCAGCGAAGGCACCGCCGCCACCCTGGCCTTTATGTTTGCCGGGCGCTACGGCTTCTTCCCCGATTCCGAGGTGCCTTTCGGCCGGTTGCAACCCTATCTGGCCGTGGGGCCGGCTCTCCTGTTCACCACCCAGCAACCCCGGTTTAATTTCGTCCGCTTTACGGGACCATTCCTGACCGACGATCAAGACATGGCTTCCAAGTCGAACGTCGCCCTGGCCCTGGCGGTGGAGACCGGGCTGCGGTACATGGCCCTGAAGAACGTCTCCCTGGACCTCTCCTTTAAATACCGCTATGCGGAGCCGAGTTATACCTACAACCTGTCGGCCGGCGCCAACAACTTTTTTATTGCCCCTCATAGCGTAACTATGAATCAAACTTTGCATCTGTTCAGCGTCCAGTTGGGCGCGGCCTATCACTTTTAAAGGCGGGGGACCGGTCAGCGGAATCAGGCGGCCTCCGGGCCGCCTTTTATCTTTCTATTTAATGTCCAACTCCGGCAAGGCGGGGTTGAGGGCTTTGGCCTTGGTGTAATTCTGCCGGGCCTGTTCCCCGTCTCCCTTCTGGTGATAGATCATCGCCCGACGGTAGTAGCCCCAGGCATAGTTGGGATTCTTGGCGACGGCCTGGTCATAATCCTTCAGGGCCTGGTCGAAATCCTTTTTCTCGAACCTGGCGTTACCCCGGTTGGAATAGGGCACGGCCCAATTAGGGCTCAATTCCACAGCCTTGTCGTAATCGTTAATGGCCAGGTCAAATTCCCGTTTGCGGAAAAAGGCGTTGCCCCGGCCATTGTAAGCCGTGGCAAAATTCGCCTTGAGGGAGATGGCCTTATTGAAATCATCAATCGCCTGGTCATAATTTTTCTGTTCATAGTAGGTGAGGCCCCGATTGTGATAGGCGAGATCGTAGTCGGGCTTGAGTTCGACGGCCTTGGTATAGTCGGCCCGGGCCTGGTCATATGCCTTCCGTTGGTAATAGACGTCGCCGCGATTGTTATAGGCCAACGCGAAGTTCGGATTCAAGGCGATGGCCTGGCCATAATCTATCAGGGCCCGGTCGTAGTCCTTTAAATTGTAGTAGGCGAACCCCCGGTTATTAAAGGCCATGGCATACTTGGGGTCCAATTCGATGGCCTTGTTGTACAGGGCGATCTTCTTCTGGTGGTCCTTTTCTTTAAGGCCCAGTTGCAGGTATTCGGCGGCGGTGGCCGGGGGTTTGGCCGCCGGGGGGGTAGGGGGTTTAGGCTGCTCCCCTGCAGCGGTCTCAGGCTTGGGGATTGTAGGCTTGGGGACCGTAGTGGTGACTGCCGGAGGTTTAGAGGCGGGAGTCGGGGTCGTCTCTTTCCCGGATTTTCCCCGGGGCAGGAATTGCCACAGAAGGACCCCCGCCGCTAGCACCAGCACCACCACCAACACCGCCAACGGCTTCCAGTCATAGCGGGCGGTCAAGGCCTGCTCCGCCACCCCTTCGGCCTCTGCAGCTTGGGCCTCATCGGCGCCAGGGCCGGCGAGAGGGTCCGGCCCGTATTGATTCGGGCCCATGGCGCCCCGTAAGAACGCCAGTTCGATTATCGGCCAGATGTTGAGCAGGGGGACCAGAAACAGCAGAATAAACCAGCCGCTGCGGCCCCGGTCGTGGGCCCGTTTGACGTTGACCGCCAGGGTCGGGCCGATCATGAGGATGGAGAAGGCCAGGTAAACCACGCCGATACTGCCGGGTTCGAAGGATGTTCCCAATTGGACGTCCAGAAGCCACGAGATCAGGTAACCCAGCGACGCCGGCAGGTAGAATTTGAGCCAGAAGGTGGACCGGGGAATGCGACCCCGAAACGAAAACAGTACTTGCCAGTAAGGCATGGCCTCCTCCTATCCGTTAAAGTTCAGCAGCGGTAAGGTGTGATACCTGCAGCCGGCTGATCCCCAACTGCAGGAAGCGATGGCTAGTCTTGAAGAAGAGTCTATAACAGCAGAGCGGCCCATGGCTTCCATGAGCCTTAACCAACTGATATCTTTGGTGGAGATGAGGGGATTTGAACCCCTGACCTCCTGCATGCGAAGCAGGCGCTCTTCCGGCTGAGCTACATCCCCACACATTTTAAATTATGGCCGGGAAATTCCTGATGTCAATAAGAATCGCCATTTGACTATTAACTTCCGGATTATGGGAAAACGGCCGGCGGCCCTTTAATCCACCCAGGTGACCCATTTTTCCACAGGTTCCCGGTCGGTGCGAAAGGCATTGGCCGGGGCCTCGGGGTCCGGATACCCCAGGGCGATGCCGATGACGATCCTGCGGCCCTCCGGGATCGGCACATGCCGCCGCACCAGGTCCGGATAAAGGGCCAACTGGGCCTCGATGCAGGTCCCCAGTCCCTGGGCGTGGGCCGCCAGACAGATGCCGTGGGTAATGGCTCCCAGGTCAAACATGGTATAGGGAACCTGCAAGTCGGCGCTGAAGAGGACGTAGATGATCACCGGCGCGCCGAAGGCCCTGGTCATGTTGAGCATATGGGCCTTGCGCCCGGCCTTGTCCTCCCGGGCGATGCCCATGGTGCCGAACAACCCGGCGGCGCAGGCCATGTAGCGGTGTTGCTGCGCGTCCGGGAATCCGGCGGGCATGGGCACATCGGGATTAGGGGCCTCCTTTTGCTCCACCGCGGCCACCAGGTCCGCGGTCAGCCGCGGCACCACGTCACCGGCCACCACCACCGCTTCCCAAGATTGGGTATTGCCCCAAGACGGCGACCAGCGGGCGGCCTCGAGGATCCGGGAGAGCAGCTCCCGGGGCACCGCTTCGGGTTTATAGGCCCTGATGCTTTTTCTGGTTTGCAGTCCTTCCAAGAGTTCCATGGCTACCTCCGATTATCACCAGCAGGATTTTAAATGGGAGAACCCTTGTATCCCCTAATCTCTTAAGATAATAATAAAAGGATTGAGCCGTGTCTATTCCCTAGGTTGAAAAAGGACGCCGATATCGGCTCTCCGGCCCATAATCAAAATTCTTTTCTGAAAATCATCGGAGGCATTATGGCAGAAAAATGGGAAATTGTCGCGTTTCCGGTGATTTTACCGTGGCGTGAAGAGTTTTGGACCCTGCCGCTATATTTCCCCCATCTGCGAGTGGGGGTGACGCCGGATTGGCCGGACAAATTGCCATACCTGAGGCTGCCCCTGCCGCCGGAAGCGGAAAGCCCGATCCGGGATCTCAAATATTTCCGGCGGGGCGAATTGCACCAATGGCAAGCCTACCAGGATTACCGGCGGGATCAGGAAGAAAGGGAGGACGACCTGATCCAGGCCATCCGTCAATCTCAAACCGTCGCTCCCCCTGCTCCTCATTCCGCCGCGGACGCGTGGGGCCTGGTCTGGCAATTGGAAAAGATGCTGTCGGACCAGGAAGCCCGGATGTTGCAGGTGGACCGGAGCCAGGAATGGTTGGCGGAGATTTTGGCTCCCGAGCCCTGGGAAGAGCGGCTGCACTTCGGACCGGTCCCGGGGGTCGGCGAAATGGTGGACCCCGAGTTGGCCAGGCTGCGTTACCATCTCTGGCGGCGGGTCATGGCTCCTTATCTCCAGGACAATTGGTCTCCCCTGCTCCTGGGCCGCACGTCCCGCTCCCTTTTCCTCACCTTAAAGGGATGGCCGGAGTGGACCGGACTCCATGCGGTGCAAATTACCCTGCCGGGCTGCCGCAGTGAGGAGGAATGGGCCCGAGTCAGGGAGAGCGCGGACCTGGGGAGCCGCCTGGCCAAATTCGGGGAGCTGTTGTCTCAAGGTCTAGCCGGCGTCGCAGATTCGGACAAGATTCCGGTGGTCTCCGGGGAACTCCAGGATTTTGTTAAGGAATACCTTCTTCCCCACTGGCCCCTGGCGCCGGTCTGGAATTGGCATCTGGAAATCTGGGAGCCGGGCGGAGAAGAGGAAGAGACCGTACCGGTGCTCTGTTGGGCCGAAGCCGGGGCGGGAGTGCTGCCGGGATAAAGGTACTTGTAGGAAAAACAGGCCTCTCCTTTTTTCTGGAAAGGCCCGTTAATATGATGGGAAAAATTTTGGAAAAATAGGACGTGTCCCTATTTTCCTTCCTATTCCTCCAGCTTTTCCGGCAGGCCCGGTAGGGGGCTGGCGGAGGCCACTCTCCCCGCGGCAATCTCCCGCAAAGCCATGACAATCTCTTTGTTGCTGCCTCTGACCAGCACCGGCGCGCCCCGGTAGAACTGGCGCACCCGCTTGGCCGCCAGATGCACCAAGCCAAAGCGGGTGGGCACCCGCTGCAAACAGTCTTCAATGGTAACCCGGGCCACGGACTATACCTCCAAATAATCTGAATCACTTACGCTTTTAAATTAACACATCTCTTCCCTTCCCCGCAAGCCTCCGCGTACTGCCGGTCTTTAGGAAGAATTAATCCTATTTACTATACATGGCGACATGAATAATTGCGCATTATTAATCTCTGCGCTCTCTGCGCTCTCTGCGTCTCTGCGAGATAATATGGTTTCTCGCAGAGGCGCAGAGGCCGCAGAGAATGTCACCCGCGGTTAATTAAGTCGCTCCGTATAAAAACTAAAAACTGCTCCCTTCTCCCCTGCCAGGCGCACGAATTCCAGTTGGTCCCCGGCTTTGAGGACGTAGGACGCGGCCACGTCCCGGCCGTTGACCAGGGCCAGGGCCCGGGGGTCGATGTTCAGGGGTTCTTTCAGGGCCTGGCGCACCTCGCCCACGGACTTGCCGGCAATGGCCGCGTCCAGGTGGTGCACCCCATAGCTGACCTTAACCTGACCGGAGGGAGTACGACCGATTTGCTTGAGTCGCGAGAGGTCTTTTAGT